>WNFI01096090.1_pt1 | contig 295621 bp, 291 predicted proteins | sample 5400471 | NCBI WGS metagenome assembly WNFI01 (sample SAMN13153348, study PRJNA577476) | soil metagenome | isolation source: 100 cm saprolite on Douglas fir-dominated hillslope | place: USA:California | collected 2013-09-17
TCAGCGGGCTCACGCGACGTTGCAGTACGTAAGCCCGGTCGAGTATGAGAATGCCGGTGTGGCTTGATTAAGACGTCCGGAGAACCTGGGCCACCTCAGAGTAGGATTTCACGAAAGCCATCGCGGGCAGATGGAACCGCTGCGGCTTATTGTTACTCACTGAATCGAAATCGGCACCCGGATCTCGATGGTCGAGGCGATCGGCTGGCCGTTCTCGAGGGCCGGGAAAAAACGCCACGTTTTGAACGTGGTCATCAGCAGCCGGTTGAGCGTCACATTGTCGGTGGCCTGGACCATTTCCACCTCGGCGCTGCCGTCCACCGCGACATGGAAGCGCGCTACGGCGACGGCCTCGATCCGCTGCCGGCGCAGCTCGCCCGGGAACTCGGGCAGCGGGCGATAGATCGCGCGGGCCCCCATGCGCCCCGCGGCCAGGCTGCGGCTCGCCTCGGGCGCGGGTGCGGCGGCCACGGGCGGGGACGGTGCTGTGGGAGCCGGCGTTTCGGTTTGCGGTTGAACGGGTGCCGGCCGCGGCTGCGGCCGGGGGCGGGGCGGCGGCTCGCGATGGACCACGGGCGGGGGTGGCGGCGGTGGCACGACCTGCGGCTCCGGCACGGGGGGAGGCGGCGGCGGGGGCGGTTCGACCTGGGCCGGGGGCGGCGGCTCCGGCGCTGCCGCCGGCGCCGGGCGGGCTGGTGCGGGCAAGGTCACGAACTGCGCTTCGATGGTCAGCGGCGGCGGCTTGGTCTGCTCCGGCGACCGCCCGAGTGCTAGGAGCTGCGCGAATCCGGCGAGGCACAGCGCGCACAGCAGGGCCGCCGACGGCAGTGTCCACGGGAGACGCTCCCACGGGCTGTCGCGCATCGCGGCGGCGCTCATCCGAGGCCTACTCCCGCAGCACGGCGATCGAGAACCGCTCGACCCCGGCTTGGCGGGCGCGCAGCATCGCCTGGACGACGACGCCGTTCGGCGCGTCGGCATCGGCGGACACGACCACGCCGGCCGAAGGATCGGGCAGCATCGACTTCAACGTCTCGGTGAGCGTGTCGAGCGTCACCGGCGTCTGGTTGAGGACGATGTCGCCGGCGCGGGTCACGGTCAGCGTCACCGGCGATGGCGACTGCAGCGGCACCGCCTGGCCGCGCGGCAGGTTGACGCGCAGCGAATGAAGATTCTGCATCGCCAGCGAGGCGAGCATGAACGTCGCCAGCAGGAAGAACATGACGTCGATCATCGGGATGATCTCGATCCGCCCGCGGCGGGGCCGGCGTGCGCGGCGGAGCTTCATGAGCGTTTCTCCCCGGCGTCGAGGCGGATGCGGTCGATCAGGCGGGTGCCGAGCCGCTCCATCTCATCCATGAGCTTGGCCTGGCGGTCCGAGAAGAAGTTGTAGCCGGCCAGGGCCACCAGGGCGACGCAGATGCCGAGGGCGGTCGCGATCAGCGCCTCGGCGACGCCGCCGGTGACGCCCGCCGGATCGACCAGGCCGCTGGCACCGAACAGCTTGAAGGCGCCGACCATGCCCATGATGGTGCCCAGCAGGCCCAGCAGGGGCGCGGCCGTGACCACGGTGTCCAGGATCCACAGCCAGCGCCCGAGCGATTTCTCGATCTGGCTCGCCTCGTCGGCGGCGCGCGATTCGACCCACCACGCCGGGTGGGAGCGGTTGGACACGATGACGTGGAGAAACTCGCCCGCGTAGTTGCGCGGACCGAGCCCCTTGATCCGGGTCTCGACGTCCTCCCAGCGGAAGCCGTAGGTCTCGATCTGATCGATCAGCGGCCGCGGCAGGCGGGTGCGCGTCCGGTAGACGAACAGCTTGTCCAGCATGATGGCCAGCGCGATGACCGCCAGGACCAGAAGCGGCCAGACCATCGCGCCGCCGAACCGCAGCGCTTCGAGGACGTCGTTGATGACAGACATGAATGATGCTTTTTCGTTCCGCTGAACCGATGATCAGGAATGCCGAGCAAAATCCGCGATCCGCGAGACGAATGCAAGCCGGCCAACCGCCGGCCGGCCACTGGCGTCAAAAGTATTTCGTGAACCCGCCATAAAAGGCGCGACGCGCCCCGTACTGCGGCGCCCCGACACCGATACCGGTGCCGTCGCGGATCTTATAGCTGGCATCGAGCACGTTGATGACGGCCACGCGCAGATCGACGTCGCCTGTAACGGCCGTGGTGACGCGCTGGACGGCACCCAGGTCGATCGTGCGGTAAGGCGTGTTGTGGCTGCCGTTCGGGGTGGCGCCGGCTTTTCGCGTGCCGGTCCCGTAAAGCAGGTCGGCGTTGGTGCGCAAGGTATCGGTGACCGCATAGGAAATGCCGGCGGACGCCGTGTACGACTGGTCGTGATCGGTATGGATCCAATGCCCGCCGATGTAATTGAGATCGTCTTGGGAGAAGTTGGCCTGTCCCGACGTGATCTGCGTGGCCATCTGGCTCGCCGCCGTGAAATTGAAATACGAGGTCAATCGCGGCGTGGTGTAGGTCGAGGTGAACTCAATGCCCTGGTTTATGCCGCGGGCGTAGTTGAACGGGGTCAGGATCACGGGAGCGCCGAACTGGCCCTCGTCGATCAGGTTGCGCGAATATTTGTAATAGGCGTCGACGCCGACCTGGAGCTCGTTGGTGACTCTCTGCGTGACACCGGCATCGAAAACATGGGCGCGCTCGGAGAACGGCGGATCGAGCGTGGTGCCGTTGCCGGTGTTTGCCGCGGTCGTGCCGACGAATCTGTCCAGCGCCGATAACGAGGTGGTTTCCACCGGCGGCGGCGTGAAGTAGCGCGCGTATCCGCCGTGGAGGGTGGTCGTCGGCGTGACGTTGTAGACGGCATTCAGACGCGGGCTGAGCTGCGACTCATGGCGAAACGCGTAAAACGTATCGAGCCGTGCGCCGTAATTGATGGTGACGTCGGTGAGTGCCTTCCACTCGTCCTGCAGGTATAGCCCGTAGGTGCGGGCCGTCTTCGTGTTCTTGTCGGCCACCACGAACGGCGCATCGACGGTCTGCGCGCCGGCGTCGCCCGGAAATACGGTGGCGGTGTTGTCCGATATGACGTCTTCCCAGCTCATGAACAGTCCCGACCGCAGGGTGTGCGTGTCGCTCAACGGATAGCTGCCGTCCGCCTGCACCCCGTTCGTGAATGAGCGGCGGATCAGGTCGGGCTGGATGCCGTTGAACACCAGATCGCCGAGCGGATCGGGCTGGTAGTGCAGCGCCGAATAGCGGCTGAAATAGGCGACCTGATAATCGACGCTGCCGGTCGAATCCTGCAGCGCGACGATGCCGAACTGATTGCGTTCGATCTGGCGCTGGTTCAGCTGAGCGGAGTCGATGGTCAGGCCGTTCACCGTGTTCGTCGGCGTCCGCCCGGGGATGTTGGGAATCTGGTAATAGCTGTCCGCCGCGCCCAGGATCAGGCTGACCCGGCTGGTCAGATTCGGGAACAGGTAGGAGAAGTAGCCGAGCCCCTTTTCCTCATCGAGCTTGTCGTGGATCGCCTCGTGCCGATCCGTCGGATTCTCGATGCCGAGCGTCGTGTGGCGATAGCTGCCAGCCGCGAAATAGTTGAACGTGCCGATCGAACCACCGTATTCGAGGCCCGGCTGGATGGTGTCGTGGCTGCCACCCCACATGCTGATGTTGCCGCCTTGCTCGAACGCGCCGCTCTTGGTCTGGATGTCGACGACGCCCGCGGTGCGGAACCCGTACTGCGCCGGAAGCGCTCCGGTGATCAGCTTCAGGCTGTCGACAAACCGTGTGTCGATGTTCTGCTGGAAGCCGGAGATGCCGGCGGGGAGCAGAATCCCGTTCAGCCGGTACTGGACGTTCCCATGCTCGTTGCGGATGTGGAACGAGCCCGACGCCTTCGAATCTAGGACGACGCCCGGCGCCTGGAGAAGCACTTGATCGAGCGGAGTGTTGGCGCCCTGCGGCAGGTTTTGGATGGATTGCTGGTCCAGCTTATAGACGTTGGTGCCGATGTCGGGCGACAGGCCGTTGCGCGCTTCGTCGAGCCGCTTGGTCGCAAGTTTCAGGTCGAGCGACTGTGTCGCCGCCATCGTCAGGTTGGTCGTGGCCGCGGCACCCTCGCGGACCGTCACCACCGACGTCGTGGTTTGGAACCCGGGCTGCTCGGCGACCAGCGAATAGACGCCCGGCGGGACTTCCCGTAGCACGAAGCGGCCCTCGCGATCGCTCTGCGTGCGGGCGACGACCCGGCCCTCGACATCTTCCAGCCGCACGCCGGCGCCGGAGATCGGACGGTCGAGCGCGTCGCGCAGCTGACCGGTCACCTGGCCGGGAGTGGTCATTTGCTGGGCGACGGCGGCGGTCGGGACACTGGCCGCGACCACGCCCAATCCGACAACGGCGATCAGGCCCCGCAAGAGGCAGGCGGCAATACGGCTGTTCATCGATGTCCCCCGGCCCGGCCCGCTCTGATGGCGGCTGCCGGTCGTCATAATGATATACTATAACGTAGTACAATATAACATCCGAGGCCCTGTCAAGCCGAGCTCTGGTCGCGCAACGCGGCGGCGTTGCGGACCCGCGTCGCGACGCGGGCCGGGACGCCATGCTAGTGGATCGACGCCAACAGATGAGTCCCGATCCTTTTCCCTCGTCACCCCGGACGAGCGAAGCGAGATCCGGGGTCCATCTCGCCCGTGGCAGTATGGACCCCGGCTCGCGCGGCTGCGCCGCTTGGCGTCGATCGCTCGTCACCTCTACGTCTCGGAGCTCCGATGAAGTACTTCTTGTGCCGGCTGATCCCGCCGCGGCCGAGCTTTCCGCTGGATATGACCGATCGGGAGGCGCAGGTCATGCGCGAGCACGTGACCTACTGGACGGGCTTGGCCGAGACAGGCGTGGCGATCGCGTTCGGGCCTGTGGCCGATCCGCAGGGCACGTGGGGCCTCGGGATCCTCAAGGTCAACGACGACGCAGAGGCCGTGCGGCTGACATCCAACGATCCGGTCATGACTCAGGCCTTGGGGGCCAGATACGAGGTCCTGCCGATGCCGCGGATCGTCATCGGAAAGCGGCTATCGAGCTGATCCGGCCTGGCACGAAATACCCCCACCCGGCTCGCCGGGTGGGGGCCGCGCCTCGTTTTTGCGATCGAACCCGAGGTCGTCCCGGCATTCGAACGGGGTGCGCGGCGATACTGCCGGATGGAAGTCAACACTCGGTTAAAAGACCGGCCCGGCCCGCACATTGTCTTGGTTAAATTAGAGTCGATGCTCTTCACACTAACTTAAGTATGTGTCTACTGTTCGTTAGTGTCCGGTATAACGTCGGTTTAACTGTGTTATACGCATTTTGAACTTCACAGCGCCTTGCCACGTGGTCAATATGCCACGACGTGCGCGGGCGGGACCGGCAGGTCCGAGACACCGGCCGCGGGGGCGGTCTTACGTGGGGGCGCGACGATGGCGCTGAACCGGGTCACCTATCTTCGCCAGCAGGCGGCCGATTTCCGCCAGATGGCGGACCGGGCGGAGGGTCCGGATTTCAAAGCGGCCCATCTTCAGATGGCCGCCGAATACGAGCGACTGGCCGACAACGCCGAGCGGCTCCAGCCGGCCGGAGCCAAGACCCAATGACCAGCCTCGCGATGATCGGCGAGTGGGTGCTCGTGATGGTGGTCGGCGGCTGGCTTGCCTATCGCATTCCCCGGCTGTGGGCGGCCGGTGCCGCGGCTCTGGGCCGGCGACGCGCTTTTGACGATGAATATCGTCGTGATGCCACGGCCCTCCGCCGGCAATTGACCGACATCGAGCGCATGAGCACCGAGGTTCGGGACTGCCGGCGCCGCTTCGCGGCCCTCGAGAGGACGCGCAGCAAATCCGGCGCGGCATCGCTCGCGGTGCTCTCGAAAAAAGACTAGTCCGCCTGCGAGAGACCCGCCGCGCCGCTGCGCCACTGATTTGTCGACGTTCATCTTCGCCGCGAGCTCGTTGAGATCCAACCCGCCCGGCAGGTCTCGGCCATGCGGATTCACCGGTGCCGAGTGCTCCAGCAGGTATCCGACCAGTTCCCTGACTCCCGCCGGAACCACCGTTCCGCTCGCCTCGTTGAGCGGCCGGTCGAGGACGCGCCGGGCATGCGCGTAGTCTTCGATCGTCGCGACCACGCGGCCGGCCTTATCGCGCTCCCGCCGGGCCTGATGCATCAGGGCCGAGACGGCGGTCGCGGTCAGCACCTGTTCGCAGTCACGCTCGGCGCGGTCGATCCGACGGAAAAACAGCCCGCTCAGCGCCGGCGCGAACGGGATCACCGTTTCGCGGGGGTTCAAACTCAGCCAGTGCTGATACGCATGCCACGCGGCAAGGTCCACCGGCGGCGGAGCCCGTTCGCCGGCAAAACGGAGCCCCATCGCCGCGATCGCCAGTCTCGCGTGTTCGCGGGTCTCTTGGACGGCGATGGAAAGGCCGCAGAGCTCGTCTTCGTCCTGCATCGTCTGATGCATCACCCTGACGAACGCGATCGGCCCCGGCCGTTTCACCTCATGGGCCAACAGGTTGCGCCAGCTGCGCTGCGCCCGTTCCCAGCGGATCTGCCTCTCGGACATCAACATGCGCACCAGCATGATGCCGTCTCGCCCGGCGAGGCCGGACGCGTCCTGCACGACGAGCACACGATGGCGCAGGTCCGTACGCCCATAGACGACGGCCTTGAGCGAAACGCCGCTCGTGAGCTCGTAGGCGTCGGCTGGGAACAGGTCGAGGGTGCGGTTGAGCAGTGAGGTGTTTCCCGAGGGCGGCGCCTGGATGGACGCGCACAGCGGCCGCTGCAGCAGGCGCGAGGTGAAGATCGTATAGAGCAGCTCGCCATCGCGGGAATCGCCGGCAAAGCCGCACTGTCGCATCACGTCGGCGACCAGGGCGAAGACATTCTCCGCCCCGGCAATGGCCTGCGCTGACTGCAGGACCTGACGTTCGCGCTTGGATAGATGTTTCATGCGCTCGCCTCCGCTGAAACCGTCTCCCGAGATGGTCGTTCTCATCATCGACGGCCACGGGAGCTTTCCAGCCGTCGACAAGCACAACGACCCAGTCGCGATTTGGATGCAGGACGGAGAATTGCAGAATTGCTGTGGCGAAATCGGCCCGCTGCAATTCTTTGCGGCCTAACTCGAAAGTCTTTTCAATGCGTTGCGAGAAGAATTGCAGAATTGCAGCGTTTTCGGGGGGGCGGGGGTCAGTCCGCTCCCGCCAAGGCTTCCGCCGGTCCGCTCGCGCGGCGAGACCGGCGCGGCGTCCGCAGCAGCCACCATATCGAGGCGGCCATCGGGACGAGGACATTGGCATAGATCGCCGGGATGAGCAGCGGGAACCTCGCCGCCAGTCCCGTCCACGCCACGGCACCCGATTGCACGACCATCATGATCAGCACCGCGATCAGGATCCGCTTTCCTTGACCGCGCCGGTTGTGCTCGCCCGACAGCAGCGCGCTCAGCCCGAGCAGCGCGAAGGTCAGCGGATAAAGGGGCGATGTCACCCGGTTGTGCGCTTCCGCCTGCAGAAGGTTATAGTTCTGGCGGTCGAGTTCGGAGTCGCCCGGAAAAAACAGCTCGTTGATGAAGCGTTCGCGCGGCTGCCGCCAGCGAAGGTCTTTCGAGCCGCCTGACGCGGCCTGGCCGAGGTCGGTGCTGTAGCGATCGAAATAGAGGATCGAGAGTTTTCCATTGTCGTGCTGCAGCGTCTGCCGATTGCCGTCGACCAGGATCAGCCGCTGTCCGTCCGGCGTCTGGGCGAGCACACCGTGCTGAGCCATGATGGTGACCGTCTTGTCCTTGTCGCGATTGTCATGGAGGATCAGTCCGCGCAATCCGCCGTCGGCCTCGCGCTCCCGGACGTACACGGTGATGCCTTCGCTCACGGTGTTGAACGCGCCCTCCGTCAGGATGATCGCGGAATAGTCCCCGCGGACGTCCGCCTCCATGTCCTTGAAATCGCGGTAGGACACGGGCATGAAATAGAGCGTCAGGCTGTAATTGAGGGCGACGGCCAGAATCGACAGGACGACGGTCGGCCAGGCCAGCTGAACAGGTCCCATCCCGACGGCCCGCATGATGATGAGTTCGCTTTCGGTGTTGAGCCGGTTATACGTGAACAACACCGCGGCGAAGAGACCCAGCGGCACCAGGGTGGCGAGGAGGGCGGGGACGAGCAGGAGCGTGAGGTACAGGTACGCTCCGACCGTCAGGCCGCGGTTGACGATGAGCTCGATGAATCGGAGCGACTGTGTCAGCCACACGGCGCAGGTGATGGTGATGACCACCACGATGCCAGCCAAGCTGAGCTGTGCGAAAATATAGCGTGCGCAACGGTTCATGATGCCTGATCTCGCGTATTCGCGTCGCGGCGCAGTCTAAAACAGCCGCACGCCGTTGTCCGGTCTTTCCCTCGATCAACCGTCATGAGCGCCGTTTCCGCCTATCTTCCTTCGATCGGTGACCTCGCTGGCTTGGCCGCCGTTCTCGCGGTCGGGGCCGCTTTCGTGGCCCTGGGCGCCCTGGTCCGCGGCTCCGGTGGCCTGCCGGAGGCCGACTTCCTCTGCGGATGGGCGCTCGTGGCGCTCCTCTTTACACTGGCCGGCACCCTCAGCCGAATATCCTTTGTTACGCTGGCGTGGCTGACCCTCGCGGTAACCCTGGCCGCACTCCTCACCCGCCGCGGCCGGCGGGCCGACTGGGGAGGGTTTTTGCGCACCGCCCTGCTTGGCCTGCCGCTGCTCGTCCTCCTCGCCGGTGCACCGGCCACGCAGTGGGACGACCTGTCGAATTGGTTGCCGAACCAGCGGTTTCTGGTTGCCTTCGACGCGTTCCCGCGCCCCGACCTGCCGCCGACAGGATCCGTGTTTCCGACCTATCCCTACGGCATGGCGTTTCCGGTGTATCTCGCCGGCCGCCTCGCCGGCCGGTTCGTCGAAAATGCCGGCATGCTGTTCAACCTGCTGGCGCTGCTGGCGCTGGGCCGGCTGCTGGCGCGTCTGATCAGCCTCGGCAATGGCGAGAAGGCGACTGAGCCGCTGTCCTGGGGCCAGCTGGCGCTGGGCTGCCTTGTCGCGAGCGTGCTGAACCCGACCTTCGTGCCGAAGATCGTGTTCACGACGCATCTGGATTTTACGACCGCGGCGGCGGCGGCGTTTGCCATCGCGCTGTTGTGGCGGTCGCTCGAGGCGGCGCTGGCGCGCGACGATATTGTCGCGCGCGATCTGGCGCTGCAGGCTGGACTGACGCTGGCGCTGCTGGTCAGCCTTAAGCAATCTAATGCGGTGCTGGTGGCCCTGATTGCCGGGGGCGGCGGCCTCATCGTGCTGCGCATGCGCGAAATCGAATGGTCGCGGACTGTCCGGCCGCTGCTCTGGCTGGTCGTGCCAACGGCGGTGATCTACCTCGCCTGGCGCATCTACGCCGATCAGGTGATGCCGGGCGGAGAGTTCGGCTTCAAGCCGCTCGACGTCTGGGAACTCGAGGTGGCGAAGAACGCCTTCCTGCGCATGCTGCTGATCGCCACCAAGAAGGGCGGCTATTTCGCGGCGATGCTCGTCGTCTGCATCGGCGCCGCGATTGCGTGGTGGCGCAAGCCCGGCCCGACCGGGCGGCTGGCGATCCTGGTCGCGGTGCTGTTCCTCGGCTTCAATTTTTTCCTGTGGGTGGCCTATGTCGGCGCCTTCGGCCGCAACGGCGAAGGGGAGAGTGCCGCCTCGTTCTGGCGCTACAACACACAGCTCGGCGGGGCCCTGCTGGTCATCGCTGTGGTGGCGCTTCGCGACATGGCGGCGAAGCACATCACCGAGCGGGCGCTGCGGCCGCTCGCCATCGCCGCCGTGGCGCTGTGCCTGGTCGGCCCGTTCATCGTCGCCAAGCGCGTGCGCTTCGACTTCTATCCCGTGACGCGTTATCTTCGCGCGACCGGGGCCGAGCTCAAGGCGGTTGTCCGGGCGGATAGCGTGGTCGGAGTCATCGACCCGCGCGGCGACGGTTGGGCCGACGTCGTGGTCCGCTACGAGCTGTATCCGCGCGCCACCACCACCGACTTGTCGGCGGGCTTGAAGGACGGATCGACCGGCCTGCCGCCAAAAGCGACGACCCTGCCGTATCTGTGGGTCCACCAGACGACGCCGACGGTCGATCGCGCCCTTGGCTTGACGCTGGATCCGCACGCCTCGAGCCTTCTGGAGCACGCCGGTTCCGGATGGCGGGTTCTCCGTTCCTGGCCCTATCCGGGTTATGATGATCCGATCGCTGTCCCGAAATAGGCTCCATGGCGCTGTCTGAACCCGCTGTCACCACCGTCGCTTCGGCGAAACCCGCCAGCACTCCGACGCTGTCGGCCCTCGTGGTGATCCACAACGAAGAAGCGCGCCTGGCCGATTGCCTGGAGCACCTGCGCTTCGCCGACGAGATCGTGGTCGTGCTCGACCGCTGCACCGACCGCTCGCGCGAGATCGCGCTGCGCTTCACCGACCGGCTCGTCGAGGGGGCCTGGGAACTGGAGGCCGGCCGGCGCAATGCCGGCATCGAGGCGTGCCGCGGCGAGTGGGTCCTCGACGTCGATGCCGACGAGCGTGTATCGCCCGCACTGGCCGCCGAGATCAAAAGCATCGTGTCCCGGTCGACCTACGACCGCCACGTCATCCCCGTCGACAACTATATCGGCACGGTGCTGGTGCGGCACGGCTGGGGTGGCTCGTTCGGCAAGGGTGGCACGCACGGCCTGTATCGCAAGGGTGCCAAACGGTTCGGCGAAGGACGCGTCCATCCGAAGCTCCACCTCAGCGGGCAGGAAGGGCCGCGGCTGACCAATCCGCTCGATCACCTGGTCGACCGCAACATCTCCGACATGATCCGGCGCCTCGACCGGTACACGACGGCGCGCGCCCAGGATTTGCGCGAGCACGGCGATCCCGATCCGACGCGCACCTATGTCCGCCGCTTCTTCACCCGGATCTACAAATGCTACATCCACGCCGGCGGCTACAAGGAAGGCGGGTGGGGGGTGTTGATCGCGATCTTCGCCGGTCTCTACCCGCTGCTCTCGCACCTGAAGGCGAAGCTGGAGCGCGATCCCGCCAGGCCGTCATGGTGACCTGACGGAAGAACTTGAAACCTGAAACTCGTCATCGCGAGCGAAGCAATCCAGGGCCGCTGGATTGCTTCGTCGTTTTACTCCTCGCCATGACTGCAGAGGTTACGGGCTCGCTAGGCACTCGAAGACGTCGCCCTCGGGAGCCCGGCCGCGGATGTGCCGGCGGTGCCATAGCGCGTAGAAGAGCAGGCGCCACGCCGCTTCACGGTGTTGCTTCTGTCCGCTGGTGAACAGCGCCTTGGCCTTCTCGGGGACGGCGATTTCCGCGACCGCCGGATCCGCCGCCACCAGCGGCGCCAGCCGCGCGCCTTCGGTGGCGATCCAGTCGGCGACCGGCGTGGTGAAGCCGCGCTTGCGGCCGAGCGAGTTGGCCTCCGGCATGTGTTTCGCCAGCCATTGGCGAAGCAGGTACTTGCCGCGCCGGTTCCTGAGCTTCAACTCCTGCGGCAGGCGGAAGGCGAACTTCGCGAGCTCGATGTCGAGCAAGGGTGTGCGCCCCTCGACCCCGTGCGCCATCAGGCAGCGGTCGAGTTTGACGAGCAGCCCGTGCGGCAGGTAGTCGACGAAATCGGCGGCCTGCGCGGTTTGCAGGCGGCTGCGGCCCGGCAATGCCGCAGCCTTCTCGGCGGCGACAATGCCGGCGCGCCACGCCGCCGACCGGTCTCGCAGCACATCGGTCTTGGAAAACGGCCCGGTGCGGCGCCGCTGGCGGCCGCCCAGCCACCACGGACGGATCTGCCGGCGGTAGCGGCTGTAGCCGGCGAACATCTCGTCGCCGCCCTCGCCGGACAGGACGACCCGGAGGTTGTCCTTCGCGGCCTCGCGGGCCAGCAGATAGGTCGGTACCAGCGCGTAGTCGGCGGTCGGGTCGTCCATCGCGGCCGCCATCTTCGGCAGCAGCGCAAAGAAGTCGCGGGCGGTGACGTCGACCTTGATGTGACGGACACCGGCGCCTGTCGCGACCTGATGGGCGTCGGGATATTCGTCCTGCACCGACGTGTTGGGAAAGCTCGCGGTGTAGGCCTGCACCGATTTTCCGTGCAGCTGCACCATGCAGGAAAGGATCGAGGCGCTGTCGATGCCTCCGGACAGGAATAAGCCGACGGGGACGTCGCTGCGTTCATGCACCGCGACGGTCTCGAGCAGGAGCTTGTCCAAGCGGTCGAGCGCCTCGCGCTCTCCGATCTCGATCGGTCCGGTGTCCGGGAGGCCGGCCTTGAATCGCCGCTCGACGACGCGGCCGTCTTTGACGACCAGGGTCTCGCCGGGCAGCACCCGGCGGATCCCGCGGAAGATCGTGGACGGACCGGTGGTGAACTGCAGTTGCAGGAGCTCGCCGGCCGGCTGTTTCTCGAGGATGGCATCGCACAGGCCCGCGGCGATCAGGGCCTGCGGCTCGGACGCGAACGCGAAGCCCGCGGGACTTTCGACGTAGTAGACCTGCTTGATCCCGAACGGATCGCGCGAGACGAGCAGCGTGCGGGTTGCCGGGTCGTGCAACCCGAACGCATACATCCCGCGGAGCTCGCGGGTGCAGTCCGCCCCGTATTTATCGTAGTGAAAGAGAATGGGCTCGCAATCGGACGCGGTTGCGAACTTCGCCCCGGGGAGCTGCTGCTTGAGCTCCACGTAGTTGTAGATCTCGGCGTTGGCGACGAGGGCGCAGCCGGTGGGTCCCATCAAGGGCTGCGTCCCGGTCTTCAGGTCGATGATCGCGAGGCGCGCGTGGATGAGCCCGACATTATCGCGGGCATAGCGGCGGCTGCCATCGGGCCCGCGGTGGGACAGGGCGGCGATGAGCCGGTCGAGGACATTCGCCGCGGGCGTCGTCCCGTTCGCCGTCATGATGCCGCCGATGCCACACATCAGGCGGCGACCTGGGACAGGAAGTCCGCGTAGCGGGCGACCACCGACTCCTTGTTGAAGCGCGCGCGATAGGTTTCGTACGCGGTCCGGCTCAAACCTTCCGCCAAGGCGCGGTCATCCAGCACGCGCTGGATGGCGGCGGCCAGGGCCGTCGCGTCCTCCATCGGCACGAGCAGACCGGTCTTCCCGGCCTCGACCAGGCCGCGCGGGCCGGCCGAATCAGCTGCCACGACGGGGCAGCCGTGCATCCACGCCTCCAGGATCACGTTGCCGAGCGGCTCGATGCGCGATGGGCACACCAGGCAGTCGGCGGTCTTGAGGAGTGCGCCGACATCCGCGCGCCAGCCCAGGAGGCGCACGCGGTCGGCGACGCCGAGCGAGGCGGCGAGACGGCGCAGGTCATCGTGCAGCGGACCTTCACCGGCGAGCCACAGATGGATGGTCGGCAGCAACACCAAGGCGCGCAGCAACACGTCGAATGCCTTATCCGAGTGGAGGCGCCCGAGTGCCAGGATCAGCGGCACGTCCGGCGGCGTGTCGAAGCTCGTCCGTGCGATCGCGGCGGCTGGCGCTTCATCGACGAAATTGGGCAGATACCGCACGCGTTCGTCCGGCCATCCGCCGCGGACCGCGTACTCGGCGATGTCCTTGGTGTTCGCCACCAGATAGTCGCAGGCGCCGTAGTACTTGAGGTCGTAGTAGCCGCCGAGCCGTCCGACATGGACGAAGCGCCCTTTGGGACAGAGTGCGGTTGCGCGGCTCATCCAGGTGAGGACGACGCGGGGTGCAAATTGGTCGATCAGCGCCCGCAACCGTCGCCGGGTGAACAGGTCATAACTGAACAGAAAGGGCAGTTCGGCGACCGGAATGCCGGCCTCGGAGAGCTCGGCGACACACGGCGCCCCCGATCTTGCGACGACGTATTGCTGAATGCCTGCGTTCGCGAGTGCCGTGCAAAGTCTCGAAAAGAAAATCTCGGCGCCACCGTTCTGTCTGCTGGCCATGACCTGGAGCACTTTGATCCGGCTCCGGCCGGTGTTCCCGTGGGATTTGCCTGTCATTACGGTTCGCGTCGCGCGGGGCGGACCATCGCATAGGGACCCTTCCCGGGCAATGGCCTGGAACCAGCGCCCGCCCGCGTCCACGGGCGCACGGCCGCCGCGACTCCGTTGCTCCGATGCGCATTCCGAAGGCCGCTGGAGTCGGATCATGGTTCGTCCCAGGGTCGGTCCTTCGCGGCGGCGGATGCGCGGGGCCACCCCGGTTGAGCCTGCGGCGCTGCTGCCATCTTCTCTATGGCGGGCCGCGGCGGGCCTAAAGAGGATACGCCCGTAAGATTCCACCCCTAAAACGACCAATATTTGGGCAAGGAAACCATAAAATATACGAACTGTGTCATTCGGGCCGCATGTGCGCGTATTGCGACGGTGGTATTAACTTCTAGTGACTTAGACCCTGATTTTAGACGGCCTCTTCGTTAAATTCCCCCGGACATAACTCGTTCGGGGACGACAATGTACAAAAAGACCTGTTTACGCTCGATGGGGGCGGCTGTTGTGTTGGGGGCCTTGACGCTGGCGGGAACGGCCGGTGCGCAAGATAAACCAACAGAAGCAAAACCGCCGGCTGCCTGGGTCGACGGAATTACCTTCGGCGGCTACCTCGAGGCTGGGAGCACCTGGAACCTCAACGGTCGTTCGCCGAACAATAAGAACTTCGGACGCTTGTTCGACGACCGGAACCGGCAGTTCCAGCTGAACCAGCTCGCGCTGCTCGTGCAGCGGAAGATCGATCCGACGATCGAGGGCTACGATTTCGGCTTCAAATTCCACGGCATTTATGGCTCGGACGCCCGCTACACTCACTTCCTGCACGAGTTCCAGAATGCTACCGGCGAGAGCTACAACCAGTTCGACATCGTCGAAGCAAACGTCCAGGCCCATACCCCCTGGTTCACCGACGGCGGGTTTGACATCAAGGCCGGGCAATACGTGACGTTGGAAGGTGCGGAGACGATCGACCCGACGACGAACTTCCTTTACTCGCACAGCTATATCTTCAACTTCGGCATTCCCTTCAAGCATACCGGCGTGATCACGACCCTGCACGCCACGTCCATGCTCGACATCTATCTGGGCATCGACACCGGCGTGAACACGGCGATCGGCGACGACCGCGACAATAACGGCAGTCCGGCATTCCACGGTGGCTTCGGGCTCAACCTCCTCGAGGGCAACCTGACCAGCCTGTGGACCACTCATATCGGGCCGGAAAACCCGAGCTTGGCTTCGAACGGCGTGATCCTGCCGCGCGGCGCCAACAAAAAGAACCGCTATCTGAACGATATCACCACCATCTGGAAGGTTACGGACGCGTTCCAGCTGATCAATGACCTGAACTACATCCAGGACGACTGCCAGGCGTTGAACGGCGTCACGACAACGTGCCGCACTGCCCGTGGCTATGGTATGGCGCAGTACGCCGTGTATACGGTCAACGACATGATCACGATCGCGGCCCGCGGCGAGGTGTGGCGCGATGAGGAAGGCATCTTCGTGTCCCAGTTCGCCAACAACAACGACTTCGTGCGCGCCGAAAACGGTCTCGCCGCGAAGGGCACCGTGCAGAGCGGCGGCCGGACGACCTATGGGAGCCTGACCGGCGGCGTGAACATCAAGCCCGCCGTGGAGATACCGTATCTCGCCAGTCTGGTGGTCCGGCCCGAGGTTCGGTACGACACCTCGCTCAACGACACCCGGCCGTTCTCGAACGGCACCAAGCACGACCAGGTGACGATTGCCGCGGACGTGATCCTGAGTTTCTAGACGACAGACGGCCGATCAGGCCGGAGAGGCGCCGGTCGTCGGGGGGCGACCGGCGTTTCCTTTTTTGGGGCCGACCCCCGTCACTCGCCGGCGTCGACGATGGCAATCACCGGCCCACCGCCATGCGGCCCCTGGTGCATGGCGTCGACCGATACGAACACCGCCGGATCGCCGATCGCCGCCGCCGCGACCCCGCCGACCGCTCCCTTCGAGTGGCGGTGATGGTGCACGTCGGAATCATCCAGCATGATCTGGCGGCGGCCGCGCAGCTTGCCGCGCTTGTCGGCCTCGCACTTGATGAACACATTGACCAGCTTGCCGCGGAGGTCCGAGGCGCGCGCCCGCTCCGGCAGTGCCAGGCCGGCGTTGCGGATGCCGTCGTAGATGCCGTCGATGTCGAGGGCGTCGTTCATCACGCTGTGGCCGATGCGGTAGCACCCGCCGGCCCCGGCCTTATTGCCGAGCAACACGATCTGGGCCTGGGTCAGCTCGACGCCCGACGAGCATGACGAGACCGAGGAGTAGAGGTCGAGGTTTTTGCAGATCTCTTCGGCCTTCGGCATCTTGATCTCGCCCAGTCCGACCGCGATGCCGAGTGCCGTGGTGCCATTGGACACGCCCATTGATTCATGGACTTCGCAGGCGACCGTCTTGCCGCGGTGCTCGGCGTCCTGAACCATGTCGATGGTCAGGAGCGGCGTCTTGGTCTGGACGTAGTGAACGTCCTTCGGGTCCTCGATGCCGGCGTTCTTCATCGCCGCGCGGACGGCGTCGGCCACCTTTTCGACCATAGCCGGACGGCCGATATCCTCGGGCAGGAGCTCGACGCTCATGGCCGTGCCAATCGCGAGGCGCGCCTTGCCCGCGGGCCCGGTCTTGTCGTTGCGCGCGAATACGGTGGCGTGCGGCGTGATCACGCCGTCGCAGCCGCCGGACCACACCATCGGGATCTGGGCGATGTCCTCGGCGCCGCGCTTGCCGAGCTTCTGGAGCACGCGGCGGAATGCCTGGTCGGCCAGGATGCGGGTGAAATCGTTCACGCCGCCGTTCCCCTCGGTCTTGCCGATGACGGCGATCACCTGGTCGGCCGTGAACTGGCCGGCGCGGATACGTTCTTCGAGCCCGGATGCGTCGGAGACGCTCTTAAGCTCCACCTTTGCGACTTCGATGGCCATGTGTCCTCTTCCCCATTGCTTTCCGTCATGCCGGACTTGATCCGGCATCCATTGTGCCACTTTGCGCATGGACCCCGCATCAAGTGCGGAGTGACGGAGAAGAGTTTATGTCGTGCGCCCTCCGGCCGTCATTGGCCTCGGATTTGCTCTTATCCTTCGCGACGTTTTTTAAACATGCGGGGGGCAAACTTGTTTAGCCAAGGTTTAACTTTTAAGTCGCATAGAGAGGTAATGCCGGAATCGATCGTCGACGAGTCGCGACCAACAACGGGCGGGTTCACGGCCGCCGATCTCGCGATTCTGGAGACGATCTGTGCCGCGGCGATCGCCCAGAAACAGTGGGGCCGTGCCCAGATCGTCCATGATCACTTTGCCGATTATCTCGCGGTCTGGTCCGTCCAAGCGGAGAGCACGACGCCGCCGAACCTGGCGATCGCGCGCTTCAAGCGCACCGGAACGTATGCCCTGACCAGCGACTCGGTGGTCGTGGCGACGGCGACGAGTCTCGACAAGATCCTGCCGACGATCCGGCGGATTCTCGACCGCAGCGACGACGTGGCGGCCGCCGCCACCGGCTGATGCCAGACCGTGTGGATAAGTGGATAAGCCGCTGATCCGTTGAGCCGGCACACGAACCGGCCCGGGCGACCTGATCAATGTGGTTCAGGGTCGGCCTTGGTCCGTTCCTGTAACCTCGCCTGGAACCTCTGGTCTATATCAATCGGGCGCCTCCCTGATTGATCATCGCACCACTGTCGATGAGGAAAACCTCATCGGGCAGAGGTTGTCGCGCACTCACTCGGAGGTTTTTCCAATGCCAGACGTATCGGCCAACGGAAACTATGCACAGTATCTCGCGCAGGCGCTGACGCCTCCTCTCCTTGGGATGGCCGGCCTGGGGGGGCAACAGGGATTCGGCCAGGAGTTCGGCAGCGCCGGCTTCGGCAATCAGGGATTTGGCAACCTGGGCTTCGGCCAGGGTCTTGGCAATCAGGGTCTGCAAGGTCTCGGCCAGCAGGGCCAGGGTTATCAGCCGGGCTTCGGCCAGCAGGGCCTCGGCCAGCAGAATCTCGGCCAGCTCGGTTGGGGCCAACAGACTAGCCCGCAGCAGCAGATCGGCATCATCCTTCAGCAACTCGCCCACCAAGTGGCGGGCCAGGGTGGCGTCGGCCAGCAGATCGGCCACTCGCTCCATCACGCCGCCCAATACGTTGCGACTCAGGGCGCCGTGGCGCAGCAGATCGGCGCCTTGCTGCATCAGCTGGCTCATCAATGCGCCTCGCAGGGCCAATTCGGTCAGGCCGGCAATATCTTTGGCGGGCTCGGGGGACAACAGGCCTTTGGCCAGCAAGGCATGAACCCGCAGGCGGCGTGGCAGCTTGCCCAGCTCGCCAATCAGCTGGCGGCGCAAAACCGCTACGGCGGCATCGGTGCGCAAGGGATCGGTTGGGGCCAGGGCGGATACGGGTTCGGCTCACCGCAGGGGCAGGCGTGGGGCTTCAATCGTCCGATGTGGTGATCGGCGAGAAGGCGAAGCCAACAGCCGCAAGGCTCCGGGGTCGGCGTCTGGACATCGAACCAGTGCGCCGACCCCGCTAGCTCATCGGAACGGAGGACGATATGGCCCAGGAGAAGGACGAACGGACGACCGCGTCGGCCCGCAGGACCGCCGAGGCGAGCGAAGGAAAAGCAACCGGCCCAAGCCGACCCTCGCCAAAAGCCGCGCTCAATGGCGGGGCGGGGCCGGGCACCGTGGCACGACGTCGACGGCAATACCTGATTGCCGTCCGCCCGTCCGGTCCTGGGTTATCGGGTCCTGGGCCATCCGGCGATCAGCCGCGACCCCTCGACGCGGTCGTCGACTATCTCGGCCAGCAGGAGGACATCGAGATCGTCCGGCGGGTGAAGCCGGCCGGCGTCCGGCCGTTCGAATCCAACGGCACCTTCTCGCAGGACATCATTGTCGCGCGGATCGAGGAAGGGAAAGCGGCGACCTTGCGGGCCGCCGGTCAGCCGCAGATCATCATCGAGCGCGACGCGGCCCTGACCTTCACCGACGGCGCCGGTGCCCTAGCCGCAGGTGCGGTGGCGGGCAGCATCGCAACTCCGTTCTCGTCCGCGGGAACCGAAGTGGCGCTCCGCATTGTCGGCGAGCGCGACCAGCCCTTGCCACGGGCGGTCGTCGTGGTTTACGGGGCGGGTTTCCCCGTGCAGGCCGTCACGGATGACTCTGGAACGGCGCGCATCACCTTGTTCGGCGGCCAGGCCGACTCGGTTCGGGCCATCTATGTCAAGCCGGCGGCGAATCATTGGGAACGATTGATCCCCGCACCCGAGCTCAATCAGAGCGGCGCCACGACGATCAAGCTGCGCTCTCTGGCCGAGACCTTCCCGGGCTTTCCGAACGAGCGGCTGGTGGGGTGGGGCCAGCGCCTCATGCGGTGGGAGCAGGCCGCCGGCAGGCTGACCGGCGCCGGCATACGGATCGGCCTCATCGGGTCCGGGTGCGACAATTCGCACGTGGGTCTGCGCCGCGTCACCAGCGGCAAAGATTTTACCGATCGGCGCAGCGATAATGCGTGGACCGAGGATGCGCTCGCCTATGGCACGCACGCGGCCGGACTCATCGCGGGGGCCGCCGGCAGCGGCCAGCCGATCGCGGGCTTCGCGCCGGAAGCCGAACTCCACGCGTTCAAAGTCCTTCCGGGCGGCCATATGAGCGATCTTCTCGCCGCCCTGGATGAATGCATCGCCCGCGAGTTCGATGCGGTCTGTATCGGTGTCGGATGCGAGGAGAGCTCGGAGCTGTTTCATCAGAAGCTTCAAGAGGTCCAGAACCGCGGCTGCGCCTGCATCGTCGCGGCCGGGAATTTTGGAAGTCCGGCAGTCCCCGTACCGGCCGGGTTCCAGACCGTCTTCGCCGTCGGCGCGGTGGGCAAGCTCCGGGAGTTCCCGATGGACACCTGGCACGCCCAGGCGGTGATTCCGCAGCTGATCGGCAACGAGGGCGTCTTTCCGGCGGCGCTCAGCGCCGTCGGTCCGCAGATCGCCGTCTCCGCACCGGGGGTCGCGGTCGTCTCGACCGTGCCGGGCGGATATGCGGCGCTCGACGGCACCTTACCCGCGGCAGCGCACATCACCGGGCTCGCGGCGCTGATCCTGGCGCATCATCCGCTTTTTCAGGGTCCGTTGAAGGTTCGTTCGGACCAGCGCGTCAATGCGCTCTTCGGCTTGATCAGAGCCAGTGCCGTGCCGTATTTCGCCGACCCCTTACGCGGCGGCGCGGGCGTGCCGGACCTGCAGCGGGTGCCGGGCCTGGACGGCGTCCTGGGTGCACAACCCTTCGCCGCGGGCCCCGCCGCATTCGCACCGGATCTGTTCGCCAGCGCCATGCGCGGCGCGCCGACGGCGCCGGGGGCCGAGCCCTTCCAGGGCCCGTTCCCGGCTTATGGGCCGCTGATCGCCCAGGGCTGGCAGGCGCTGATCCAGATGCGGGCGGCCGGACTGCTCTGAAAAGAAACGGGTCCCACGAGCAGTACGCGCCGTCGCTCAGGTCAGTCGCTTGGCCCCCGCGCTGGCATCGTCGCCAGCGGCGGGCGGGTGCAGGTCTGCCCGCATACGGGCGACGGCCTCGCCGCGGCGATGGACCTTGAGCTTGTCGAGGATGTTGTGCACGTGGTTCTTGACGGTCGTCGCCTGAATTCCGAGGTGGCGCGCGATCTGCTTGTTGGACAGCCCGCGGTCCATGAGGCCGGCGATCTGCATCTCACGCTTTGACAAGGGTGCTGCGGATGCTGCATCCGTTCCGTTCCGCGACAAGAGTGCGACCTGGTGGTAGAGGGCGGCCGCGGCGCGTGGCGAGCAGAGAAGCTCGTTCCGCATCGTGCTCTTGACCGCGGCGACGACGTCGGCCAGGGACGCATCGTCGCAGATGTAACCGGAAATACCGGCGGCGGCGAGCGCGAGGATTTCGCTATCCGTCTCGGCGATGCCGAAGGCCATGACCTTGGCGGCCGGCGTCTGCAGCATGAGCTCCTTCGCGTGGTCGAGGTTGCCCGCCCGCGTCGCGTCGAACAGGACGACATCGGGACGAAGCTGCGCGGTTTTCGCCGCCGCCTGCGGAAGCCCGGTCGTTCCGATGATCTGGACGCCCTCCTGCTGCGCCAGCAGAAGCGCCAGCCCATCCTGGAATAGCTTCACCTGGCTGACCACCAGGACGCGTAGCGGGACCACGGGTTGCGCGCATGGGCTCGTCGATTGTGCAGCAGGCAAATTGGTTCCGCGTCGAATCTCGAACGCTGGATGCGTTCCCTGTCCCAATACCATTTGTGGGCTCCGTTTGAGGACGTGAAAACAAAAGTCCTATCGCGGTAGCGCTTGATTACTCCCCTGTGACAATGGTGGCGCAAATTATCACCAACCGGGCGCGCAGACGCGTGACATGTCGATGGCGTCTGAATGAGACCGCGACCTCATGCCCGTGCCGCATTTTTCGGCAGAAGCTTTCCTTGCTCCCGTGAATATGCGACAGAGAAGACCACGTCTCGGCACCTCCGTCTTCTCCCCACATGACCCCGTCCGTCTGCCGCAGCTTCGCGTCCAGCTTCCGCGCTGGCGCGGTTGGAATCTGGCCGCTGCTGCCGAGCCCGGTCCTGTATGGCCTTGCCTTCGGATTAATGGCGGGCACGGTCGGCTTGTCCCTCATCGAAACCACGGTGTTCAGCGGTGCCGTCTTCGCGGGCGGGGCGCAGATCGCGTCGCTGCAGGGCTGGAGCTACCCGGTGTCGCTGCTGTTCGTGTGCCTGACGACGGCGGCGATCAATTCGCGCTACGTGCTGATGGGGGCGACGTTGCGTCCGGTCTTGACGGGCCATCCGCCGGCGCGGCTCTACGGCACGCTCTTTTTTCTCGTCGACCAGGATTGGATCCTGGTCATGCGGGACCGCGAGAAAGGGTTCGATAACCTCGGCTACCTTCTCGGCAGCGGCGTTGTCACCTGGAGCATATGGGTGGCCTGCACGATGGCGGGCCGCGCCCTTGGCGGCTGGATTCCGGATCCGCGGGCGTTCGGCGTCGACTTCATGCTGGGCGCGTTCTTCGCCACGGTCGCCGTCGCGTTCTGGCGGCAATCGCCGCGGCTGGCCCCGTTCGTGGTGTCGGCCGCGATGGCGATCGCCGTCCAGAAGCTGTGGCAGGGGCCCTGGTACATCCTGGTCGGAGCACTCGCCGGCAGCCTCGCGGGAGTGGCGACGCGTGACCGTGCGGCCTGACGTCATCGCGGCGATCCTGGCCATGGGCGTGGTCGCGTATGCCTGCCGCGCCGGCGGCTTCTTCATGATGCGCTACGTGCCGCTGACGCCGCCGATCCAGGCGTGGCTGAAGGCGATTCCGATGTCGATCGTCGGCGCGATCCTGGGTCCGATCGCGATCAACGGCGGCGTGGCGGAGTGGGTGGGCCTCGCCGCGGCGGTCGGCCTCATGTGGATAACCGGCCGGGACTTCGTCGGCCTGTTCGGCGGCATCGCGGCCGTGGCGCTCGTGCGCTGGCTGTTGGGGACCGGCTGATCGGGCGCGCAGCGCGACGCGCGCGGCGGCTCTGGTGAAGCTGCGTTCCTTCGCGACGGAGAGCGCGTAGCGGATCTGGTGGAATTCCACGAGAGCCGCGCGTTCGAACTATCGAGGCGATCGTGGGCCGTACCCCTCACCCGGACGCTTCGCGTCCACCCTCTCCCACAAGGGGGAGAGGGTTACGCCGCCGCGCCCATTCACCTCTCCCCTCGTGGGAGAGGTCGCGACCAGCAGCGAGCGGGTGAGGGGGGCTGTGCAGCATGAAATCAGGTTGAACTAGCTTTTCTTCGCGTCGCGGACTTCGACGACTACGGCCATGGCGCTGTCGCCCGCCGCACAGCCGTGGAACAGCCCGTAGCCGCCGCCCTTCATCTCGAGCTCCTCGATCAGCTCCAGAATCGCGCGCAGCCCCGTCGGGCCCTGCGGATGGCCCCACACCAGCGAGCAGCCGTAATTGTTCATCTTCATCACATCGAAGCCGCATTCGCGGGCGAACACGATGTCGTTGACGACGAACGGGTTGTGCGACTTCACCGTGCTGACGTCAGAGATCTTGATGTCGGCGTCGGCGAGCGCCCGCTTTGCGGCGGGGACCGGCGCATACGGCATATGCGCCGGCTCGGCGCGCGCCTGGCCGAAGCCGGCGAGGCGGATCTCGATCTCCGGCCGCTTCGACAGCTCGCGCGCTTTCTCTTTCGAGGTGACGACCACCGCCGTGTTGCCGTCGGCGGGGTGGGTCTGCCCGCCGAAGGTGACCGTGCCGCCGTCAACCACCGGCTTCAGCTTGGCCAGCCCGTCGGCCGTCGTGTCGTGGATGCCCTCGTCGCCCTCGAGCGTGGCGCGGGTTTTGCGGAATTTCGCGTCGGGCACCGCAAACGGGAGGCTCATGAAGCGGCGCAGGAATTTGTGACCGTCGGCGCAGGCGTCTTTGTATTGCTGGTAGCGGCGCAGCACCACCTCGTGCTGCCGCGCGGTATCGATCTGGTATTTGCGCGCGACATTCTCCGCCGTCTGCACCATTGAAACGTCGGCGTACGGATCGCGTGCGAAGTTGTCGACCACCCAGTTCTCGTGCGTGCCGGTGCCGCCCGGCGCTTCCGGGTTCGGGTAATAAAGGTGCGGGCCATTCGATGTGCGGTCCGCGGTCAGGACCAGCGCGCAGCTCGCCTGGCCGTCCCGCAACTCCTGATCGGCGATGGCGAGACAGCGCGCCGAAGTCGCACAGGCCTGATTGATCGTCGGCCCGCCGACATGCGGTGCACCCAGCATCGCGGTCGCCCAGGGCAGGCCATAGAACGAATTGGTTTGCGGCACCGTGGTGCCGAGCACGCCGTAGTCGAACGCGCTGGGGGCGATGCCGCGGCGGGTCAGCTCGGCCTTGGCCACGTGGGCCGCGAATTCCAGGCTATGCAGGTGGGCGAGGCTGCCCTGCCAGCGCGCGTAAGGCGTGCTCCAATAGCCGCCGTAAGGGATATAGCTGCTCATGGCGTGAGATTGGTCGCGTCGATGCGGTCCGTCAATAATGACCGCTCATCCGGCGCCGCCCAGATAAGCCTGCTCGAGCGCCGGGTCGTTGCGGATCTCATCTGGCGTGCCTTCGTGCACGGTGCGGCCGGATTCGATGACGTGCCCACGGTCGGCCAGCGCCAGGGCCAGCCCTGCCATCTGGTCGACCAGCAGGATGGTCGTCCCGTCGTCGCGCAGGCGTGCCAGCGCCTCGAACAGTCCGTTGACCAGCTGCGGGGCGAGGCCCAGCGACGGCTCGTCCAGCAGCAGGATGCGGGGCGCGCCCATCAGGCCCCGGGCGATCGCCAGCATCTGCTGCTCGCCGCCCGAGAGGAGGCCCGCGCGCTGGTGCAGCCGCTCGCGGAGCCGCGGGAACCGCTGCAGCACGCCTTCGATGTCCTTCTCGACCGTCGCATCGCGGCGCGCGTAGGCGCCGAGGAGGATATTGTCGCGCACCGACAGTTCCGGGAATACCTGGCGCCCTTCCGGCACCAGCACCAGCCCGAGCGGCGCGATGCGGTGCGCCGGCAGCCGGCCGATCTCGCGGTCCAGGAGGCGCACCTCGCCTTCGATCGGGCGCAACAGGCCGGAGAGCGCCTTCATCAAGGTCGACTTCCCGGCTCCGTTGGCGCCGAGAACGGCGACCATTTCGCCGGCGTGGACCGACAGCGCCACTTCTTTCAGCACGGGCTCGGCGCCGTAGCCGGCGGAGAGCGCTCGGGCGGCCAGCACCGGTGCGCCCGCCGCGGTGACCGGCGGGCGCCGCGCGGTGGCGGGCGGCAGGTGGTCGCCGAGATATGCCTTGCGCACCGCCGGATCGGCGCGGACTTCGGCCGGTGTGCCCGATGCGATGCAGGTTCCGGCGTCCAGCACCACGATGTGATGCGAGATGCCCATTACCAAGGTCATGTCGTGCTCGACCAGGACCACGGCGATGCCAGCGGCGGCGATCTGGCGCAGGAGGGCGGCGAGGTTGTCCTTGTCGCTCTGGCTGAGCCCAGCCGCCGGCTCGTCCAGCACCAGCACGTGCGGGCCGGTGGCCAGAGCGCGCGCGATCTCGACCAGGCGGCGGTCGACATGCGGCAGGTCGCGGCAAGGCTGGTCGATGGAGCGGCGATAACCGACGAAGACCAGCAAGGCTTCGGCGAGCTGGCGATCGTGCGGGTCGCGGCGCAGTGGCCGCAGCAGCGTGCCGAGCCGGCCACGGCGCTGCGCCACCAGCAGATTGTCGAGGGCCGAGAGATTGCCGAAGAGTTGCGTGGTCTGATAGGTGCGCGCGACGCCGGCGCGGGCGATCGCGTGGGAGGGGCGGCGGGTGAGCTCGATGCCGCCGAGGCGCACGGTCCCGGCGTCCGGCCGGTAGAATCCGCACACGAGGTTCAGCACCGTCGTCTTGCCGGCGCCGTTGGGCCCGATCACCGAGGTGATCCGGCCGGGAGCCGCGGTGAACGTGACCTTGGCTGCGGCACGAACGCCGCCGAACGCGACGCTCAGGTCTTCCACCGCGAGGGTGCCACCGTCGGCGCGCCCGCGAAGGAAGGCCTCGACCGCCGGGGCGTCGGCGCGGGCCGGCATCGACGCCGGCCGTTTCAGGCGGCGCGCGATCGCCCCGACGACGCCCTCGGGCGTCAGCCACAGCACGACCAGGAGCAGGGCGCCAAAGAACAGCAGCCGATACTCGGCCAAAAAGCCGAGATATTCCGGCATCAGCACCACGATCGCCGCACCGATCAGCGGCCCGGCGACCGTGCCGGCGCCGCCGATGATCACGACCAGCAGGAAGAGGATCGACTGTAGGAACGGGAATGCGCTCGGTGCGACGAAATGCGTCAGCGGCGCCGACGCGCCACCGGCGATGCCGGTGAGGACCGCCGAGAGCGTGAACGCGAGCGCGCGGATCGCCACCACGTCGAGGCCGATCGACGCCGACGCCGTCTCGGCATCGCGCACGGCGCGCATCGCAAAGCCCCAGGCGCTCCCGGCCAGGCGCCAGAAGAAGAAGGTGGCCGCCGCCGCCCCGGCCAGGCCGAGCCACGCCATCTCGCGGTCGCCGAAACGGTGGCCGAGGATCGCGATGTCGGGGATGTTGAGGATGCCGTTGGCGCCGCTGGTGAGGGCCCGCCATTCGGTGGCGCCGTGCTCGATGATGAAGCCGAACGCGATGGTGACCATCGCGAGATAGGGGCCGGTGACGCGGAGCGCCGGGATCGCCAGCACCGCGCCGACGGCCGCCGAGATCGCGGCCGCGATCGGCCAGGCGATCCAGAAATCCAGCCCGGCCTTGGTGGTCAGGATCGCCACCGCGTAGGCGCCGATGGCGAAGAACCCGACATGGCCGAGCGACACCTGGCCGGTGAGGCCGAGCAGGATGTTCAGCCCGACGCCCACCATCGCCGTGAGCCCGACCATGGCGATGAGGAACAGCTGATATCCGCTGACCACAAGGCACAGCGCGGCCGCGGCCGCGAACACGGCACTGAGGGCCGCGACGCGGAGTGCGCTCATACCTTCTTCACCGCCGCCCGTCCGAACAGGCCGTCGGGCCGCGCGGCCAATGCCACGATCACCAGCGCGAACATCACGATCTGGGTGTAGACGGACCCGAAGAGCGTCGTGATCAGCGCTTCGGTGATGCCAAACAGGATGCCGGCGATCATCACGCCCCAGGCGCTCATGATCCCGCCCAGAATGGCGACGGCGAACGCTTTGATGCCGAACAAGATCCCCATGGTTGCCTGGATGTTGAACAGCGGCGCGATCAGCATCCCGGCGACGCCGGCGAACACCGTCGAGATCGCGAACGACGCGGCGATCGCGCGGCCGACATTGATGCCCATCAGGCGCGCCGCGTCGGGGTTCTGCACCACCGCCAGCAGCGCCTTGCCGGTGATGGTGCGCCGGCTGACGAGGTGCAGCCCGACGGCGAGCGCCAGGCCGACCGCCGGGATCACCAGCTGCAGCGGATAGACGCCGGTGCCGAAGATTTCGACCGGCGTCGAGGCGAGCGGCGAGGGGAAGCGCCTGGGCTCCTTGCCATAGGTGAACAGCACCAGGTTGTCGGCGACGATGCCGACCGCCACCGTCGCCATCAGCCACGCGTTCGAGCCACGCTGCACGAACGGGCGCACCGCGAAACGCTCGACGGCCAGCCCATAGGCGGCGCACAGGACCAGCCCGGCGATCACGCCGAGCGGCGCCGGCCAGCCCCAGGTGACGATGAACGAGTAGGCGAGCACGGCGCCCAGCATCATCGAACTGCCTTGCGAGAAATTCACCGTGCTCGACACGGCGTAGGTGATGGTGAAGCCGAGCGCCAGCAGCCCGTACATGCTGCCGAGGCCGAGGCCGGTGATCAGCGCCCCGATCAGAAGCTCAGGCGTGATGAGCATGCGTGCTTGTAGATCCCCCCACCCTGGCCCTCCCCCGCAAGGGGGGAGGGAACAGAGCCATTCTTATCACTCCCTCCCCCTCGACGGGGGAGGGCTGGGGGTGAGTTCGCCGGAGCGTGTCAGCTATTCACCGGCACGATCTGCGATTCGACGAAGTGCGTCCACACGTAGTCGTTCTCGGTCAGCGCGTCGTGGTTGTTCGCCGTAAACGGCTTCGTATAGGTTTTAATGAGTCCGTCGTAGCGGTCGACCTTGTAGAAGCCCTGGCGCACGGCGTCGCCATCGGTGCTGCCGGCGGCGGCGATCGCGAGGGCTGCGAGCTGCGCGCCGTCATAGGCGTTGGCCACGCCGACCGCGGGCGTCACGTCCCCCGGACCCTTGACGTCGGGGTACTTCTTCATCAGCTCCGCCAGCACCTTCTGCCCGACCGGCGACTGCTTGCCGAAGAAGCTGTAGGTCTGGATGAAGTGGACACTTCACGACCTGCGAGGCCGGGCCGACATTGCCGACCAGGAACAGCACGTCGGCGCCGCCGGCCTTGAGGCGGCTGAGCTGCGGGACGACGTCGAGCTCGTTGCCTTCGAACTTCTCGATCCCTGCGTATTTGATGTTCTGCGCGGCCAGCGCCGCCTTCAGGCCGGCCTCGTTCGACTCGCCCCACGAGTTGTTGACCAGGATCATGCCGGGGTTCTTGGCGCTGTACGTCTTGAGGGCGTATTGGAGGATCGCCTTGTCGACGAGCTCGTCGACCGCCGAAACGCGGAAGACGTAATTCGGGTTGGCGCCGTTGCGGGTGATCGGCGTGCCCGCCGCCCACGTGCCCATGAACGGCGTCTTCTCGCTGTTGGCGAGCGGCACGATCGCCATCGACACCGGCGTGTCCAGCCCGCCGAACAACACCGTGACCTTCTCGCGCTGGATGAGCTCGCGGGCGGCGGCCAGGCCCTTCGAGGGATTGGATTCGTCGTCGCGGCGGACCAGCTCGACCTTGCGGCCGAGGATGCCGCCCTTGGCGTTGATCTCATCGATGGCGATGGTGAGGCCGCGGGTGATCGCCTCGCCGGCGCGCGCGGACTCGCCTGACAATGCCGCGACCAGGCCGAATTTGATCGGTTCCTCGGCCCTGGCGACGGGCGCCAGTGCCAGAAGGGCCGTGCCGCTGGCCGTCGCCAGGAGCCGGCGTCGTGTCATGCTCATCATGGTTCCCCTCCGATTTTCAGGACCTGCCCCTGCCCGGTGCAGTGCGATAACCGTGCGAATTCCGTGCCATGAGCGAGATTATGGCAGGGCCGGGGGCTGCGGCGTTCACATGATCGTATGCGGGGCCGCGAAGGACAAGGCCGCCGGTGGAAAGCCCGGGTGCGGGCTTGTATGGTGAGGCGCAATGTCGGGTCTGCCCACTCACGGCCGCTATGCGTATCGCGGCATCAAGGACCGGCCGCTCTATGACTGGCCGAACGGCAAGCGGCTCGCCGTTTATATCGGGCTGAACCTCGAGCATTTCGCCTTCGGCGAAGGCCTGGGGGCCGAGTTCGCCCCGGGCGGCCCGCAGCCGGATGTGCTGAATTTCGCCTGGCGCGACTACGGCAACCGCGTCGGGGTGTGGCGCCTGTTCGACGTGTTCGAAGAGCTCAAGTTCCCGGTGTCGCTGCTGATCAACTCGTCGCTGTACGACTACTGCCCGGAGGTCATCGCGGCGTTCCGGCGGCGCGGCGACGAGATGGTCGGCCACGGGCGCACGAATTCGGAGCGCCAGGGCGTTCTCGATGAAGCAACCGAGCGGCGGCTGATCGCCGAAACGAGCGCCGCGATCGCGAAGCACGAAGGCGGGTCACCCGCGGGTTGGCTGGGCCCTTGGATTTCGGAAAGCCGCCTGACGCCCGACCTGCTCGCGGAGCAGGGCTATACCTATCTTCTCGACTGGTGCATGGACGACCAGCCGATCTGGTTCAAGACGCGGGGGAGACGGATCCTCGCCGTGCCGTATCCGCAGGAGGCGAACGACATCCCGGCGATCGTCGGCCGCAAGATCGGCCCCGACGCGTTCGCCGATCTGATCGTCGACAATTTCGACGAGATGCTCGATCAATCGCGCTCGGGACCGCTGGTCATGGGGATTGCGCTGCACCCCTATATCGTCGGACAGCCGTACCGGCTGCGGCACCTGCGCCGGGCGTTGGCGCATATCGCGAGCCGTGCCGGCGAGATCTGGCTGGCGCGATCCGGCGACATCGCGCGGCATTGCCTGGCCCTTCCGCCCGGCGTGGTTCCGTGACGCGGTCTTAGTTTGTATTGATTGGCCCTCACGGCTGCGGCAAGATCGGTGCAATCGATTGCAGGCGCGCGGCGGGCTGTAGCCGGGCGAAAAATGCCAAGTAAAGCGAACCGAGGAGCGAGACGATGACAAAGCAACGCATCAGCTATGTCGATCCCGCGACGATCAAGGATCCGGCCATGCTCGCCGAGCTCGACCGCTGCCGGCGCGAAGGGACGCCGCGGCCGGAAAGCCAGGCGGTCCGCGCGCACGTGCCGGCGACGTTCTGGTCGTTCGCCAATTCCTGGCGCGATGTTTTTCACAAAGGTGTTCTCGACCACAGCATCAAGGAGCTCTGCCGCGTCTATGTCTCACAGTCGGTCAAGTGCGAGTACTGCGGCAACCAGCGCTCGATCAAGTCGCGCAATTCCGGCGTGGTCGAGGAAGACTACAAGGATCTGCTGAATTTCGAGAAGTCCAGCCGCTACGACGATCGCCAGAAGGCGGCCCTCGCCTACGCGGAATGCATCACCTGGGATCTGCCGGCTGACGACGCGCTGTGGACCCGCCTGTATCACCATTTCAGCGAGCCGGAGCTGGTCGAGCTCGGCTATTTCATCGCCCTCACCATGGGCCAGCAGCGCTGGCTGCGGACGCTGAACATCGAGCACCACCAGGTCCTCCCCGGCACCGACGCCTCGATGGCGCCCGGCTTCGAGACGGCCGAGGCACTCGCCAGAAGCAAGGCGTCGCCCGACTACTGGGCCAAGCAGGATGCGGCGCCCGCCAGCCGCTCGTCGGCCGCGGAATGAAAGGATCTGCCGGCGCCTTGCGCGCATCCGAGACCGCGTCCCGGGCGACGGCGGCGCCTCACGCCGCGCGCATCCACGCGGTCGGCGCCGGCAAGCGCTATGGCGAGCTTCAGGTGTTTCAGAACGTCGATCTCGAGGTCGGCGAGCGCGAGATCGTGGCGTTGGTCGGCCCGTCGGGCTGCGGTAAGACGACGCTGCTCCGTTGCATCGACGGCCTGCTGCCGCTGAGCGAGGGCGACATTTTTGTCGAGGGCGAGCGGATCACCGAGCCGCGGGCCGGGGTCGCCATGGTGTTCCAGCATTTCGGCCTGTTCCCGTGGAAGACCGTGTACGACAACGTCGCCTACGGGTTGCGGCTGGCCGGCGCCTCGCGCGCCGAGATCGCCGCGAAGGTCCCGCAGTTCATTGCCATGGTGGGGCTGAACGGCTTCGAGGCCGTCTATCCCTATCAAATGTCCGGCGGCATGCAGCAGCGCTGCGGCCTGGCGCGGGCGCTCGCCGTCGAGCCCAAGGTGCTGCTGATGGATGAGCCGTTCGCGGCGGTCGACGCGCAGACGCGCGAGATCCTGCAGTTCGAGCTGCTGCGCATTTGGGAGATGCGCCCCACCAGCATGCTGTTCGTCACCCATTCGATCGAGGAGGCGGTCCTGCTGGGCGACCGCGTGGCCGTTCTCAAAGGCCGTCCGAGCCGCGTGCAGGAGATCATCGAGGTCGACCTGCCCCATCCGCGCACCCGTGAGACCCTGACGCATCCGCGCTTTGCGAGCTTGCGCGAGCGGGTGTGGAACACGCTTAAGGACGAGGCGCGCCAGGCCCAGTTCGAGCTTGAAGGCAAGGCGCGAAGCCGGTAAGCGGTGTAAGCTTTGTAAGCTCGACGCATCCCGGCGTCCTGACTTCGAGGGAGGAAAACATGCCGACCGGCCTTCGCCTGCGGACGATGCTGATGACGGCGGCCATCGCGGGCCTCGCAGCCCTCCTGGTGGCACCCGGGCCCGCCCGGGCCGAGGAGAAGATGTCGTTTGGCCTGCCGGGCGTGCCACCGGTCTACGTGGCCGTCCTGCAATACGTTGCCCGCGACGCCGGTTTCTTCAAGAAATACGGCCTCGACGTCCAGCTGCGGAACTTCGACAACGGCACGGTGGCGGCGCGCGCCGTGCAGACCGGCGATATCGATCTCTCTTTATCTCCGACGCCTGTCGTGATCGGCATCACGTCCAATGCCGGCGTCGACATGGTCGCGATTGCCGGCAACGAGAACACCGATTGGGTGCTGGCCACCCTGGACCCGAAGGTCAAGGCGTGCTCCGACCTCAAGGGACAATCGATCGGCATCGACACAATCAATGGCGCCCGCTCCATCGCGCTGCACCAGATGATGGCGCCCTGCGGGCTCAAGGCAAGCGACGTTCAGGAGGTGGCGCTGGGCAGCAATACCGGCACGGCCATGGCCGCAGGCCAGCTCGCCGTCGGCGTGTTGCACATCGACGATGTGCCGATGATCGAGGAAAAAGCCAAGAAAAAGGTCGCCTACGTCACCACCATGAAGCAGGTGAACCCCATCAACCATTACATGGTGTTGACGACGCAGCGCGGCACGCTGGACAAGAAGCGCGATGCGTTCGTGCGGCTGATCGCTGCCGACATCGAGGCCGCACGCTTCATGAAGGACCCCAAGAACTCGGACAAGGTCGCTCAGATTGCGGCCATCACCGGGCATACGCCGTCCGAGGCCAAAGCGGCCTTGGAGGAATTCCTCAAGATGGAGTTCTGGCCGGTCGACAAGGACGGTCTCGGCCGGGAGAACGTCCAGGCCGCGATCGACATCCAGGCGAAGACCGGCGGCATCCGCGACGGCAAGACGCCGATCTCCTATGACAAGCTGGTCGATGCGACCGTGTATCGGGACGCCATGGCGATGGTGAAGGCGCATGGCGGGTCATAGGTCGGCGCCGCCGCCTACTGCCGCTCGATCCCGGCCACTTTCACGACCTCTTCCCATTTCGCCAGCTCGGATCGGATGAGCCGGGCCAGCTCGTCCGGCGTGCTGGTCTGCGCCTCGAGGCCCATGGAGGCGAGCTTGGCCCCGATCTCCGGCCGGGTCAGGTAGGCCACGATCGTGCGGTTGAGCTTGTCGATCACCGGCGGCGGCGTGCCGGCGGGCGCCACCACCGAGAACCACGTCCGGGCGGCGTAGCCGGGGACGCCGGCTTCGGCGATCGTCGGAATGTCCGGGAGCCGTTTGGAGCGTTGGGCCGGGGCAACTCCCAGCGCCCGCAATTTGCCGGCTTCGATCGAGCCGATGACCGCCGGGACGTCCACGAACATCAGCGGCAGGTGGCCGGCGATGACGTCGGTCGCCGCGGGCACGCTGCCGCGATAGGCCACCGGCTGCATCTTCAGCCCCGTCATGCTGAGCAGCAATTCCATCATCAGATGATGCGGCGAGCCGAATCCCCCGGTGGCATAGCTCAGCGTCCCCGGCGGACGCTGCTTGGCGAACGCGATCAGCTCGTGCAGCGTGGTCGCGCCCATTGACGGATTGACCACGAGCACGAAATCGGTGAACCCAACCATCGCCACCGGCGCGAAATCCTTGACCGGATCGTATGACAGCGTCTTATAGACATTGGGCACGAGCGCGAATGTGGTGACCGGCGCTAGCAGAAGCGTGTAGCCGTCCGGCCGCGATGTGGCGACTGCACTGGCGCCGACCACGGTTGCCGCGCCCGGACGGTTCTCGACCGGAACCGGCTGCTTGAAGGCCTCGGCGAGTCCGCCGGCCACGGTGCGACCGAACAGGTCGGTCGACGCTCCCGGCGTATAGGGGACAATCAGCGTCACCGCGCGAGAAGGGTAGTCATCGGCTTTGGCCGCCCGCATGACCAATAACGAGGGGGCCAGCGCAGCGAGGAGGACGGCAAGCACGCAAGTACGGTTGCGGAAGCTGTTTTTCATCGCTCCCTCCCTGGGGTCTTTTTGCGACTTATGTCCGAACGATCGTGGGTCGGCTGCTCCTTATTCGTGTGCGATGCTGAGGGCGCAGAGTGTACAGCAATCGGCGGGTCGCGTCGCCGTCCGGGCTCCACGGCGAGCCCACACCTGTCCGCCTGCCCTGGACTGCGACCCACGGGCCCGGATAGATGTGTTACCCATGCACCCGTCTCTAACCCCGGCTCAGCGAACACGCACGTGAAACGCACCTCACTTTGGTCTGACTGGCTGCCACCCGCGATCACGCTGATCGCGGGTGCGGTTTTATGGCAATACGCCGGCAGCCGGACGAGTGCCGCCTTCCTGTCGACCTTCACCGCGACCATGTCGCGGCTTTGGGGCATGGTCGCGAGCGGCGAACTGGTCGACGCGCTCGCGCAGTCGCTGCTGCTGTTCGTGACCGGGTTCGCGCTCGCGGTGGCGGTCGCCGTGCCGCTTGGGTTGCTGCTTGCGCGCGTGACGGTGCTGCGCATCGCGACCGAGAGCTACATCATGATGTTCAACAGCATGCCGATGGCGGCGCTGATTCCGTTCATCCTCTCGATCATGGGCTTCGGCTTCGCGCCCAAGGTCGTGGTGGTGTTTCTCTTCTCGGTATTCGCTGTGCTTTACAACACCATGGAGGGTGCCCGCAGCGTGAAGCCCGAACTGCTCGAGGTGGCGCGCTCGTATCGCTCCAGCGAATGGCGGCTGTGGCGCGACGTGATGCTGCCCTTCACCCTGCCATTCACGTTGACCGGTATCCGGCAGGGCATCGGCCGTGGTCTCGTCGGCATGGTGGCGGCCGAATTCTTCCTGAGCGCGTCGGGCATCGGGAAGCTGATTACCGTGAACGAGCGCGATTTCGACACCGCGGGCGTGCTGGCCGCGATCATCGTGATCACCATCTTCGGCACGGTGTTGATGAGCCTCGGGCGGGCGGTCGAAAACCGCTTCGCCGCATGGCGGGGATTGTCGCGATGAGCGACGCCGTCGCGCTTCCGGCAATCCGTCGCCGGGCCTGGGCCATCCCGGGCGGCAATCTCGGCATCAAGATCGCCGGCGGGCTGGTGATCGCGGCGGTTTGGCAGATCCTGGTCGGGATCTTTGCCCCGCCTTACGTGGCCAAGCCCATCGGCATCGTCATGGCCATCCCGTCGGTGCTGTCCAGCCCGCAATTCCTCGCCGCGGCGTGGAGCACGTTGTGGGCGGTGGCCCAGGGCCTGGTCGTGGCGGTGGTGATCGGCACCGTGGTCGGGCTGGCAATGGGTCGCATGCGCACGGTCGACCGGGCGTTCGCGGTCTACGTCAACGGGCTGAATGCGATGCCGATGGTCGCGGTGCTGCCGCTGCTGACACTGTGGTTCGGCTACACCGGCGATGCGCGGATGGCGACAATTGTCTTCGCGGCCTTCTTTGCGATTGCTCTCAACATGGCGGACGGGGCGCGCGCCGTTCCGCCGGAATATCTCGAAGTCGCGAGATCCTACCGTGCCAACTGGCTCGGCATCTGGTTCGGCATCACCGTGCCCGCGGCCCTGCCGTATCTTCTGGCCGGCCTGCGCATTGCCGCAGGCAGGGCCCTCATCGGCGCGATCGTCGCCGAATTCTACATTTCGCTCGACGGTCTCGGCTTCTACATCCTGTTCAACTCGCGGAGCTTCCATCACGACGAGGCGTTCGTGGCGGTCCTGCTGCTCGCCTTGTTCGGGCTCGGCATCGAGGCCGCGATGAACTGGGCGATGCGCCGCTTTCTGCCGTGGTACCGGCGCGAAGGGCGGAACTGACGGATCCCGCGAGGCTGTGCTAGCATCGGCTCAAACAAGCATCGATTTCCGGGGGAGGAAAACCATGAAGCCAGTTGTTTTGGGTCTGACCGCTACGGTCGGTCTTGCGCTCGCGAGCGCCGCAATGGCGCAGAGCGCGCCCAAGGTCGGCGATCCGCCGGACTCCAAGAACATGTCGCTGGTCGGCTACAGCGACCTCCAGGCGCGCAGCGCTTATTCGGTGGTCATCCAGCAGCAGGGCCGCCGCTGGATTGCCTATATCGGCCACCACGGCGGCACCGACGACATCAAGCAGCCGTTCAACCCGCTGACCGGCAAGAACGAAGACAACGGCACGTCGATCGTCGACGTCACCGACCCGCACCATCCCAAATATCTGGCGCACATCCCGGGCGAGCCGGGCACCTACGAGGGGGGCGGGGCGCAGATGGTGCGCGTCTGCGACGGCAAGAGCCTCCCCAGGGGCGATCGCAGCGCCGTGTACATGCTGCGGGTGTTCGGTAACCAGGCGCACGAGATCTGGAACGTCGCCGAACCCGAGCGCCCGAAGCTGGTCACCCGCGTGGTCGAGGGTCTCAAGGGCACGCATAAGAGCTTTTGGGAATGCGACACCGGCATCGCCTATCTCGTGTCCGGCGTGCCCGGCTGGCGGGTGCCGCGCATGACCCAGATCTTCGACCTCAGCGATCCCGCGCATCCGGTCCATATCCGCGAGTTCGGCTTGGCCGGCCAGGAGCCCGGCGCCGGCGGTCCGACCCCGATGATGCTCCACGGCATGATCTCGGTGCCATCGGCAAACCGCGTCTATTTCGGCTACGGCACGAACGCCGAGGGCGTCATGCAGATCGTCGACCGCGAGAAACTGCTGAAAGGCCCGACGGAACCGACCGACGCAAACCTGCGCTATCCGGAGGTCGGCCGGTGGGAGCTGTCGTCATTCAACGGCGCGCATACGGCGTTTCCGATGCTGAATGTCCCGGTCGCCGAGTTCGCCGACGACAAGCTGGGGCGGGTGCGCAACTTCGTCGTCGTCACCAACGAGCAGATCCTGAATGAATGCCTGGAGCCGCGGCAGATGGCGTGGTTCGTCGACGTCACGGTCGAGAAGCATCCGGTCTCGGTCGCGACCTACGGCGCCAAGGAGGAGCCGGGCGACTTCTGCCATCGCGGCGGCCGCTTCGGCACGCATTCGTCGAACGAGAGCATGACGCCGATCTATTACGGGCGGCTGATGTTCTTCACCCACTTCAACGGCGGGGTGCGCGCGGTCGACGTGCGCGACCCCTATCATCCGCGCGAGGTCGGCCACTACATTCCGTCGATCACCAAGAACACCGACAAGCGCTGCATCAAGCTCCACAGCGGCGAGGAGCGCTGCAAGGTTGCCATCCAGACCAACAATCTGGAGGTCGACGACCGCGGTTATATCTACGCCGTCGATCGCGCCAACACCGGGATGCACATCCTGCAGGTTACCGGCGAGGCGCGGAAGATCGCGAATTTCCCGCGGAAAGAGGCGAAGGCGGAGTAGGACCACTCGCGTTGTCGTCACCCCGGGCAAGCGGCGAATGCCGCGCGACCCGGGGTCATCTTGCCGTCTGCGCTATGGACCCCGGCTCTCGCCCGGGTCTGCAAGGGGCTTCGCCCCTTGCAGAAGATTGGGGCTTGGCCGGGGTGACGCTGGACCTTGCCGGGCACCGGTAACGCGAGCCGGCCATCATCTATATGCGCCGAGATTGTTGACGTTGCTGAGCGACGTCCCCGACCGCGCCAGGGCGTCGAACAGCTTCGCCGCCACCTGGTGCGGCTCGGCCATGCTGAACGTCTCGGCGTGGCGGCCGGTCGGATCGACCAGCGACAGCGTGGCGCTGTGGTCGACGACGTAGTCGTCGCCGCCGCCGAGCAGGACCTTCTCGTATTTGACGCCCAGCACGGCCGCCGCGGCCGCGATCTGGTCGGGCGTGCCGCCCAGGCCAATCAGGCGCTTGTCGAATGCGGCGGTGAATTCGCGAAGCAGCGGACCCAGGTCGCGTTCCGGGTCGACGGTGACGAAGAGCGGCTGCACGTGCTCGGCGGCCGGCCCGAGCTCGTCGATCGCCTCGGCAAGCACGGTAAGTCCGGTCGGACACTGGTCGACGCAATGCGTATAGCCGAAATAGATCAGCAGCCACGTGCCGGCGAAATCGGCGGTGCTGACCGGCTGGCCGTCGGCATCGACGAAGGCGAGCGGGCCGTCCAAGGTCCGGTGCGTTGGATCGGCGAGCGCTGCCGGCGCACCGACGGCGAGACCTGCGGAGAGCCACACGATGGCCACGGAGCGGCGGAGCAGCGCCATCAGTGAGCCATCCGGCCGTGGTCCATGGCCCCATGGTCCATCTGGCCGGCAGGTGGGGTCATGCTCATCGCCCCCGCGCGCTCCACCTTGACCGTGACCGCCACGTCGCCGGCGCTCTCGAACTTGAGCGTGAGCGGAAAGCTGTCGCCCGGCTTCAGCGGCTGCTTCAATCCCGTCAGCATGATGTGCTCGCCGCCCGGCTTGAGCTCGACGGTCTCTCCAGGTGCCACGGCGAGTGCCTCGACCGGGCGCATTTTCATGACGCCGTTCTCGACCTTCGTTTCGTGCAGCTCGGCGGTGCCGGCCAGGGGCGTGCTTATCGTCAGGAGCCGATCGGGGGTCGTCCCCGTGTTGCGGATCCTAAGATAGGCGGCGCTGTCCTTCGAGCTGCCCGGCGTCGCGCGCGCCCAGGCGGTGTCGATCTCGATTCCGCTTCTCGACTGCGCCCACCCGGCCGAGGCGCCGGCGAGCACCGCCAGTGCTACGAAAACCACTCTCACCATGCCGGCAGTGTCGCACGGGCCGCATCGCGGCTTCAACTCAAGCACGGTCATTTGCGTTCATCGCGCAATCTTTGTAGCGTTGCGCCATGAATGATCACCCGGCGAATCCCGGCGACGCCCGCGTCCGCGCGGCCGTCGCTCATTGGGCGCCGCGCCTCGTCGCTAACGGCGTCAACCTCTCGGACTTCGAAGAGGTGGTCGCCGGTCTGGCACACTGGGATGACTGGTGCAGCACCTGGTCGGCGCGCGCGGCGGTGCACGAGGCGCTGGCACGGGAGGCCCTGGCGGCCGGCCGCGCCCTGAGTGCCGGCGAGCACTTTACGCGCGCCGGCCTCTATTACCATTTCGGTAAGTTCCTGTTCGTCAACGACGTGGAACAGATGCGCGCGGCGCACCAGAAGGCGGTCGAATGCCGGCGGTTGGCGCTGCCGTATCTGCAGCCCCCGGGCGAGCGCGTCGAGATTCCATATCTGGGAAGGACCCTCGCCGGAATCCTGCGTCGCCCCGTGTCTGCCAGGCGAGCGCCGCTGGTCGTGATGACGATGGGGCTCGACTCCTGCAAGGAGGAGATGGACGCCTATGAACAGACGTTCCTCGCCCGCGACCTGGCGACGCTCTCGTTCGACGGGCCGGGACAGGGCGAGGCCGAGTACGATTTGCCGATCCGCGGCGACTACGAAGTCCCGGTGGCGGCGGTCGTCGATTGGGCGGTGCAACGGCGGGACATCGATCCGGACCGGATCGGCCTGTGGGGCGTCAGTCTCGGCGGCTATTACGCGCCGCGCGCCGCGGCGTTCGAGAAGCGCATCAAGGCCTGCATCGCGCTGTCCGGGCCCTATGATTGGGGCGAATGCTGGGACGGGCTGCCGGAGCTCACGCGCGAGGCGTTCCGCGTCCGCAGTCACTGCCGGACGGCCGACGAAGCGCGCCGCCACGCCGCCACGCTGTCGCTGAAAGCCGCCGCGTCGAACATCACCTGTCCGCTGTTTGTCGTGGCCGGCAAGCTCGATCGACTGGTTCCCTATCAGCAGGCCGAGCGCCTCGCGGCCGAGGCCAAGGGGCCGGTGGAGCTGTTGCTCGTCGACGACGGCGGCCATGTCGTCAACAACCGCGCCTACCGCTATCGGAGCCAGACCGCGGATTGGATGGCCGAGCGTCTCGGCCGCGCCTGATTGACACTCGGCCGCGGTGCTGCAATCGTTTGCAGGCAAAACAGCGTCTAGAGGACTCGCCATGGCCAAGACCAAGCATCCCGAACCGATCATCGTGAAGCCGGAGGACGTGGATCCCCGTCACGACTGGAACCGGCCGTTGATGGCGCTGGGCCAGATGGCGGTCGACTTCGAGGAGCGCGTCGATTTCCGCCGGCTGCATCGATATCGTCTCGGCCGCACCCGGCAGGCGCTGGCGAAATCCGGCTTGGGCGCCATCCTCACCTTCGATCAGCACAACATCCGCTACATCTCGTCGACGGTGATCGGCGAGTGGGCGCGCGACAAGCTGTCGCGCTACTGCCTCTTGACCGGCACCGGCGATCCGTATGTGTGGGATTTCGGCTCGGCGGCGAAACACCACCGCCTCTACGCGCCGTGGCTGGAGGACGACCATTGCCGCGCCGGCCTGCTCGGCCTGCGCGGGGCGATCCACCCGCGGGCCGGGCTGTTCCGCCGCGCCGCCGAGGAGCTAAAGTCGCTGCTTGAGCATGAGGGTGTCGCGAACATGCCGCTCGGCGTCGACATGGTCGAGCTGCCGATGCTGTTCGAGCTCCAGCGCGTGGGCATCGAGGTCCGCGACGGCCAGCAGATGATGCTGGATGCGCGCGAGATGAAGAGCCACGACGAGCTGATGCTGCTGAACATGTCGGCGGCGATGGTCGACGGCACCTATCAGAAAATCGCCGAGGCCTTGAAGCCGGGGGTTCGCGAGAGCCAGATCGTAGCGCTCGCCAACCACGACCTCTATAGTCAGGGCTCCGACTGCGTCGAGGCGATCAACGCGATCTCGGGCGAGCGCTGCTCGCCGCATCCGCACAACTTCACCGACCGCCTGATCCGGCCGGGCGACCAGGCGTTCTTCGACATCATCCAGTCCTATATGGGCTACCGCACCTGCTACTACCGGACGTTCAATGTCGGCCGCGCGACCGAGGATCAGCGGGACGCCTACAAGCGCGCCCGCGAGTGGATCGACAAGGCCATCGAGATGATCAGGCCGGGCGTGCGCTCGGACCAGGTGGCGGCCTGCTGGCCGACCGCGGACAAGATCGGCTTCACCAGCGAAATGGAGGCGTTCGGCCTCGAGTTCGGCCACGGTCTCGGCCTCGGCCTGCACGAGCGGCCGATCATCAGCCGGCTCAACTCCATGGAGGATCCGATGGAGATCAAGGCCGGCATGGTGTTCGCGCTCGAGACCTATTGCCCCGCCAAGGACGGCATCTCCGCCGCCCGGATCGAGGAGGAGATCGTCGTCACCGACAAAGGCTGCAAGGTGATCACGCTCTACCCGGCCGAAACCCTGCCGATCGCGAATCAATACTGACTGTCATCGCGAGGAGCAAAGCGACGAAGCGATCCAGCACGGGGCCTGGATTGCTTCGCTTCGCTCGCAATGACGTTTCCTTCCGGTGTCTTTATCCCGGCCGCGCCGTCGAGCCCCGCACGACCAGCGACGGTTCCAGCTTGATGTCGACGCCGCGCGCGGTCGGTTCCTTGATCCGCTCGAGGAGCGCGCCGGCGGCGAGGACACCCATCTCGTAGTGCTGGATGCGCACGGTGGTGAGCGGCGGGCTCACCTTGTCGACGAACGGCATGTCGTTGAAGCCGGTGACCGAGACATCCTGTGGGCAGCGCAGGCGATGGCTTGCGAGAGCGTCGTACGCGCCGAGGGCCAGCAGATCGTTGCCGGCCACGACGGCGGTGAATTTCTTGCCGCGGTCGAGCAGGGCCAGTGCCGCGCGCTCGCCGGCGCGCTCGCTGTAGGCGTCGGCGACGATGATCAGGGCGGGATCGGGCTTGAGGCCAGCCTCGGTCATCGACTCGATGAAGCCGCGGTGGCGTTCGTAGCCGGTCGAGATCTGCAGCGGCCCCGCGATGTGCGCGATCTTCCTATGGCCGAGCCCGGCCAGGTGCGCCACCGTTAGGTTGATGCCGGCCGCATCATTGGTGATGACCGACGTGGTCCGGCCTTCGTTCTTGGTGGTGCGGTTGATCAGGACGAGCGGAACCTCCTCGGCGATACAGCGGTCGATCGTCGGATCCTTGCGCTGGGCGGTCGCCAGGATGAGGCCGTCGACGCGCCGGCCGAGCATGCGGTCCAGGACCACGGCACCGCGTTCGGCGACGCCATCGGTGTTGGCGATGATGGCGGTGTAGCCGGCATTCCCCAGCGCATCCTCGATGCCCCGCAGGATCGGCGGAAACACCGGATTGGTGATGTCGGGGATGAGGACGCCGACCGTGCTCGAGCGCCGTGTCCGGAGGCTGTGGGCCAGCGCGTTGGGGTGGTAGCCCAGGTCGCGCGACGCGTCGATCACCTTCCGGGCGATCTCCGCCGTCACCATGTGGCGCGTGTTGGCGTTGAGCACCCGCGACACCGTCGACGGGTGAACCCCGACCGCGCTTGCGACATCGTGGATGGTCACCTTGGCCCGCGCCATGGCCGACCATAGAACACGCCCAATGGCCGCGACAGCCCCGGATTCGCCGTTTGTGACAGGCGTATTGCCGATTTTCCTAAAATCCTGTACAACCCTGCAATCGTTTGCACAACCGCCTTTCCAGGAACTTCTATGGACGCGAGCACGATGCCTGCAGCGAAACTCGGCAATCAGACGCTTGGCTGGATCGGGACCGGCCGCATGGGCTTTCCGATGGCGGCACGGCTTCTGAAAGCCGGCGGCAAGCTAGCCGCGTTCAACCGCACGCGCGCCAAAGCCGAGCCGCTGGCGAAGGACGGGGCGACGGTCGTGGACGCGCCGATCGATCTCGCCGACCGCGACATCGTCTTCACCATGGTCAGCGAATCGCGCGATCTTCTCGAAGTGACCCTGGGACCGAAAGGCGTGTTGTCGGCCAAGGGCAAGGCGCCGAAGATCCTGATCGACTGCTCGACGGTGTCGGAAGAGGCGTCGGCCAAGCTGCGCGAGGAATGCGGCAAGCGGGGCGTGCAGTTTCTCGCCGCACCGGTGAGCGGCAACGGCAAGGTGGTGAAGGCGGGCAAGCTGAGCCTCGTGGTCTCGGGACCGCAGGCGGCCTTCGAGACGGCGCGGCCGTTTCTAGAACCGCTCGGCCTCGCCGTCACCTATGTCGGCGAGGGTGAACTCGCGCGCATCGTGAAGATCTGCCACAACGTCCTGCTCGGCGTGACCATCCAGGCGCTGGTCGAGATCACCGTGCTGGCCGAGAAGGCCGGCGTGAAGCGCCATGCGTTCCTCGACTTCATCAACAAGAGCGTCATGGGCTCCATGTTCACCCAGTACAAGACGCCGGCGCTGGTCAATCTGGATTTCACGCCGACCTTCACCCCGCCGCTGCTCCGCAAGGACATGGAGCTGGGTCTCGCGGCGGCGCGCAAGCTCGAGATGCCGATGCCGGTCGCGGCCGCGACGCGCGAGGTGATCCAAAGCCTGATCGGCCACGGATACGTCGATACCGACTTCGCCACCTTGCTGCTGCTGCAGGCGAAGAATTCCGGCATCGAGGTGAAGTCCGAGAACGCTCCGGTGAGTGACGGACTGTAGCGGATACGTTAAATAAGACTTCAGTACCCAGTCGTTCGGGAGTGCGCCCATGAAGGTCTCGAAATCCGTGCTGGCGGCGGTCATGCTGCTGGCCGCTGTGCCGGCATTCGGCCAGAGCTATCCGAACCGCCCGGTCAGGTTCATCTCGCCGTTTCCGCCCGGCACCGGCATCGACATCATTTCGCGCGCCGTGGGCGACCGGCTGAGCCCGGCGCTGGGCCAGCCGGTGGTGGTGGAGAACCGCCCGGGCGCCGGCGGCACGATCGGCGCCGCCGTCGTCGCCAAGGCGGCGCCCGACGGCTACACCGTCCTCATCCAGTCGTCGTCCCACACCGCGAGCCCGTTCCTCTATTCCAATCTCCCCTTCGACACGGTCCAGGACTTTTCGGCCGTGACGATGCTGGCGGTGCTGCCTCAGGTGCTGGTCGTGGCGCCGGACAACAGCAGGGGCATCGGGTCGGTGAAGGACCTGGTCGCCTACGCGAAGGCGCATCCCGGCCAACTCAATTACGCCTCGGCCGGCAACGGCAGCGCCACCCATATGGCCGATGAGAAGTTCAAAGTCGCGGCCGGAATCGATGCGGTCCACATCCCGTTTAAGGGCACGCCCGAGGCGATGACCGACATCATGGCCGGGCGCGTCGATTACATGTTCGCCCCGATCGTCTCGGCCATGGAGCTGATCAAGTCAGGCAAGCTGAAGGCCATCGCCATGGGCGCCGACAAGCGGGCGCCGCAATTGTCCGATGTGCCGACCACGGCCGAAGCCGGCGTGCCGAATGCGGACTATATCTTCTGGGCGGCGATGTTCGTGCCGAGCAAGACGCCGCCTGCCGTTGTGAGCCGGCTGTACCAGGAAACGACGAAGGTCTTGCAGTCGCCCGAAATGAAGGAGCGGCTCGCCGCACTCGGGGCCGAGCCGTGGTCGATGAAAGGCGAGGCCGTCAACGCGCTGGTGAAAAAAGAGCTAAGCGATAACGCCGCCCTGATCAAGACAGCCGGGATCCAGGCGAACTGACTTTCGGGACCCGCCGGGCGGCGGCGCCGAAAAAAGCGGCGCCGCCCGATTGTCTTTGGCTGCTGTGTTGGTGCTCAGCTTGCCGTCGACGGCCGGTTGTTCTGCACAAAAACAAGGCAAAACCCCGGAGCCGGGCTTTCCAAGCTGCCGCCAAGTTGGGCTGGCCGGGCCATAAAATGCGGCAGGCCCCGGCGAGGGGGCTTGGCACGACTCTCGCACTGCTTCTCTTGCCGCTGCTCGGCCGGCGGTAACTCAGGGAGAGAAGGAGAACAACCGTGTCGAAATCCAGATTTGCGCGCGCCGCCGCCGCTGTGGCGACGGTGGCGGGCGTCATCGGCTTTGCGGGGAGTGCGGCCGCTCAGCAGCCGCCGATCAAGGTCGGGGTCCTTCATTCGCTGTCGGGCACCATGGCGATCAGCGAGACGACGCTGAAAGACACGGTTCTGATGATGGTCGACGACATCAACAAGAAGGGCGGCTTGCTCGGCCGCAAGGTCGAGGCGGTGGTGGTCGATCCCGCGTCCGACTGGCCGCTGTTCGCCGAGAAGGCGCGCGAGCTGATCTCCAAGGAGAAGGTCGATGTCGTGTTCGGCTGCTGGACGTCGGTGTCGCGCAAGTCAGTCCTGCCGGTGTTCGAGGAGCTGAACGGCCTCCTCTTCTATCCCGTGCAGTACGAAGGCGAGGAGAGCTCGCGCAACGTGTTCTACACCGGGGCGGCTCCCAACCAGCAGGCGATCCCCGCCGTCGAATACCTGATGGGCAAGGACGGCGGCAGCGTGCAGCGCTGGGTGCTCGAAGGCACCGACTACGTCTACCCGCGCACGACGAACAAGATCCTCGAGGCCTTCCTGAAGGCCAAGGGCGTCAAGCCCGAGGATATTCTGATCAACTACACGCCGTTCGGCTTCTCCGACTGGCAGACCGAGGTGTCGAAGATCAAGCAGTTCGCCTCGGGCGGCAAGAAGACCGCCGTCGTCTCGACGATCAACGGCGATGCGAACGTGCCGTTCTACAAGGAGCTCGCGAACCAGGGGATCAAGGCGTCCGACATCCCGGTCGTCGCGTTCTCGGTCGGCGAAGAGGAGCTCGCCGGCATCGACACCAAGAACCTCGTGGGTCACCTGGCCGCGTGGAACTACTTCGAATCGGTCAAGAACCCGACCAACGACGGCTTCATCAAGGAGTGGCATGGCTTCATCAAGAACGAGAAGCGCGTGACCAACGATCCAATGGAGGCCACCTATATCGGCTTCAAGATGTGGTCGCAGGCGGTGGCCCAGGCGGGCACGACGAACATCGATGCGGTCCGCCAGGCCATGTACGGCCAGAAGGTGAAGGCGCCGTCGGGCTTCACGGCGGTGATGAACACCAACCATCACCTGTCGAAGCCGGTGATGATCGGCGAGATCCGCCCGGACGGTCAGTTCAACGTCGTCTGGCAGACCAAGGGCCCGGTCAAGGCGGAGGCGTGGTCCAAGTACATCCCCGAGAGCGCCAAGCTCACCGCGGATTGGACCTTCCCCTGGGTCTGCGGCAACTGCCAGAAGCCTAAATACGTCTCGATGGAGTAGTGCTGGCAGGGCCGCCCGCCCTTGGGTAGGCGGCCCTCCCTTCCGCCTTGCAGTGTAAAGTCCAGTTCCGCTGAGACCGGAGGCCATGGCAGCACGTCGGGGGTTGAGGGGTAACGGGCGGCGCGTTGTGCTGCTGGCGGCAGGACTTTGGCTGCTGATCGCGGCCCCGCTGGCGCGCGCCGATGGTCTCGCGGATCAGCTGTCCGGCCTGACCGATCCGGATCCGAAGCCGGCCATCCAGTCTCTGTTGTCCAGCGACGATGCGAAGGCCAAGACGGCGCTGCAGGCGCTCGCCGCCGGCAGGCTGTTCCGCCGGCTCTCCGACGGCGCCGTGGTCATCGGCGACAAGGACGGCGAGATGTACGCCGTCACCAACGCCGCGACCGGCGATATCGAAGACATGGCAAAGGAGAGCGACGTCGAGGCGATCCAGCTCGACGACGAGGCGCGGGCGCTTCTGCAGGGTGCCGGCCCGGCCTCGGCCGCGAGCGATGCGCAGCCGCTCGATTTCGCAGGCGCCGTCAAACTCCTGAACGCTGATTCGTTCGCCGCCAAAGGCGCGGCGATCGGCCGGCTGACGGCGGTGGGCGACCCGCGGGCCGTCCCGGTGCTGCGCGCCCTCGCCGACGGCCGGCTGTTCGTGCGCCGGGCTGACGGCGTGATCGTGATCGGCGATCGCAGCGGCAACAATGTCCGGCTGACCGTCGCGGCGACCATGGAGCCGGACGGCGTCGTCGCGCCGGCCGAGATCGAACCGGTGGTGATCAACAACAACCTGCGCAATGTCGTGCGCGAGGCGGTGGGCCGGCTTGGCCTCGTGAGCCCGGATGCGGCGCAGCGCCGCGCCGCCGCGGACGCGCTGCTCGAAAACGCGGGCACGGAAGCGGCGAGCCTGCTGGCCCAGGCCTACGCGAAGGAGACAAACTCCGCTGCGAAAGCGTCGATGCAGACGGCACTCGCCGCCCTCGATCTTGTCAGTCCCGATAAGGCCACCCGCATCGCCGCCGCGAAGAGCCTGGCGGGTGCGACCGACATGCGCGTCCGCTCGCTGCTCGAGGCACGGTCGGCCGGCGAGACCGATCCGGACGTCAAGGCCGCCGTCACCGCGGCGTTCGACAGCGTCCAGCAGCGGCTGACCTTCACCGGTTATGCCGCCAACCTGTTCCAGGGGATCAGCCTTGGCAGCGTGCTGCTGCTGGCCGCGATCGGGCTTGCGATCACGTTTGGCGTCATGGGCGTGATCAACATGGCGCATGGCGAGATGATCATGCTCGGCGCCTATTCGGCTTACGTCGTCCAGGAAGTGTTCCGCGCCTATCTGCCACCGGACTGGCTGGATGCGTATCTGCTGGTGGCGGTCCCGGTGGGCTTCGTCGTCGCCGGGGCCTTCGGCATGGCGATCGAGCGCAGTGTGATCCGCTTCCTCTACGGCCGGCCGCTCGAGACCCTTCTGTCGACCTGGGGCATCAGCCTGATCCTGCAGCAGCTGGTGCGCACCGTGTTCGGCTCGCCGAACAAGGAGGTGGCGAACCCGTCGTGGATGACCGGCGGCTTTGACGTAATCGGCGGCTTCTTCATCACCTGGAACCGGCTCTACATCATTCTGTTCTGCTTCGGAGTCCTGGGGGCGATCGCGCTGATTCTGAGCCGGACGGCGTTCGGCCTGCATATGCGGGCGGTGACTCAGAACCGCGACATGGCCGCGGCGATGGGCATTGCGACGGCGCGCATCGATGCGCTCACCTTCGGCCTCGGCTCCGGCATCGCCGGCATGGCTGGCGTGGCGCTCAGCCAGATCGGCAATGTCAGTCCCAATCTCGGCACGATCTACATCGTCGACAGCTTCATGGTCGTGGTGTTCGGCGGCGTGGGGAACCTGCTCGGCACGCTTGTGGGGGCGATGACCCTGGGCGTCGTCAACAAGGTGCTTGAGCCGTTCGCGGGTGCCGTGCTGGGCAAGATCGCCGTGCTCGTCTTCATTATCCTGTTCATCCAGAAGCGCCCGCGCGGGCTGTTCGCCCTGCGCGGCCGCGCGGCGGAGGGCTGAGATGGCGCCGTTCGCCCGTCTTCTCGACCGTCGCGGCTGGGCGGCGTTCCTCGGCCTCGGTGCCGTGCTGGCGGTCCTGGTACCGCTCCTGAATCTGTTGCCCGAGACCTCGCCGTTCCATCTGCCGAACTACCTGGTGCCGCTGCTCGGGAAATACGCCTGTTACGCCATTCTGGCGTTGTCGCTCGATCTGATCTGGGGCTATGCCGGGATCCTGAGCCTCGGCCAGGGGGCCTTCTTCGCGCTGGGCGGCTACGCGATGGGGATGTACCTGATGCGGCAGATCGGCCGGCGTGGCGTTTACGGCCATCCCGAGCTGCCGGACTTCATGGTGTTCCTGAATTGGAACGAGCTGCCCTGGTACTGGTACGGCTTCGACCATTTCGCGTTCGCCGCGGCCGTGGCGCTCCTGGTGCCCGGCCTGCTCGCCTTCGTGTTCGGCTGGTTCGCCTTCCGATCTCGTGTCACCGGGGTCTATCTCTCCATCATCACCCAGGCGCTGACCTTCGCCCTGATGCTCGCGTTCTTCCGCAACGACATGGGCTTCGGCGGTAATAACGGCCTGACCGACTACAAGGACATCCTCGGCTTCGAGATCCAGGCGCCGTCGACCCGGCGCGGCCTCTACATAGCCTCCGTCGTGGCGCTGGGCCTGAGCTTCCTGCTCTGCCGCTTCGTCATCGCGTCCCGTCTGGGCCGGGTGCTGCTGGCCCTGCGCGACACCGAGAGCCGGGTGCGCTTCCTGGGCTATTCGGTCACCAATGCCAAGCTGTTCGCCTTCACCATGGCGGCGGTCCTCGCCGGCCTCGCCGGTGCGCTTTACGTGCCGCAGGTCGGCATCATCAACCCCAGCGAATTCTCGCCCGCCAACTCGATCGAGGTGGCGATCTGGGTGGCGGTCGGCGGCCGCGGCACCCTGGTCGGCGCCATTCTCGGCGCCGGGATCGTCAACTGGGTCAAGACCTGGCTCACCGGGGCCGCGCCGGAGATCTGGCTGTTCTTCCTCGGTGCCCTGTTCGTCCTGGTCACCCTGGCGCTTCCCGCCGGCGTGGTGGGCTTGGCCAGGCAATGGCGCAACCGCCGGCGGCGGCCGGTTCCGGTGCCCGCCGAATGAATGCCCTCAGCCCTCCGCCGCGCGCCGCCGCCGAGGCGCTGCTTTATCTCGACGGCGTCACTGTCAGCTTCGACGGATTCAAGGCGCTGAACAACCTGTCGCTGGTCGTCGACCGCGGCGAGCTGCGCACGATCATCGGGCCGAACGGCGCCGGCAAGACGACCATGATGGACGTGATCACGGGCAAGACGCGGCCGGACACCGGCACCGTGCTGTTCGACAGCAAGGTCGACCTGACCAAGCTCGACGAGACGGCGATCGCCAATCTCGGCATCGGGCGGAAGTTTCAGAAGCCGACCGTGTTCGAGAACCTGACGGTCGCCCAGAACCTGGAATTGGCCCTGAAGGGCGAGCGCGGCATCTGGCGGACCTTGCTGGCCGAGCTCAGTGGCGAGGACCAGGGCCGGATCGACGCCACCTTGGAGGCGATCGGCCTCGCGGCGCGGCGGTCGGACATCGCCGGAGGTCTCAGCCATGGCCAGAAGCAGTGGCTCGAGATCGGCATGCTGCTCATCCAGGATCAGCAGATCCTGCTGCTCGATGAGCCGGTCGCCGGCATGACCGATCACGAGACGCAGCAGACCGCGGAGCTGATCCTGAGCCTGGCCGGTGCCCGCACCGTCGTCGTGGTCGAGCACGACATGGAGTTCGTGCGCAGCCTGGGCGCCCGGGTCACCGTCCTGCACGAGGGATCGGTGCTCGCCGAGGGCTCGATCGACCACGTGCAGAACGACCCGCGCGTGGTCGAAGTCTATCTGGGCCGCTGACCATGCTGAGCGTCGACAACATCGACCTCTATTACGGTGCCAGCTATACGCTCCGCCGCGTGAGCCTCACCGCGAACAAGGGCGAGGTGACGTGCATTCTCGGCCGCAACGGCGTCGGAAAGACCAGCCTGCTCCGCGCCATCTTCGGCCTGCAGCCGATTGCGAGCGGCAAGGTGGTCTGGGAAGACCACGATATCAGCAAGCTGCCGCCGCATGCCCGCGCCCGCTGCGGCATGGCGCTGGTGCCGCAGGGCCGCGATATTTTTCCGCGGCTCACCGTTCAGGAAAATCTCCAAACCGGGTTTGGGCCGCTGCCCCGCGAGCAGCGCGAGCTGCCGGAGGAGATCTTTTCGCTGTTCCCGGTGCTGCGCGACATGCTGCGGCGGCGCGGCGGCGACCTCTCCGGCGGGCAGCAGCAGCAGCTGGCGATCGCGCGGGCCCTGGTCACCCGGCCACGGCTGTTGATCCTAGACGAGCCGACCGAAGGCATCCAACCGTCGATCATCAAGGACATCGAGCGCGTGATCCGGCTGCTCGCCCAGCGCGGCGACATGGCGGTGCTGCTTGTCGAGCAGTATTTCGAGTTCGCCCGCGACCTCGCCGACGCGTATGTCGTCATGGAGCGCGGCGAGATCGTGCTGCACGGGCGCAAGTTGGACATGGAGGAATCCGCGGTCCGGCGCTACCTTACGGTGTAAGGTTCAGGGTGCCCTTCGATCCGCAATCCGGCCGCTCCATCGCTCTCGAGCGCGGGGACGGCGTTGCCGAGCTGGTCTTCGCCGCGCCCGGGCCGGGCAGCGGCCTCGCCCACCTGTTCCAGACCGACCCGTGCCGCGTCCTTTTTCCGCGTGCCGAGCGCGGCCATCCGCCGACCGCCGTGCTGCTGACGACCTCGGGCGGCCTCACCGGCGGCGACCGCCTGCGCATTCGCCTCAGGGCAGAAGCAGGAGCCGCGGCGACCGTGACATCCCAGGCCGCGGAGAAGATCTACCGGTCGCTGGAGGGCGATTGCCGGATCGACGTCGCGGTCGAGGTGGGGCGGGCGTGGCTGGAATGGCTGCCGCAGGAGACGATCCTGTTCGACCGCGCCCGCTTGCGCCGGCGCACCGAGGTCGCCGTGGCGGCGGGCGGACGCTTCCTTGGCTGCGAGATGCTGGTGTTCGGCCGCAGCGCCCGCGGCGAGAGCTTTACGACGGGCTTGCTGTACGACGGCTGGCGGATCCGCTCCCACGGCCGGCTGGTCTGGGCCGACGCGCTGCGCCTCGACGGCGATGTCGGCCGGACCCTCGCCGGCCGGGCGGCCTTCGATGACGCCCGCGCCGTCGCCAGTGTCATTTATGTCGGTGACGACGCCGCGACGCACCTGGACATGGCGCGCGACGTGCTAGCGTCGGCCGGCTGCGCCGCGGCCACTACCGTGGTGAACGGAATTCTGCTGGCGCGCTTCATCGGGCGCGATGCCGCCACCGTCCGGCACGAGATGTGTCGCTATCTCTGCGCCGTACGCCAGACGGCCGGCGGCTGGCCGCCGGTGCTGCCGCGCGTCTGGTATCAATGAGGAGGAGAGGGCGGTCGTGAATCTGACTCCACGAGAAAAGGACAAGCTTCTGGTCGCCATGGCGGCCATGGTCGCGCGACGGCGGCTGGAGCGCGGTGTGAAGCTCAATCATCCGGAGGCCGTGGCGCTGATCACCGATTACGTCGTCGAGGGCGCGCGCGACGGGCGCAGCGTCGCCGAGTTGATGCGCGACGGGGCGGCCGTGCTAAAGCGCGCCCAGGTGATGGACGGCATCGCCGAGATGGTCGCCGAGATCCAGGTCGAAGCGACGTTTCCGGACGGCACCAAGCTGGTGACCGTTCACGAGCCAATCCGCTGAGGGGGAGGGGGACGAGAATGATTCCAGGGGAAGTCCTGCCACAGGACGGCGACATCGAGCTCAATGCCGGGCGCAAGACGGTCAGCGTCGAGGTCGCGAACAGCGGCGACCGGCCGATCCAGGTTGGCTCGCATTATCATTTCTTCGAGACCAACCGCGCCTTGAAGTTCGACCGCGCCAAGACGCGCGGCTTCCGCCTCGATATCCCGGCCGGGACGGCGGTGCGCTTCGAGCCCGGCCAGACGCGGTCGGTGCGGCTGGTCGCCTATGCCGGGGCGCGCACGGTCTACGGCTTCAATGCCAAGATCAACGGCAAGCTGAAGGGCTGAGCCATGGCCACACGCATCAGTCGCTCGGCCTATGCCGACATGTTCGGGCCCACCACCGGGGACCGGGTGCGGCTCGCCGACACCGACCTCATCATCGAGGTCGAAAGCGATCGCACGACCTACGGCGAAGAGGTGAAGTTCGGTGGCGGCAAGGTGATCCGGGACGGCATGGGCCAGAGCCAGCGTCCGCGTTCGAAGGGTGCTGTCGACACCGTGATCACCAACGCCCTGATCCTTGACCACTGGGGCATCGTGAAGGCCGATATCGGCCTCAAGGACGGCAAGATCGCCGCCATCGGCAAGGCGGGGAATCCCGACGTGCAGCCCGGCGTGGATATCATTATCGGCCCGGGCACCGAGGCGATTGCCGGCGAAGGCAAGATCGTCACCGCTGGCGGCATCGACACCCACATCCATTTCATCTCGCCGCAGCAGATCGAGGAGGCGCTGTATTCCGGCGTCACGACGATGATGGGCGGCGGCACCGGCCCGGCGGCGGGGACCTCGGCCACGACGTGCACGCCCGGCCCGTGGCACATGAAGCGCATGTTGCAGGCGGCCGAAGCCTTTCCGATGAATCTCGGTTTTTTCGGCAAGGGCAACACGTCGCTGGCACCGGGCCTCGCCGAGCAGATCGAGGCCGGCGCCTGCGGGCTGAAGCTGCACGAGGACTGGGGCACCACGCCGGCCGCGATCGACAATTGCCTCAAGGTCGCCGACAAATACGACGTTCAGGTGGCGATCCACACCGACACCCTGAACGAGTCCGGCTTCGTCGAGGACACCATCGCCGCCTTCAAGGGCCGCACCATCCACGCCTTCCACACCGAAGGGGCCGGCGGCGGCCATGCGCCCGACATCATCAAGCTGTGCGGACAGGCGAACGTGCTGCCGTCGTCGACCAATCCGACCCGGCCGTATACGGTCAACACGCTGGATGAGCATCTCGACATGCTCATGGTTTGCCATCACCTCGATTCGAACATCCCGGAGGACGTGGCATTCGCGGAAAGCCGCATCCGGCGGGAGACCATCGCCGCCGAGGACATCCTGCACGACCTCGGCGCCTTTTCCATGATGTCGTCGGACAGCCAGGCGATGGGCCGCGTCGGCGAGGTGATCATCCGCACCTGGCAGACCGCGCATAAGATGAAGCAACAGCGCGGCCGCCTGAAAACCGAGAGTGGCGACAACGACAATGTGCGGGTCAAGCGCTACGTCGCCAAATACACGATCAACCCGGCGATCGCGCAGGGCATCAGCCAGCATGTCGGCTCGCTGGAGCCCGGCAAGCTCGCCGACCTGGTGATCTGGTCGCCGGCCTTCTTCGGCGTGAAGCCCGACATGGTGCTGAAATGCGGCTCGATCGCGGCGGCGCCGATGGGCGATCCGAACGCCTCGATCCCGACGCCGCAGCCCGTGCATTACCGGCCGATGTTCGCAAGCTTCGGCCGCAACCGGACCGAAAGCTCGGTGCTGTTCGTCAGCCGCGCCGCCCATCAGGCCGGTGTCGCCAAGAAATACGGCCTGTCGCGGCCGACCCTGGCGGTGCGCAACACCCGCGGCGGGATCTCGAAAAAGAACATGATCCATAACGCGGCCACGCCGAAGATCGAGGTCGACGCGGAGACGTACGAAGTCCGCGCCGATGGTGAGTTGCTGACCTGCGCGCCGGCCAAGGAGCTGCCGATGGCGCAGCGCTATTTTCTGTTCTGATGCGGAGCGTCAAAGTGCATTCGCTACCCCCCTCCCTAACCCTCCCCCGCAAGGGGGAAGGGAACAGAAGCGGGATGCAACCTCTTACCCCCTCCCGCTTGAGGGGGGAGGCGCGTCGGGCGCCCGCAAACGTTCCAGTGGAGCGTTTGCAGCCCACGCGGGATGGGGGAGATCCCCGGCTCACGAGCGACGTGGCGTATCGCTCGCGCGGAACACGGCCCTAGCGATGTGGCACGCGCATCGAGTGACGCCCGCCGGACGATGGCCGCAGGAGCAATGCCGCGGCACGCTGACCCTGGCGTTCGACGACCGTCACCGCCGGCGCATTCGCCTCGCGACCGATGCCGGTGAGCCCGTCGTGCTCGATCTGCCGCAGACGGCCGTGCTGGGCGACGGCGACGGCCTGGCGCTTGCCGAAGGCGGGTTCCTGGCCGTCCGCGCCGCGGCCGAGGACCTGGTCGAAGTGACGGCGCCGACGCCGGACCTGCTGGTCCGCATCGCCTGGCACATCGGCAACCGGCATATCCCGGCGGAAATCCGCGGCGACCGGATCCTGATCCGCGACGATCACGTCATCGTCGCCATGGTCCAGGGCCTGGGTGCCGCCGTGCGGCGGGTGCGGGCGGCATTCACGCCGGAGGGCGGCGCTTACGCGTCGCCCGCTCACCACGATCATCATAGTCACGGCCACCATGACCATGAGCACGCGCATGACCACGACTGAGCCGACAACCACTGAGGCGACCACGACGGGGGCGGCGCTCTATCGGCTGATGAGCTGGCTGTCGCCGGCGTATCCGCTGGGCGCCTTCAGCTACAGCCATGGCCTCGAATACGCGGTCGAAGCCGGACGCGTCACCATGGTCGCGGCCCTCATCGACTGGGTGGGCACCGTCATCGAGGCGGGGGCCGGACGCGTCGATGCGGCGTTGTTCGTCGCGGCCTTCCGCGCCGTCGAGGCCGGTGATGATTTGGCCTTTGACGCGCTCGTCGAGCTCGCGGCCGCGTGGCGCGGCAGCGCCGAGACGGCGCTCGAGAGTGCGGCGCAAGGGGCGGCGTTCGTTGCCGTCACCGCGGCGGCGTGGCCGCACGCCGAGTTCGCCCGCTTGGCCGCCCGGCACGGCGGCCAGCTGCCGCTGCCGGTTGCGGTTGGCGCCGCCAGCGCGCTGCACGGCATTTCGCTGTCTGCCGCCGTCTCGGCGTATCTCCAGGCCTTCTCCGCCAATCTGATCTCGGCCGGCGTGCGGCTGGTCCCGCTCGGCCAGACCGACGGCCAGCGCGCTATCGCGGCCCTGGAGCCGGTGGTCGCCCGGGCGGCCGCGGCGGCGGCGGACGCCGATCTTGACGCGCTCGGCACCGCGGCCCCGCTGCTTGACTGGTGCTCGATGAGGCACGAAACCCAGTACACGAGGCTCTTCCGCTCATGACGTCTCCGAACGGACCTTTGCGCGTCGGCATCGGCGGCCCGGTGGGCTCCGGCAAGACGGCGCTGGTCGACCGCCTGTGCAAGCACATGCGCGACCGCTACGACATCGCGGTCGTGACCAACGACATCTACACTAAGGAGGACGCGCAGTTCCTGACGCGCTCGGGTGCCTTGGCGCCGGAGCGCATCGTCGGTGTGGAGACCGGCGGTTGTCCGCACACCGCGATCCGCGAGGATGCCTCGATCAACCTCGCCGCGGTCGCCGAGATGAGCCGCCGCTATCCGGGTCTCGACATCGTCTTCGTCGAATCCGGCGGCGATAATCTTGCCGCGACCTTCAGCCCCGAGCTCGCCGATCTCACCATCTACGTGATCGACGTCTCGGCCGGCGACAAGATCCCGCGCAAGGGCGGGCCGGGGATCACCCGCTCCGACCTGCTGGTGATCAACAAGATCGACCTGGCGCCGCTGGTAGGCGCTAGCCTCGAGGTGATGGATCGCGATGCGCGCAAGATGCGCGGCGAACGGCCGTTCCTGTTCACCAACCTCAAGGCGAACCGGGGCGTCGCCGAGATCGCGGAATTCATCGTCAAGGCGGGCGGGGTCGAGGCCGCCGCGAGGGCCGATACCAGCACCTGAGCTCGTGGACGCGGGGCCGGGCGCCGGGCATGCTGGCGCCCGTACTCGCCCGAATCGCGCGGAGTCTCGCGTTGCAATCCACATCCGCTGGCGGACGGCACAGCATCGCCGCCGATCTCCTGCTGCTGACAGTCCTGATCGGGGCCGTGTATCTGGCGCTGCTCGGCCATCGGCCGCTCGCCGTGCCGAGCGAGGCGCGCTACGCCGAGATCCCGCGCGAGATGCTGGCCACCGGCGACTGGCTGACGCCGCGCCTGAACGGTGTCAAATATTTCGAGAAGCCGCCGCTGATGTACTGGTTGGTGGCGCTGTCCGAGGCCGCCTTCGGTCGCTCGGAATTCGCGGTCCGGCTGCCGACGGCCGCCTTCGGTCTCGGCGGATGCCTGCTGGTCTACGTCGCCGCGCGTCGATTGTGGACCCGCCGCGCCGGGCTGCTCGCGGCCGGAACCTTGGCGACGGCGCTGCTCTATTTCGAGCTGTCGCGGCAGACCCTGCTCGACATGCCTGTCGCGGTCTTCCTGACCGGCGCGTCCCTGGCGTTCCTGCTCGGCATTCGCGCCCCGCCGGGCAGTCCCGCGCGGGTGCGCGCGATGTATCTCATGTATGCCGCGGCGGCGCTGGCGACAATGACCAAGGGACTGATCGGCATCGTGCTGCCCGGCCTCGTGGTGTTCACCTGGCTGCTGATCACGGCGCGCTGGGCGGAGCTGTGCCATGTCCGGCTGGTGTCCGGCACCGTGCTGTTCCTGGCCATCGCCGCTCCCTGGCACGTGGTGGTCGGGCTCGCGAACCCCGAGTTCTTCTGGTTCTACTTCGTCCACGAGCATGTGTTGCGGTTCGTCACCCCCGAGGCGGGCCGCAATCAGCCGGCCTGGTTTTTCGTGCCGATCCTGATCGCCGGCTGGCTGCCGTGGTGCGTCTTCCTGCCGTCGGCCGTCCTGGACTCCGTCCGGCGATGGCGCGCCGGCAATGCCGACGATCTGTTCATCCTGCTCTGGTTCGCATTGCCGTTCCTGTTCTTCTCGGCGTCGCATTCGAAGCTGATCCCGTATGCGCTGCCGTTCTTCCCGCCGCTGGCCCTGCTGCTCGGCGCCTGGCTGGACACGGCCCTGACCGAAGCGTCGCAGTCCCTGAAGCGCGGCTTCGTGGCGCTTGCGATCTTGCTCATGGTGGTGGCCGCCGCCGGAATGTGGCTGGACATCTCTCCCGAGACGTTCATCGCGGCGCGGCATCTGGCCGAAGCGGCACCGGCGTTCCCATATCTGCCCGGCTTGGCCGCGGGATTCGTGGCGGTGGCTGCGATCGTCGGGTGGACGGGGTGGCGCGGCCAGACCCACGCGGCCGTGGCGATCGTGCTGGTCGCCGCGGCGGCCTTCGGTCTCGTCGCTGACCGGATCACGGGCGAGGTTCAGCCGCGCTCGACCAAGCCGTTCATCGCCATGCTCGAAGCGCGCCTCAAGCCCGGCGATGAGGTCGCGTCGCTCTACGCCTATTACCAGGACCTACCGTTCTACCTGGACAGGTTGGTCACGGTCGCCGGAGCGGGCGGGGGCGAGCTCGATTTCGGCCGCTCGGTCGAGGACGTGAGCGGCTGGATGATCGACGAGAACGAGTTCTGGCGGCGCTGGCGGCGCCCGGACCGGGCCATGTACGCGGTCGTGCCGCTGCCGAGATACGAGGCACTGCCGGGCGACCGGCGGGCCGCGACGGTCGAGCTGGCGCGCACGCGCTCCGACGTGCTGATCGCCAACCGGTCGCCGGGCCAGACCGGCGAATCTCCCAACATTGTGAGCGCGTTGCAGCCGTAGTATGGTCCGCCCCATCGCGCGCTCACCCGATCAAAGGCCACGATGAGCAACGACTCCTCAGCCCCGTTTCTGGCCTTTTCCCGGCCCGATCTGCAGGACGGCGAGATCGACGAGGTCGTCGCCGTGCTGAAGTCCGGCTGGCTCACCACCGGACCGCGCGTGCAGCGCTTCGAGGCGGCGCTCCAGGAGTATCTCGGAGCTCCGCATGTGCTGGCCGTCTCGTCGGCCACCGCGGGCCTGCATCTGGCGACCTTGGCGCTCGGGCTTCAGCCGGGCGACGAGGTCATCACCACCCCGCTGACCTTCGCCGCGACCTTGAACACGATCGTGCTCGGCGGCGGCACGCCGGTGCTGGTCGACGTCAACCCCGCCACCTTCAACATCGACGTGGACCGCGTCGCCAAGGCGATCGGACCGCGCACCAAGGCGATCATGCCCGTGCATTTCGCTGGGCTCCCGGTCGACCTCGATCCGCTCAATGCGCTCGCCGAGAAGCACGGGCTGCGCATCATCGAGGACTGCGCGCACGCGATCCACACCGACTACAAGGGCCGGCGGCTCGGCAGTTTCGGCGACACCCAGGTGTTCAGCTTTCACCCCAACAAGAACATGACGACGGGTGAGGGCGGGGTGATCGCGACGCGCGACGCGGCACTCGCCAAGGCCGCTTCGGTGCAGCGCTTCCACGGCATCGACCGCGACGCGTTCAACCGCTTCTCCAAGGCCGGCAGTCAGGTCTACGACGTCGTCGCTCCCGGCTTCAAATACAACATGATGGATATCCAGGCGGCGATCGGCCTGCATCAGCTGATGCGGCTGGACGGGTTCATCGAGGCGCGGCGGAAGCTCGCGGCGCGTTACGAGCAGCTCTTCGCCGACTGGAATTCGCTGACCCGGCCGCTTCCCGCCCCCTTCGCGCACCGCCATGCCTGGCATCTCTATACGGTCCTGATCGAAGACGCCGCCTGCGGTATCGACCGCGACAGCTTCGTCGCCGCGATGAAGGAGCGCAACATCGGCGTCGGCGTGCATTACACGGCCGCCCATCTGTTCTCCTATTATCGCGAGCGCTATGGCTTCAAGCCGGGCGATTTCCCGCACGCCGAGCGCATCGGCGCGTCGATCGTGAGCCTGCCGCTGTTCCCGACCATGACGACGGCCGAGCAGGACCGCGTGGTCGCGGCCATGCGCGATATCTTCACGTCGGCGCGGCGCTGACGAGGGTGGCGGTGAGCTTCATGTGGCCCCACTCCCACCCCAACACTCCCCCCTCAAGGGGGAGGGAGTATTTTTTCTCGCCCTCCTATTCCCTCCCCCCTTGCGGGGGAGGGCGAGGGTGGGGGGTGGCTCCCAGCGCCGGATCAGCGTTCAGGCGCGAGCCCTAATTGGCCATGGCGCAGCCGAAGCCTTATATCAGCGTCGTGATCCCGGTCTACAACGAGGCCGAGAATCTGCGGCCGCTGTTCGAGCGGCTGATGACCACGCTTGATGCGCAGGGCAAGCCGTTCGAGGTGCTGTTCACAGATGACGGCAGCCGCGACGGCTCGCGCGACATCCTGATCGGGTTTCACCAGGCGCGGCCGGATCACGTGCGGGTCATCCTGCTCAGGCGCAATTCGGGTCAGCACCAGGCGATCATGGCGGCGTTCGAGCGCGTGCGCGGCGACGTGATCGTCACCCTCGACGCCGATCTGCAGAACCCGCCCGAGGAGATCCCGAAGCTGGTCGCCGCGATCGAGCAGGGGCATGACGTCGCCGGCGGCTATCGCGCCCAGCGCCAGGATTCGATCCTGCGCACCTTCCCGTCGCGGATCATCAACCACCTGCGCGCGGCGACCACCGGGATCGAGATGAAGGATCACGGCTGCATGCTGCGCGCCTATCGCGCCGAGATCGTGCAGCAGATCGTCATGAGCCGGGAAAGCGCGATCTACATCCCGGCGCTGGCGCAGCATTTTGCCGCGCACCCGACCGAGGTCGAGGTCAAGCACGCGCCGCGCACCCTGGGCGTGTCGAAATACAACCTGTATCGGCTGATCCGGCTCAATTTCGACTTGATGACGGGGTTCACCCTGGTGCCGCTGCAGATGTTCACCGTGTTCGGGCTCGCCGTGGCCGCACTGGCGCTGCTGCTGGTCGTCTACCTCGCCCTGCGGCGGCTATTCGTCGGCCCGGAGGTCGAAGGCGTGTTCACGCTTTTCGGCATCCTCTATTTCCTGATCGGCATCGGCATTTCCGGCCTCGGCATCGTCGGCGAATATGTCGGCCGCATCTATCAGGAGGTGCGGCGCCGACCGGCCTATCAGGTGCAGGCTGTCCATGAGCGCATCGGCGAGTCCTGACCAAGCGGCTGCGGGCGGGATCGTCGTCTTCGCATATAGCGACGTCGGTTATGAATGCCTCGACCTCCTCATAGCCAGGCGCGAGCGGGTGCGTGTCGTCTTCACGCATGAGGACGATCCCGGCGAGACCCGCTGGTTCCGCTCGGTCGCGGATCTCGCGCACCGGCACCGGCTCCAGGTGCGGTTCGACGAGCCGACCCGCGACAGCGAGGGCGCGCGGCTCATCCAGGCGATGGCGCCCGATCTGATCTTCTCCTTCTACTACCGGCGCATGATCCCGATGGCGGTGCTCGGCGCCGCGGCGCGCGGCGCCTTCAACATGCACGGCTCGCTGCTGCCGCGTTATCGCGGCAAGGCGCCGGTGAACTGGGCGGTCCTGCACGGCGAGACCCGGACCGGCGTGACCCTGCACCACATGGTCGCCAAGGCCGATGCGGGCGACATCGTCGACCAGGAACCGGTCGCCATCGGCCCGCATGACACGGCCTACGACGTGATGAAGCGCCTCGTCCCTGCGGCGCGCCGGGTGCTGGAGCGCCAGCTCGACGCGCTGAAGGCCGGCGCGGCGCCCAAGCGGCCGCAGGACGAGTCGCAGGCGACCTATTTCGGCGGCCGGCGGCCCGACGACGGCCGGATCGACTGGCGCCAGCCCGCGCGCCAGATCGTCGACCTGGTCCGCGCCGTGGCGAAGCCCTATCCGGGGGCGTTCAGCGACCACGCCGGGCGCCGGCTCATGGTGTGGAGCGCCCGACTGGCCCCGGCCGGCGCGATGGGCCGCGGCGGCGGGGCCCCGGGCGAGATAGTATCGGCCAAACCGCTGATCGTGGCGGCGGGCGAGGGGGCCGTGGAGCTGGTGGAGACGGACTGGGCCGGCAGCGGCACGGCGAGCTTGAAGCCCGGCGAAGTTCTCGGCTAATCACTACTGTGCGCAGCCCGTAACATCCGGCGAAAGACCGCATCGTGTCACTGAAGATCCTGCTCCTCGGCGCCAATGGGTTCATCGGCAGCCACCTGTCCGAGTACATCCTGCGCAACCGGGACTGGTCGGTGTTCGCCATGGACATCCAGTCCGACAAGCTCGACGGCTGCCTCGGGCAGAAGAACTTCACCTTCGTCGAGGGCGACATCACCATCAATCGCGAGTGGATCGAGTACCACGTCAAGAAATGCGACGTGGTGATCCCGTTGGTCGCGATCGCGACGCCGGCGACCTATGTCCGCGAGCCGCTGCGGGTGTTCGAGCTCGATTTCGAAGCCAACCTCAAGGTGATCCGCGACTGCGTGCGCTATGGCAAGCGCGTCGTCTTCCCGTCGACCTCGGAAGTGTACGGCATGAACACCGAGTCCGAGTTCGACGAGGAGACATCGAACCTCGTCCTCGGCCCGGTGGCCAAGCAGCGCTGGATCTACGCCTGCAGCAAGCAGCTGCTGGATCGCGTGATCTACGCCTACGGCGAAGAGGGCAAGCTCGACTACACGCTGTTCCGCCCGTTCAACTGGATCGGCCCCCGGCTCGACAACATCTGGGCGGCGAAGGAGGGCAGCTCGCGCGTGCTCACCCAGTTCATCGGCAACATCATCCGGCGGGAGAACATCCAGCTCGTCGACGGGGGCGGCCAGCGCCGCTGCTTCCTCTATATCGACGACGCCATCGACGCGCTGATCCGCATCATCGAGAACAAAGGCGGCCAAGCCTCCAAGCACATCTTCAACATCGGCGACGCCAGAAACGACGTCTCGATCCGCCAGCTGGCCGAGCTTCTGGTCAAGATGATCTCGCGCTATGCGGGCTACGAGAACGTCGCCAGGGAGATGAAGATCGTCTCTGTCGCCGCGGACGACTATTACGGCAAGGGCTACCAGGACATCACGCTGCGCGTGCCGTCGGTGCGCAACGCCGAGCGCTATCTCGGCTGGGCGCCGAGCACGGACCTCGAGACCGCCGTCCGCAAGACGCTCGACTATTATCTCGTGTCGAAGCACCCGGAGACGGGCGACCTCGACATGTCCAGCCGCTAGCGGGAATCCCATCCGGCGCGCATGAGCCCGCCTTCACTAAAGCTACGGCGGGCGACTCCCGTGCGCCGGAGCTCCGGTAGGAGCGAAGGCGCATGAGCGCTCCGCACCTCGCCATCAAGGTCGACGTCGATACCGACCGTGGCACCCGCGACGGGGTGCCGGCGCTTACCCGCCTCCTGGCCGACCGCGGCATCCGGGCGACGTTCCTGTTCTCGCTCGGTCCCGACAACACCGGCCGTGCCATCCGCCGCGTCTTCCGGCCGGGCTTCTTCAGCAAGGTCAGCCGCACCAGCGTGGTGTCGGTTTATGGCTGGCGCACGTTGATGAACGGCGTGCTGTGGCCGGGACCCGACATCGCGGCGCGCAACGCCGCGGCAATGCGCGAGGTGCATCGCCAGGGGCACGAGGTCGGCATCCACTGCTGGGACCATGTCCGCTGGCAGGACGGGCTGGCCGGCATGAGCACGGCCGAGGTCGGGGCCGAGCTCGCCAAGGCCCAGCGCGCCTTTCGGACCGTCTTCGGGTTCGATGCCCGCACGGCCGGGGCGGCCGGCTGGCAGGCAGACGCGAAAAGCCTCGCCGCGTATGACGCGGCCGGGTTCGACTACGCCAGCGACACGCGCGGCACGGTGCCGTTCTTTCCGCGCGTCGGCGACCGGACGTTCGCGACCCTTCAGATCCCGACGACGTTGCCGACCCTGGACGAGCTTCTCGGCCGGCCCGACTATCCGACGGCGGGCCTCGTCGAGGCGTACCGGCGCTGGCTGGACCCGGATCGGCTGAACGTCATGACCGTGCATGCCGAGCTCGAGGGCATGGCGTATCGCCGGTGGTTCGAGAATTTCCTCGACGCCGCGCGCCGCGACGGCGTCGCATTCACCCTGCTGGCCGACGAGGCGCGCCGCGCTCTGGAGCGTCGCGGCGATATTCCCGTCTCCGACCTGATCGCCGGCCGCGTCGACGGCCGTTCGGGAACGCTGGCCGTCCAGGCGGCCTAGGAAGCGGTCAGCTTCGCCGCCGTCAGCGCCAGCGCCTTGGTGGCGGTCACGATTTGCGCGACCTCGATGCATTCGTCGACCATCGGCCAGACCGGGATGAAGCCCGGCCCGTACTCGGCGCAGGTGATGCCGGCACCTTTGAAGTGGCAGGTATCCGCGGTGGCGCCAATGCGGTGGCCGGCCCCCACCACCGGCCGCGCACCGGTGACCTGCGTATGGGCCGCGATCAGTGCTGCGACCACCGGCGAGGTGTCGGAGGTGGCGTCGCGCGCCGGCATGTTGGGCTGCTTCTCGCTGACCGGGACGATCAGCTCATATCTGAACTCCGGGTCCTGGGCGGCGATAGCGTCGAGGAACCGGACGAGGTCGGTGCGGACGCCGGCTTCGGTCATGCCGGGAATGATGCGGATGTCGAAGCTCAAGGTCGTCGCGTCCTGGAAGTGTTCGATGCCGCGCACGGCCATGCGCGGGAAGCCCGGGATCAGCGGATGCGGCGTGTAGCTGAGCCAGCCGCCGTCGCCCCGCCGCTTCAAGGGCGTGTAGGCGGGACCGAACGCGGCCACGACCTTGGCCGCCTTCTCGATCGGATTGATGTAGGGGACGCGCGCCTTGAACTCGCCTTTGATCCGCAGCTTTCCCTGCACATAGCCGACCGAGATCGTCCCAAGATCGAGATTGCTTGCTTCGGTGACGATGCAGAAGTCCGGGCGCAAGCCGGAGTCGACTAGGCGCACCGCCCCGGCGCCGCCCCCGGTCTCGGAGGCCACCGCGGCGACGATCAAATCACCCGTCAGCTTGCGGCCCGACCGGCGCACCGCCTCGGCGGCCATCATCACCGCGGCGAGACCGCCTTTCATGTTGATGGCGCCCAGCCCGTAGAGCATGCCGTCCAGGACGTCGCCGGCATAGGGATCATGCGTCCATTCCTCTTCGCGGAAGGGACGTCCGTTCCAGTCGCTCGTGTCCGTGTGGCCGCACAACATCAGGCTGGGAGCGCCGCCGCTCCCCTTGAGCGTGCAGATCGCCTGGTGCGTCGTCCCGCCGCTCGGTGTCGGCACCGTCTGGACATCGACCGCATAGCCGCGCTGCCGGGCCCAGTCGGCGATCCAGCGTGCAAGCTCGCTCTCGCCCCACAACGGCGAGCGGATTGAGATGAGCTTGCGCGTGAGGGCCAGCATCTCGTCCGCGTCGACGCAGCCCAGAACATCTGTCATCTCAGCCATGTGCTGCTCCTCGAGAACCTTGCTGTCTTCCTCTAGGGACGGATGGCCCACACGTCGATCCCGACCTGGGCCCCGCCCCACAGCTCCTTCACGCCGATGGTGTTGCGCGTGGGGTAGGGCGGCTTTGCATAATCGCGGAAGATGCGGTCCATCTCGGCGAAGCGCCCCACCTCGACCAGCGACGCGTTGATGCGGATCACGTCCGACCATGTGCAGCCGGCGGCCGCCAGCACCGCAGTGACGTTATCGAGGGCCTGTCGCAGCTCCGCCTCGAATCCGCCTTTGACCACGCCCGATCCGTCGGGATGCGTGCCGAGATAGCCCGAGGTCACGAGGAGATTGCCCCAGCCAAGCGCTTGGCTATAGGCGCTGCTTGGCTGCGGCGCCTTGGGGCTCAACACGACGTCAAACTTAGCCAAGACCCTTCTCCCTGCCCGGACGTGGCGGCACCGCGATCGCAGGGCGCGGTGCGCGCCGGGCGACGCGCGCGGCTTTCGCCGTCGTCCCGCCGCGCGCCTCTTTCAAATAATTGTAGATTGTGGCACGGCTCGAGCCGAAGGTCCGCGCCAGGAGGGGTACCGCGCGCTGCACCTGGAAGACGCCCTTGTCGTCCAGCCGCCGGATGAGCGCGATCTTCTGCTCGCGGCCCAGGATCGGCAGCCGCATGTCCATGGTGCGCACGGTCTGGGCGACGACCTGCGTTACCGTGTGCTCGATGTCGTCGGACAAGGTCTCGGAGACCTGGTCGCCGGTGTCGGTCCGGGTCAGCTGGTGCAAGGCGTTCTGCAGCGCGTCGAGCGCGCTGATGTCGAGATTGATGCAGAACGCGCCGCGGCATCCGCCGGCGCCATCGCGCAGGAACACGGTGCTCGACTTGATCGCCGCATTACTGGGTCCGCGCGTGCGGTAGCAGTGCAGATCGTCCGCCGTTTCGCCGGCGCGCACGCGCTGCATCAGGAGATCGGTCGCGGCGCCGCCGACGGCCCGATTGGTGATGTCGCCTTCGAGATGGACGATCGAATGCTCGAGGTCGGCAAAATCGTGGACCACGACTTCGCAGTACGGCGCCAGCAGCTTGGCGACCGCCGCCGCGATGCGGCGCAGCAGCGCCAACTCGGCGTCGGCCGGCGGAGTCGCCGCGCCCCGTCGCCCCTGGCGCGGCGTCTTTGAGGCTGCGCTTGCTTGAGCCATGTGTCCCCTGCGTCGTTGATGGATCGCAGCATGCAGCCTCGTCGGCAGGTCGCAGGGTGTCAAATATTTTTTCCGATTGTCGAACGGCTGGACAGGGGCGTACATTGCGCTGCAACACGGGGATCAGGAGCTGACAGCTTCATGCCGGACAAGGACGCGGCGGATCGCAGTCTGTATGTGCAGAAGGGTCCGGCGACGCTGACCGAGATGAGCGGCGCCGAGGTGCGCGAGGCGCTCCTGCACACCAAGACGATCCTCATCCCCTGCGGCGCCACAGAAGACCACGGCCCGCATCTGCCGCTCGGCACCGACAGCATGGAAGGCCGCGAGATCTGCCGGCGCGCGGCACTCAAGCTCGGGAGCCTCGGCTGTCCCGTCATCGTCGGGCCGGTGATTCCGTTCGGCACTTCGAGCTTCCACATGGCCTTCCCTGGCACCGTATCGCTCAGCTCGCGCACCTTCATCGCCGTGCTGCGCGAAGTGTGCATGAGCCTCTATACCGGCGGCTTCCGGAATTTCGCGTTGGTGCACGGCCACGACGGCAATCTTCCGTCGATGATGGTGGCGGCGCAGGAGATCGTGGATGCGACACCCGACGCGCGCGCCCAGGTGCTGAACTGGCTCGCGCCGCTGAGCAAGGTCTATCACACGATCCAGACGTCGACGAAAGGCGAGGGGCATGGCGGCGAGGGCGAGACGTCGCGCCTGCTCTGCACCCATCCCGAGCTCGTGCATCCGGAGCGCGGCTCCGCCCATCACATCCCCAAGGAGGTCATGCGCAAGGTGCAGGGGCCGGAGCACGTGAAGGCGGGTGGTGCCATCTACTATGCGACCCGCAGCTACCGCGACTACACGCCCCACGGCCATATCGGCGATCCGCGGCTCGCCAAGGTGGAGACCGGCGAGAAGGGCTATGCGGTCATCGTCGATTGGCTGGCCGACGTGATCAAGCGCGACTTCTTCGATAGCTGACGGAGGCGGCCGTTGCGTCTGCCGCCGCCCTTCGCCGTCACCCGCGCCGTGGCCAACCGGGCGGCGACGCGGGCGCGGCCTTACGGCCGTGGTGAAGCGGCGGTGCTCGATGCGGCGGCCTTCGCAGGCGCCAGGGCCGAGATCTCGACTTGGTCCGGCTATGCGCCCACGCCGCTGCTCGAGATGCCGGGCCTCGCCGCGGCCTTCGGGATCGGCGGGATCGCCCTCAAGGACGAATCCGGCCGCTTCGGTCTCGGCAGCTTCAAGGCGCTGGGCGGCGCGTACGCGGTGGCCTGCATCCTCAAACGCGAGGTCAGGCGCGCCACCAGTCGCGACGTCACGACGGCCGAACTTCTCGCCGGGACGGAGGACGCGATCACCCGCAACCTCGTTGTCACCTGCGCCACCGACGGCAATCACGGCCGCTCCGTCGCGTGGGGGGCCGAGATGTTCGGCTGCGGGTGCGTGATCTTCGTTCACGAGCGGGTGAGTGTCGCGCGCGTGCGCGCGATCGAACGCTTCGGCGCCACAGTCGTGCGTGCCCCCGGTAACTATGACGACGCGGTGCGCACCGCGGCGGCCGAAGCGGAGCGCCACGGCCGCTTTGTCGTGTCCGATACGTCCTATCCCGGTTACACCGACGTGCCGCGCGACGTCATGCTCGGCTACATGGTGATGGTTGACGAGGCCTTGGACCAGATGCGTCGGGCGCCCACGCATATTTTCGTCCAGGGGGGCGTGGGCGGTCTCGCCGCCGCGGTCGCGGCCCGCTCCTGGCAGCGTCATGGCGCCGCCCGCCCGCTCGTGATCTGTGTCGAACCGGACAAGGCCGATTGTCTTCTGCAGAGCGCCGAAGCCGGGCATCGCGTCGCGATCACGGGTGCGCTCGACACCATCATGGCCGGTCTCGCCTGCGGCGAGGTGTCGCTGTTGGCGTGGACGATCGTGCAGCCGGGCATCGATCACTTCATGAGCCTTCCCGATGCCGCGACGATGGAAGCGATGCGGCTTCTCGCCGATGCCCCGGCCGGGGATGCTCCGGTCGTCGCCGGCGATTCGGGCGCTGTCGGTCTTGCCGGATTGTGGGGCGTGCTCGGCGACCCCGACCTCGCGCGCCATCTATCGCTCGGTCCCGATAGCCGGGCGCTGGTGTTCAACTCCGAAGGCGATACCGATCCGGAGTTTTACCGGACGGTGGTCGGACGATCGGCTGCGAAGGTCCGCCACCAGGGCGTTAGCGCCGGGGCCGCGACGTGATGGCACCGGCGGGCGCAGCTGTGCGTCTGCGCGGTCGCCATTGGGCGACCGACGCCGGTGTGGCTCTCAACATCCGCGACGGGCTGGTGACGGCGTGCGAGCCCGATCCGCAGGCACCGCACAACCGCGTCCTGCTGCCGGCCTTCGTGAACGCGCATGACCACGGCCGGGCGCTGCGGACCGCCGAGTGGGGGGCGCCGGATGCACCGCTCGAGCTGTGGATCCCCACATTGGCGCTGCTGCCGGAGATCGATATCGAAACCGCTGCGACCCTTGCCTTCGGCCGGCTGGCTCAGGCAGGCTACGGCACGGTCGTTCACTTTCACGGCTCGTTCGATCCGCGGCGCGTTCCCGACGAGGCGGCGGCGGTCGCCCGCGCGGCCCAGCGCGTCGGCATTCGCCTTGCGTTCATCGTGCCGTTGCGAGACGCCAATCGCCTGGCCTACGGGAAGTCCGACGCCGTGCTGGCCCGCGTGCCGGTGGAGCTGCGCGACCGGGTTGCGGCGATCTGGGCGGCGCCGGTTCCCGAGCCCGCCGAACAGGTGGCGCTGGTCGACGAGACGGCGCGACGTGTGGAGGGAACCGGTGTCGACGTCCAGTTCGGGCCGGTCGGCCCTCAGTGGTGCTCGGACGCGCTGTTGTCGGGGGTCGCCGCCGCTTCCGCCGCCTCCGGCCGCCGCATCCACACCCACCTCCTGGAATCGCGGCGCCAGCGGCGCTGGGCCGATGCGGCGTATCCCGGCGGTTATGTCGAACATCTCGACCGCCTCGGCCTGTTGTCGGAGCGGCTCACGGTCGCGCATGGGGTCTGGCTGACGCCGCGCGAAGCCGGCCTGCTGGCCGCGCGCGGTGCGGCCATCGTGCTCAGTCCATCCTCGAACCTCAGGCTGTCCTCGGGAGTCGCACCCGCGGCGGCGTTCAAGCGCGCCGGCGTTGCCCTCGGTCTCGGCTGCGATTCCATGCCACTCGAGGATCGCGAAGACGGCTTGCGCCATCTGGCGCTGGCGCAGCTCCTCTACCGCGGCACCGACCTGGCGCCAGCACTCTCGCCGCACGACTTCGTGACGATGGCCTGCATGGCCGGTGCCCGGCTGGCCGGCCGTCCCCTGTCCGCCGGACTGTTCGCGCCGGGCGAGCCCGCCGATGTGAACGTGGTCGAGATCCCGGAGGCCGGCTTGAACGCGCTGGCCGGCTGTTTCGACCCGCAGGCACGCCTGGTCGAGACCGTCGTCGCCGGACGCACGCTCGCCCGTGACGGCCGGCTGCTCACCGCCGATCTCGCCGCCCTCGCCGGCGCGGTCGATGCCGAGGCGCGGGCCAAGTGGCGCAGGCCGCATCCGCTCGCCGCCGCGTTGAGCGCGTACCAGGCAGCCCTGCGCGACGTGTATGCGGAGACCGCGACATGATTGCCGGGCCCTCCCGGCCGCCGGGCGGTGGCCCGCGGTTTGCTTGCTCGACGGCCCATGGGTGAGGGCACACCGGCAATGGACGCGCTGCTTCGGGTCGTGGATTTGCAGAAGAGCTTCGGCGATACGCCGGTGCTCAAGGGCATATCCTTCGACCTGCCGAAGGGGACCGTGCTCAGCATCATCGGCGCGAGCGGTTCGGGCAAAAGCACGCTCCTGCGCTGCGTCAACCTCCTGGAGATTCCGTCCGCCGGCGAGATCCATTTCCGCGGTGCGCCGGTCGAATTTCGCAAGAGCCATGACGGCAGCCTGCGCTTGCCTGCCGCGGCCGCAGCGAACACGCTGCGCCGTCGCATCGGCATGGTGTTCCAGCAGTTCAATCTCTGGCCCCACATGACGGTCGAGGGCAATGTGATGGAGGCGCCGCGCCGCGTCGCCGGCCTCACCAAGGCGGAGGCGCGCGACAAGGCGCGGGCTTACCTTGACAAGGTCGGACTCCTCCTGTTCGCCGGGCGCTATCCCGCGCGTCTCTCCGGCGGCCAGCAACAGCGCGTCGCGATCGCCCGCGCGCTCGCCATGGAGCCCGACATCCTGTTGTTCGACGAGGCGACATCCTCGCTCGACCCCGAGCTCACGGGCGAGGTGCTCAAGGTCATGCGCACGCTCGCCGCCGAGGGGACGACGATGATCGTGGTCACCCACGAGATGGCTTTCGCCCGCGACGTCTCCGACCGCATCCTGTTCCTTCACGATGGCGCCATCGAAGAGGATGGGCCGCCTGCCCGGGTCTTCGCCCAGCCGCAGAGCGAACGCTGCCGCCGCTTTCTCACGGAGTTCGTGCGGTGAGCGAGACGTTCGACCTGTCGCTGTTCTGGGAATACCGGCTGGTGCTGTGGCGCGGCCTCGAGGTGAATGCGCTGGTGTTCGTGCTGTCGCTGGTCCTCGGGCTTGTGCTGGGCCTGGTGGCCTGCCTCGTCCGCCTGGCTCCATGGAAGGGCCTTGCACGCGCCGGCGGCGCCTATGTCGAGCTCTGCCGCGCGACGCCGGAATACGTGGCCCTTATCTGGTTCCACAACGTGGCCCCCTTCCTGGTCGGCTGGGCGACCGGCATCCGGATCAACTTCAATCCGATCGTATCGGCGACGCTGGCGCTGGGCATCGTCGCCAGCGGCTATTTCGCCGAGAGCTTCCGCGCCGGCATCCAGGCGGTGCCGCGCGGCCATGTCGAGGCCGCCCGGGCGCTCGGCATGGGCTCGATGCTGACCTTCGTGCGGATCGTCCTGCCGCAGGCGTTTCGCACCATGACGCCCGAGCTGATGAGCCAGAGCATCGGGTTGCTCAAGACCAGCACCCTGGTCTCGGTCATTGCCGTCCCCGACATCATGTATCAGGTACAGATGGTCAGCCAGCAGGAGATGAAGGCGATGCCGCTCTACACGGGTGCCGCGATCTCCTTCTTCGTCTTGATCTTCGTCCTGACGTCGCTGGTCGAGCGCGCCGGGCTTGGCACCCGGCGGGAGGCGTGAGTGGACTTTCTCACCCGCGCCATCATCGCGAACATTCCCAATCTCCTCGCCGGGATCCGGGTGACGACCGAGATCTGCCTCATCTCGTTCGCGGTCGCGGCCGCCGCCGGCTTCGTGGTCTGTCTCCTGCGGCTCTATGGCGGGCCGCTGCGCTGGCTGGCCCGGCTATGGATCGATTTCGGCCGCAACACGCCGATCTTCGTCCAGCTGATGTGGGTGAGCTATGCCTGGATCGATCTCATCGGCTGGCCGAAGGATTTCTTCACCGCGGCGTGGATCGCGTTGGCCCTGCAGTCGAGCGGCTATCTCGCCGAGACGTTCCGCGCCGGCATCGAAGGCGTCGACCGCGGCCAGGTCGAGGCGGCCCGCTCGCTCGGCATGGGCGGGGTCACGGCATTCCGGCGCATCGTCCTGCCGCAGGCGCTGCTCGCGATGGCGCCATCGTTCGTCAATCAGTTCGTGGTGGTGGTGAAGTGCTCGACTCTGGTCTCCGTCGTCACCGTCCCCGACCTCATGTATCAGGCGCTGCGCCTCGCCTCGATCTGGAACGACCCGGTCGAGATCCTGTCGCTGGTGGCGCTGCTCTATATCGTGTTCATACTGGCCATCGCCAGCGGCCTGAAGCGCGCCTGTGACCGGCTGCGCGCGAGTTTCGCCTGAGTCGAATCAACTGGATCAGAGGAGGCAGAGATGAATTGGATCAAGACAGATCTCGGCAAGCGGCTGTTCTTCAAGTCGGCGCTGGGTGCGGGCGGGGCGGCGCTGGTCGCCGATGCCGCCGGGCCGTCGCCGGCGCTGGCGCAGCTCATCGACAGCGGGGTCGATGCAAACTCGGTGCTGTCGAAGGTCCGCAAGGAGGGCGTCCTCAAGATCGGCTACGGCCAAACCAGCCCGTGGTTCTACAAGGACGCGCGCACCGGCGACCTCCAGGGGATCTACTACGATGTCGCACAGGAGCTGTGCAAACAGCTCGAGGTCAAGGGCGAGTACATGGAGGTGCAGTGGAACGACGCGACCGTGGCGTTGCGGCGCGGCGATTTCGACCTGTTCGCCTCGTCGATGACCTACACCGTCCCGCGGGCCACCGCCGTGCTGTTCCCGGTGCCGACCCAGTGGGCGCGCGGCAGCCTGGCACTGATCCACAAGGACAATGTCGGCAAGTGGAAGACCGCCGCCGAGCTCAACAGCCCCGATGTCACCTTCTCGATCAATGCGGGTACGAGTGCCGAGACGCTCGCCCGCCAGATGTTCCCCAAGGCGAAGATGATCAGCACCACCGGCAACATCCTGACTGCGGCCGAGCCGGTGCGGACCAAGCGCGCCGATGCCTGGCTGAACGGCGAGAACGACGTGGTGGTGTTCGCCAAACGCAACGCCGCCTGGGCCGCCGTGCTCGACGAGGCCCATCCCTTCGCCGTCTCTCCCAACACTTGGACCATCCGCTACGGCGATCCGGCCTGGGCGGCGTTCATTGGCTTCTGGTCGCAGCACATGGTCTCCAGCAGCTTCGTGAAGGAGCGCTACGACCACTACATGGACATGATGCTGAAGGGCTGATCCAAATCTGAAGGGAGGAACGCGTGACTCTGGCGGGTCGCGTGGCACTGGTCACGGGCGGGGCCAAGGGACTGGGCCCTGCCATCGTCGAGGCCCTCGCGGGCGCCGGTGCCGATCTGGCGCTTATTGGCCGAGACATGGCGGCACTCGCGGCACTGCGCGCGCGGCCGGCGCTGTCCGGCCGCCGCCTCGAAGTCGCGCAGGGCGACGTGACCGACGACGCCCAGGTCGCGGCGGCGGTCGGCGATCTCGCGGGTCGGTTGGGCCGCGTCGACATTCTGGTGAACGCGGCCGGCGGCACCGGCGGAATCGCCGCTGCCGGCTGGCAGATGGACGTGGCTGATTTCGATGCCCTGATCGAGGCCAATCTCAAATCCGCGTTCCTGGTCATGCGCGCCGCGGTGCCCCGGATGATCGCCGTGGGCGGCGGGCGCATCGTCAACATCGCCGGCACCTATGGCCTCCGAGGCCGCGAAGGCCGCTCCGCCTATTCCGCCGCGAAATGGGGTCTGCGCGGCCTCACCAAGAGCTTTGCCCGCGAGCTTGGGGCCCATAACATCACCGTCAATGCCGTCTGCCCGGGCCTGGTCGAAGGCCCGGCGCTCGACGCGGCGATTGCCGCGCGCGGCGCGGACGCGATTGCCGCCGAGCATCCGCTGCGCCGCGTCGCGACCGCCGTCGACGTCGCCGAGGCCGTGCTGTTCCTGGTCGGCGAATCCGGCCGCAGCATCACGGGCCAGGATGTCGTGGTCGATTGCGGCTGGAGCGCATGACCGGGCCGCGCGTCGAGATCGACACTGCCAGCCTGATCGATCGGCTGGAGCGCCTCGGGGCGATCGGCGCCATTCCGGGCGGCGGCAACGCCCGTCTGGCTCTCACCGATGAGGACAAGGCCGGCCGCGATCTCGTGGTCGGGTGGATGAAAGAGCTTGGGCTGAGGGTCGGCGTCGATGCCATCGGCAACGTCGTGGCCGTGCGCGCGGGTACCGAAGACACGGCCCCGGTGATGATCGGCTCGCATATCGACACGGTGCGGACCGGGGGTCGCTATGACGGCAATCTCGGCGTGCTCGCCGGGCTCGAACTCTGTGTCGCCTTGGACCGTGCCGGCGTGCGGACACGCCGGCCGATCGCCGTCGCTTTCTTCACCAACGAGGAGGGCTCGCGCTTTCAGCCGGACATGCTGGGCAGCCTGGTCTATGTCGGCGGTATGTTCCTGAACGAGGCCTATGCCGCCACCTCGATCGACGGACGCGGGCTCGGCGATGAGCTGGCCCGGATCGGCTATCGCGGGGATCTGCCGCCGGGATTTCTGAGGCCGGCCGCCTTTGTCGAGCTGCATATCGAGCAGGGGCCGATTCTCGAGGCCGAAGGCGTGACCATCGGCGCAGTCACGGGCGTGCAAGGGATCTCGTGGACCGAGTTCACGCTCACCGGCGTGTCCAATCACGCCGGCACCACGCCGATGCGCTTGCGTCGCGACGCCGGCTACGCCGCGACCGCGATCGCCACGGGCGTGCGCGAGATCGTTTCCGAGATGGGTGGCAATCAGGTCGGCACAGTCGGGCGGATCGAGCTGGCACCCAATCTCGTCAACGTGGTGGCCTCGCGCGCCACGTTCACCGTCGACTTGCGCAACACCGATGAGGCGGCCCTGAAAGACGCGGAGGCGAAGCTGGCGGACCTGGTGACGCGCGTGTGCGCGCGGGAGCAGGTCGACACCGCGTCGCGCCGCCTCGCGCGCTTCGAGCCGGTGGAGTTCGATCCCACCATCGTGTCGCTGGTCGAAGCCAAGGCGAGGGCCCGCGGCTTTCGCTGTCGGCGCATGCCATCTGGCGCCGGCCATGACGCGCAGATGTTGGCGCGTATCTGCCCCACCGGCATGATCTTCGTGCCGAGTGTCCGCGGCCTGTCCCACAACGTCGCGGAGTACACATCCGCCGCCGATCTCGACGCCGGCGCCAAAGTCCTGGTCGACGTCGTGCTCGAGCTGGCGAGCTAACGACGCGCGACTAAATACCCGTGGAACGGCGAAGCGTCGTCGGCGTGACAGTCTGGGTAGCCCTGTTGCCAGGGGCAAGGGGTGAGGCTTGCCTGCTGGGCCGTCGCGGTATCGCCGGGGCCGGAGGCGCAAGCCGACAAAGAGGTCAGGGCGATCCCGGAGAACAGGATGAAAGCTGTGAGACGCATGGCAACCTCGATTCGCTGGATGACTAACCATGAATCTGCGCCTCCACAGTCGATCCTTCCAATAGATGTTTTGGCTTCATATGATCTCGTTCTTAGATTGATCGTCGTGGGCGAGGGAGGTCGCTATGACTCTCGAGCAACTTCGCATCTTTGTGGCGGTCGCCGAGCGCCAGCACGTGACGCAGGCCGCTCGCGCCTTGAATCTCGCGCAATCCGCGGCCAGTCATGCGATTGCGGCTTTGGAGGCGCGGCACGACACGAAGCTGTTCAATCGCGTCGGGCGTCGCATCGAGTTGACAGAGGCCGGTCAGGTCTTCCTGGCGGAGGCGCGGGCCGTGCTGGCGCGCGCCGAGGCGGCCGAGCTGGCTCTCGGCGAATTGGGCGGCTTGAAGCGGGGGACGCTGTCCGTGCAGGCAAGTCAGACGATCGCCGGCTATTGGCTTCCCCGCCACATCGTCGCCTTCCAGCGGACCTATCCGCAGATCCAGATCCGCCTGGCGATGGGGAATACGGCGCAGGTCGCGGCAGCCGTCGAGCATGGGGTGTCGGAACTCGGCTTCGTCGAAGGGGCGGTGGACAACGAGCATCTCGCCAGCATGGCGGTCGCGCGAGATCAGATTGTCATGGTCGTCGGGCCAGAGCACCCCTGGGCCGGGCGCCCCCGCTTGACGCCTGACGACCTGAGGAAAGGCGACTGGGTGCTGCGCGAGCCCGGATCTGGAACGCGATCGGTCTTCGAGAACGTGTTGGCGGGTCTCGGCATCAAGCCAGGGACCTTGCGGGTCCAATTGGAGCTTCCATCCAATGAGGCGGTGCGCGCTGCCGCGGAGGCTGGCTTGGGTGCTGCCGTCATCTCCGCCTCGGTCGCGGCACCCAGCCTCGAAGCGGGCCTGTTGCGCCAGGTGGCCTTCCGCCTTCCGGAGCGCGAGTTCCATGTTCTGCACCACCGCGACCATTATCGGAGCCGGGCCGCGGATGCGCTCCTGAGCTTAGTCGCCAGATCGTCGGCGAAGGGCGCCCGTCCGCCGATGCGGGCGCGTCCTCGCTGACACCGTTGCATCGAGTTTCGTGATCTATGTCAGGCAGCGGCGCAAGCCGCTGCCGACACCCCCGCCTTCAGGGGCGGCCTCACTCCGCCGCGCGGGCGGTGGCATGGCGGCTGACCGGCCGCGGCAGCCCGAGATTTTCGCGCAAGGTGCGGCCGGTGTATTCGGTCCGGGCCAGGCCGCGGCGGCGCAGCTCGGGGATCACCAGCTCGACAAAATCGTTGAGGCCGGCGGGCAGCACCGCGGGCTGGATGAGGAAGCCGTCGACGCCCTCTTTCAAGAACCACTCCTCCATGCTGTCGACGACCGTCTGGGGCGAGCCTTTGAGCGTGCGATTGCCGCGCGCCCCGGCGTACCAGAGATACATATCGCGGATGGTCATGTTCTCGCGGCGCGCCCGCTCGACCAGCCGGCCGCGCTGCGCCGTCGCCTTCTCGTCGATCAGGTGGTAGGGCAGGGGCTTGTCCACCGGGAACGGGATGAGGTCGATCCCGAGCTCGGTCGACAGCAGCTGCCGGCCGACATCGGGATGGATCAGCGACTGCAGCTGCTGATGTTTTTCCTCGGCCTCGGCGTCCGTCCGGCCGACGATCACGTTCAGCCCCGGCGTGATCTTCAGGTGATCGGGATGGCGCCCGTATTTCGCCATGCGGCCTTTCAGATCCTGGTAGAGCCCCTGCGCCTGCTCCAGCGATTGGAGCGGCGTGAAGATCATCTCGGCGAATTTCGCCGCGAATTCCTTGCCGCGGTCGGAGACGCCGGCATTGGCCAGCACCGGATGGCCCTGCGGCGTGCGCGCCACGTTCAGCGGCCCGCGCACCGAGAAATGGCGTCCCTTGTGATGGAGGTAGTGCAGCTTCTGCGGGTCGAAATAGAGCGCTGTCTTGCGATCGCGCAGGAAGGCGTCGTCGTCCCAGCTGTCCCAGAGCCCGCGACAGACCTCGACGAACTCGTCGGCGCGCTCGTAGCGGCTGTCGTGCTCCTCGAGCTCGCCGCGGCCGAAATTGTACACCTCGGCGACGTTGGACCCGGTCACAACGTTCCAGCCGGCGCGGCCGTTGCTCATCAGGTCGAGCGAGGCGAACCGGCGGGCGATGTTGTAGGGCTCGTTGAAGCTCGCCGACGCGGTCGCGACCAGCCCGATGTGCTGGGTGACCGCGGCCAGCCCCGCCATCAGCATGGTCGGATCGAAGTAGGCCATGTATTGCGGCCAGCGCTTCAGCGCCTCGAGATTGCCGTCGCGGGTCGCCAGCGCATCGGCCACGAACAGCAGGTCGAATTTGGCGCGCTCGGCGGTCTGCGCCAGCTGGACGTAGTGCTGGAAGTTAACGCCGGCGTCGATCTGGGCTTCGGGGTGCAGCCACGCGGCCACGTGATTCCCGGTCGGGTGAAAGAAGCCGCCCAGTGTCAGGTGCCCTTTGCGACGCGGCATCGTCATCGTCCGCCCTCCATCGATTGCGCCCGCCCTTCTGCGGCGGAGCTCCTTATTAGGCCATAGAAACTAGGCCAGAGAAGGTAAGCACTTCCAATGCCAAATCGCCGTCCGCCTGTCTGATAGGCAGGGGCTGCCCGAAAACCTGGAAATTCGCCGAAATTCCGAAATTTTGCTCCGCTGCACCGCGCCGGCCGTTCGCCGCCGATCGTGCTCGCGGCCCGCTGCGGCGACGGTGGCATGTGGCTTGCAGCCTTTTCAATAGGCAGAACAACGGGTGGATCCATGAAGAAAATCTCGCGGCGTACGGCCCTGAAAGCCATAGGCTCGACGGTGGCGGTGGTGGGGACCGGAGTGGTCCGGGCCGGCCGCGGTTTGGCGGCTCCGGCCATCAATAAGGGCACCGTGCTGACCGTGTCGACCTGGGGCGGCGAGGTCGAGGACGGGATCAAGAAGCACCTCGAGCCCGAGTTCACCCGCCTGTCCGGGGCCACGCTCGCCTACGACATCGGCGGCATGGGGGCCCGCTACAGCAAGATCCTGGCGCAACGGGCCAGCCCGCAGACCGACGTCTTTTTCTGCACCGATGAAGCGGTGGTATCGGGTGTCAAAGCGGGGGTCCTGGCCCCGGCGGCGCGCAAGAATCTGTCGAACCTTTCGGACGTCGCCGATTGGGCCTTCACCCTGAAATCGCAGGCGGGCGACGATACGCTGATGGCGATGCCCTACTGCCTGATCGCCTATGGGATCGTCTACAACCCAGAGCTGGTGAAAGAGGTGCCCACCACCTGGAGCGACCTGTGGCGCCCCGAATATGCGGGCCAATTCTCCTTCGCCGCCCCCGTGCATAGCATGATGCCCGGCATGGTCATCACGGTCGCCGAAATGGCCGGCGGGTCGGAGAAGGACGTCGAGCCGGGCTTCAAGAAGCTGGCCGAGCTGCGGCCGGCGAAGCTGACGGTGGCGCCGACCGACTGGGGTCCGCTGATGAAGAGCGGCGATATCCGCCTGGCGAGCGAGTTCGACTCCTACTTCGCCAGCTTGAAGGCCCAGGGCTATCCGGTGGCCTACGCGTTTCCCAAGGAGAAGGCGCTGGGCACGATCGACGTGGTGACCATCGTCAAGGGGACGCGCAGCCAGGAGCTGTCGGAGCTGTTCCTCGACCTGGTCGCGAGCAAGCCGGTCCAGACCGGGTTCGCCGGGGACACCTATATCGGGCCGATCAACAGCAAGGTCGAGCTGTCGGCCGAGATCAAGGCGAAATGCAATTGCGGGGCGCATGTCGATCAGGTGCGGCTGTTCGATCCGGTCATGGCCGCTTCGGTCCGGCCGATGTGGACGGAGCGGCTCAACACCGAGGTCGTGCCGAAATGGGGCGCGCGGTGACATCGCGCGGCTGACGCAAGACCGCATCGCGGGTTCCTCGTGGCAGACGGGGCCGACGCCATGATCGACGCAACGGTCGCTGACCGGCCGCTGGTGCCGCCGCTGCCGCGGCGGCATGGCGGCCTGCGCGCCGCACTGCGGTGGCGGACCGGCGGGCTGAACGGTCTCCTGCTGCTGCCGAGCCTCCTGCTCGTCTTCCTGTTCCTGGGGCTGCCGCTAGTGGTGGTCGTGATCTCCAGCTTTCAGCCCAACGTGTTGCTGAGCTTCGAGGCACCGGGCTTCGACAACTACAAATACCTTCTCACCCGCGCCTACTATTTCGACGTCCTGATCCGCACCATCCGGCTGGCGCTCCTCGGCACGATCGTGACCTTGCCGCTGGGCTACGCGGCGGCAATGCTGCTGCTGCGCCTCTCGGGCCGGCTCGCCAATCTCGCGATGATGGGCCTGACGTTCCCGATCCTGGCCGGCCCGCTGGTCGTGATCATGGGCTGGATGGCGCTCCTACCGGCGCGCGGGCCGATATTCGGGCCCCTGGTGGCGCTGGGGCTGATCTCGCCGCCGCGCATCCTCGGCAGCGAGACCGGGGTGCTGATCAGCCTCGTCCAGTTCATGCTGCCGTTTGCGATTCTCACCCTGTACACGTCCCTCAAGCAGATTCCGCGGGAACTCTACGAGGCGGCGGACAGCCTGGGGGCCGGGCCGGTGCAGTCGTTCCTGGACATCACTCTGCCGCTCAGCCTTCCCGGCGTCCTGTCGTCGGCGATCATCGTCTTCTCGCTGGGCGCCAGCAGCTACATATCGCCGCATTATCTCGGCGGTGCCGCCGACCTCACGCTGACCACGCTGATCGCGCAGTTCATCCTCGCGACCTACAACAGCCAGCTGGCGGCGACCGCGGCGGTGCTGCTGCTGATCATCATGGTGCTGTGCATGGCCGGCCTCGTCGCCCTCGTCGGCAGGTTCATCCGGCCATGAAGCGGATCGTCGCCGGCGCCGGGTGGGCATATCTCGGAGCGATCTACGTCTTCATCGTCGGTCCGCTGCTGTTCGTCTGTGCCGCGTCCGTCAACGGGGCGGCCGCCTTTCCGGCGGCCTTCGAGGGTCTAAGCTTCCGATGGTACCGGGCGATCCTCAACCATCCGGAGTTCATCGCCGCCACCTGGACGAGTGCCATGATCGCGGCCGTGTCGTCGGCGATCGCGACCGCGGCCGCGTTTCTCGCCGGCTATGCGATGTTGCGCGGGCGGAAAAAAGAGGACCCGGTGCTGAGCACCATTCTCGCCAGCCCGATCCTGGTGCCCCAGATCGTCTTGAGCCTCGCCATCCTGCAATTCGCCGCCCTGTTCGGCATGGGGACCGGTCTCTTAGGCCTCCTTGCCGTGCACACGGTGCACGGATTGCCGTTCGCGCTGCGGCTGGTGATGACCGGGCTGGCTCGCTTCAACTTCAGCCTCGAGGATGCCTCGCTCAGTCTCGGCGCTGGCCAGCTCACGACCTGGCGGCAGGTGACCTTGCCGCTGCTGCGGCCGAGCCTGATCGCCGGCTTCACCTTCTGCTTCATCCTGTCGTTCGTGAACCTGCCGATCTCGTTGTTCCTGACCGACGCCCAGACCACCACCCTGCCGGTGGTCATGTTCGCCTACATCGAGTCGCGTATCGATCCGATGCTGGCGGCGGTCGCCACGATCGTCGTCGTCGCGGCCGCTGCCGCGACGCTGACGCTCGAGCGCTACCTGAAGATCCGCCTGGTGGAGTGACCATGCCCGAACTCGTTCTCAACCGCGTCAGTAAATTTTTCGGCGAAACCGTGGCGGTCGACGATTTGTCCCTCTCGATCGGGGATGGCGAATTCGTCTGCCTGCTGGGGCCGAGCGGCTGTGGAAAGACGACGACGCTCCGCATGATCGCCGGGTTCGAGCGGGTCGACACCGGCACGATCAAGCTCGACGGCGAGGACATCACCGACCAGCCGCCCCAGAAGCGCGATATCGGGCTCGTGTTCCAGCACTACGCGCTGTTCCCGCACATGACCGTGGCGCAGAACGTTGGCTATGGGCTCAAGGTGCGCGGCCATTCGCGCGGGAAGATCGACGAGGAGGTAGAGGCGGCGCTCAGCCTGGTGCGGCTCGGCGAACTCGCGGGACGCTATCCGAGCCAGCTGAGCGGCGGGCAGCAACAGCGCGTGGCGCTGGCGCGGGCACTCGCGATCCGGCCGCGGCTGTTACTGCTCGACGAGCCGCTGAGCAATCTCGATGCGAAGCTGCGCGACGACATGCGCGAAGAAATCCGGCGGATCCAGAAGCAGGTCGGCATTACGGCGATCTTCGTCACCCACGACCAGGCGGAGGCGTTCGGCCTCGCCGACCGCATCGCGGTCATGACCCACGGCCGGCTGCGCCAGATGGCCGACCCCGTCTCGATCTACGAACAGCCGGCGAGTGCGCTGGTCAGCGGGTTCATCGGCCAGGTCAACGTCCTGAAGGGCAAGATCGTGGCGCTCGACGGCGGCCGGGCGCGCGCCGGGATCGACAGCGGCCTCGAGATCACCGGCATTGCGGCCAATCTCGGTCCCGGCGACCTCGTCACCTCCATGATCAAGCAGGAGCGCGTGGTCCTCTCCCGCCATCGCCCGGCCGGGTCGGAAAACGTCTTTTCCTGCAAGATCGCGGCGCGAACCTACCTCGGCGCGTCCATCAACTATCAGTGCCAGATCGAACGCCAGACCATCAACGCGATCGTGCCCAACCATCCGGCGTTCGAACGCTTCGAAGCCGGCGAGAGCGCGTTTGCAAAATGGTCGAGTGCGGATTGCCGGATGTTCCACGCGTAAGCTACTCGGCGACGTTGGTCCGTTCCGAGGTGCGGGCGCTGTAGCGGCTTGGTGGGCGCGGCAGGCCCAGGTGCTCGCGCAAGGTGCGCCCTTCGTATGCTGAATGAGAAAGCCGTCGACGCCGTCCTTGAGGAACCATTCCTCCATCTCGTCGACGATCCGCTGCGGCGTGCCTTTGATCGTCCGCTGGCCGCGCGCGCCGCCGAACCAGAGATAGAGATCGCGGATGCTGAGGTTCTCCCGCTTCGCCTTCTCCGCGAGCCGCCTGGCCGCCACCGGGGCGTCGTCGCCGATCAGATCATAGGGCAGGGGCCCGTCGACCGGGTAGGTGGACAGGTCGAGATCGGCGAGCTCGGTCGCCAGCAGCTGCCGGCCGACATCGGGGTGGATCAGCGCCTGCAGGCGCTGGTGCTTTTCCTCCGCCTCGGCCTCGCTCCGGCCGACGATTGCGTTCAATCCCGGCATGATCTTCAGATGGTCAGGGTGGCGCCCGAACTTCTCCACGCGCCCTTTCATGTCGGCGTACATCACCTGCGCCTCGGCCAGCGTGTTGAGCGGGCTGAACAGGATCTCGGCTATCTCGGCTGCGAAGTCCTTGCCGACCTCCGACATGCCGGCGTTCGCCAGGACCGGATGGCCCTGCGGCGGGCGCGCGACGTTCAGCGGGCCGCGCACCGTGAAATGCGTCCCCTTGTGATGCAGATAGTGGAGCTTCTGCGGGTCGAAATAGAGCGCCGTGTCACGATCGCGGACGAAGGCATCGTCGTCCCAGCTGTCCCACAGGCCGCGGCAGACCTCGACGAACTCGCGCGCTCGCTCGTAGCGCACGTCGTGGTCCTTCGGCGCCATGCCGCCGAAATTGTCGAACTCGGACCGGTTGGACGAGGTCACGACGTTCCAGCCCGCGCGACCGTTGCTGATGAGATCGAGCGACGCGATGCGGCGCGCGATGTTGTAGGGCTCGTTGTGGCTGGCGGTCGCGGTGGCGACGAGGCCGATGCGCTGCGTCAACGCGGCGATCCCCGCCATCAGCGTGGTCGGCTCGAAATAGACCATGTATTGCGGCCAGCGCTTCAGCGCATCCAGGTTGCCGTCGCGGGTCGCCGGGTTGTCGCGCAGGAACATGAGATCGAATTTGCCGCGCTCGGCCGTCTGCGCGAGCTCGACGTAGTGGCGGAAGTTGGTGCCCGCGTCGATCTGCGAGTCGGGGTGCAGCCACGACGCGACGTGATTCCCCGTCGGGTGGAAGAACGCGCCGAGCTTCAGCTGTCCGGTGCGCCGCGCCATCGTCGCGCCCCTACCGGGTGCGCCAGTGCGGCAGCACGTCGGTGTTGAACCGCTCCGTCCAGGCGGGTCGCACCAAGGACGCGAGCTCGGCGTCGAGGAACCGCAGCTGCTCGACCTTGGCGCCGCAGGAGCACTTGGCCTTTTCGGCCTCCGACAGGACCACCTTGCGGTTGATCGGCCCTTGGAACGTCTCCTTGGCGAACGCCGTCTGTGCCGGGGCGCTGGCCATGAGATCGAGAAAGACCTCGCCCAGCTCCTGGTTCCGCGTGCCGTTGACCAGGGCGACGTGCTGCACGTTGGCGAAACCCTTTTCCGCCGGGACGACGTACTCGATCGGATGCTTCTCGACCTTCATCGTCTCCAGGTAATAGTCGAATTCGGTGGCGATTGTGACCTCGCCGCTTTTCAGCAGCGACACCCAGTCGGTCCAGAACACCGTCAGCTTGGCCGGCCGCAGCTCCGCGAGCTTCTTGAAGCCGGGATCGACATTCGTCGCCGAGCCGCCGGCCAGCTCGGCCGCCATGATGACGAAGCCCGGCATCTGGCTGTGCACCACCGAGGCAAAGGCGAGCTTGTCGGCGAATTCCGGGCGCCACATGTCGGCCCAGCTCGTCGGCGGCGTCTTCATCTGCTCCGGATTGTACGCCAGGACATAGGCGATCAGGCAGAACGGCACCGAGCCGACGGTCTCGTCGGTCGCGCCGGCCTTGACCCGCCACGCCCATGGCTCGATGTCGGCATGGTTTGAAATGGCTTTGCGGCGGGCCGGCATCAGGACCCCGGCCTTGTGGCCGGAGATGACCGTCTCATCGCCGCCGAAGAACACGTCGGTCGTGGGATTCGTCTTCTGCGCCAGCAGCTTGTTGTAGCGGGCCCCGACGCCGCCGATGTCGTAGGCGATGCTGGCCCCGGTCTGCTTGGTGAATTCCGGCTCGACGAAGGCTTTCACGGAATCTTCGGTCACCCCGCCCCAGACCGACACCGTCAAGGTCGTGCCCTTGCCGATCGCCGGTGCCGCCAGGCCGCGCAGTGGCCCCGCGGCCCACGCGGCGGTGGCCGCTACCGCCGACCTTTTGAGCAGCTTGCGCCTGGAAAGCTTGGCCATGATGGGCTCCCGTCCGGACTGGATGTCCGTCCCTCCAGGGGGAGCAACAGCCATGCCATCGACAAGCAATACCAAGCCCTGGCATGCTTATTGCTGAAATCGTGAACGGCCGGAGGATCACATGACCAGTCAAGCCACTGCATCGATGCGTCTCGTGGACACCGACGGGACGCCGCGCGCCCCGCTGAGCCCGGTCGAGGAAGCGCGGATCGATCTCGCGGCCGCGCTCCGCTGGGCGGCCCGGTTCGAGATGAACGAAAGCATCCAGAACCATTTCACCCTCGCGGTTCCGGGCGTCGAGGACCGCTACCTCGTCAATCCGCACGACCTTCACTGGTCGGAGGTCCGCGCCTGCGATCTCCTGATCGTCGACGGCGACGGCGTCATCTACGAGGGCAATCACCCCGTCGACCGCACGGCCGTCTCGATCCACGGCGCCATTCATCGCAAGCGCGCCAGCGCCAAATGCGTGCTCCACACCCACATGCGGCACGTCACCGCGCTGTCGATGCTCGAGGGGTGGCGCATGGAGTACACGCAGCAGGGCGCCTGCAAGTTCTACGACCGCATCGCCTACGACGACGACACGGGCTTTCAGGGGCTCGCCTTCGATGGTTCGGAGGCTCAGCGCATGGCCGATGCGATGGGGGACAAGAGCATCCTCGTCCTGGCGAACCACGGCGTGGTCGTCACCGGCCCGACCGTCGCCGAGGCGTTCGACGATCTCTACTACCTCGAGAAGGTGGCGGAGATGCAGATCCTCGCGATGTCGACCGGCCGGAAGATCCGTCACATCGAGCCGCGCGTTGCCGCGTTCACACGGGAGCAGATGGCCCAGGGCAAGGGCCGCGGCGCGCATTTCCACTTCAACGCGTTGAAGCGCGTGCTGGCCCGCCGCGAGCCGGATTTCCAAGACCTTTGAACGTGGCGCCGAGCGACGCGACCTTCGATGCGACAGTGCCGGCGGACGCCGGCGCCAGCGGCGGCGTGCAGAGCCTGCTAGAGCGCTCCGACCGCAAGGGGCTGGAGCGGCTGGCGGTCCATCTCGGCCTGCTGGCCCTGACCGGCACCGCCATCTATGTCACCCGGCACTCGCTTCTGCTGGGCCCGGCACTGCTGGCGCATGGCATCCTCATCGCGTATCTATTCGCGCCGTTCCACGAGGGCGCGCATTACACGCCGTTCAAGACCCGCCGGCTCAACGAGATGGTCGCGTGGCTGTGCGGACTCGCGATCGTGTGGAACGCGACCTATTACCGCTATGCGCACCTGGCGCATCACCGCTTCATCCAGGACCCGGCGCGCGATCCGGAGCTCAGGCTCCGCAAGCCTACCCGGCTGTCCGGATATCTGGTCCGCATGTCCGGCTATCCCTATTTCCGGAATAATTTGCGGGTGCTGCTGCTCGTCGCTGGCGACCGGTTCGAGAGCATGCCGTTCATTCCCGCGGCGTCGCGGGCCCGCGTCCGCCGCTCCGTGCTCTGGCATCTCGCGATCTACGCGGCACTGGCCGCGGTCGCGGTGCAGTATCCCGCACCCGTCCTCCTCTATTGGCTGGTGCCGCTGGTCCTGGGCTGGCCGTTTCTTCTGTTCGTCCTCCTCTCCGAGCACACCGGCTGCAGCGACTCCGGCGACAACTATCAGAACACCCGGACCACCAGCACGTTGTGGCCGCTGCGCCTGATCATGTGGAACATGCCCTACCATGCCGAGCACCACATCAACCCGGCCATCCCGTTTCATGCGCTGCCAGCGGCGCATGGGCTGATGAAGCACCGGATCGCCAATATCTCGCCGGGCTATCTGGCCTGGACGAAGGCGTATGTCCGCAAACTGCGCGCGGCCGGCTGAGGATCGCTTGATGGCCGGCGAGCACGAGCGCTTCATGGCGATGGCGATCGAGGAGGCGAAAGCGGGTGCCGCGGCCGGTGAGCAGCCCTTCGGCGCCGTGGTGGTGCGGAATGGCGAGGTTGTCGTCCGCACCCGCAGCCTGAAGGTCGGAACCAGCGACACGACCGCGCACTCCGAGACGCTCGCGATCAAACACGCGACGCAGAAGCTGAAGCAGCGTCTGATCCCCGACGCGGTGTTCTACGCGACCTGCGAGCCCTGTCCGATGTGCCTGGGCGCCATCCTGAACGCCGGCATCAAGACGCTGGTGCTCGGCGCCCGCAACGCCGACATTCGCCAGCTCGCCAAGCTGGCCTTCAACTTCAACAAATACTCGGTCGAGACGTTCGCGGACCTCGTCGGCTGGGACCTGAAGCTCGTCACCGGCGTCCTGCACGACGACTGCGTCGCTCTCTACCGCACCGCCGCGGTCGAGCTGACGCGCTGACATGAAACAGAGCGCCGTCGATCGCGTCATCTCCGGCCTGAAGGCGGCCGGCGTCGGCGTCGTCTGCTACCTGCCGGATTCGCTGCTGAAAGAGCTCTATCCGGCCCTCGACCGCGATCCCGATCTCCGCACCATCCGCGTCAGTAACGAGGGCGAGGGGGCCGGGATCTGCGGCGGCGTCTTTCTGTCGGGCAAGCGCGCCGCGCTGGTCATGGAGAATTCGGGCCTGCGCGCCTCGATCGAGCCGCTCGCCCGCATGGGCATGGGGGCCGGCATCCCCGTCGTCATGGTGATGAGCCACCGCGGCGATCTCGGCGAGAACAACTGGTGGGCCATTCCGCACGGCATGACCATGGAGCCGCTCCTGGACGCGATGCGGATCCCCAATCGCGTCGTGACCGAGGAAGCCGCGATCGAGCAAGCGATCAAGGACGCGTACGCCTGGTCGTACGCGGCGTATTATCACTCGGCCGTCGTGCTGTCCGGGAGCGTGGTGAGATGAAGCGCTTCGACTGCATGAAGCGGCTGGCGGCGAAGCTGAAGGACGAGCTCGTCATCCTGTCGCTCGGCGCCAGCGTCGACGAATGGTACAACGCCGCCCCGCACATGCGGGCGGCAAGCCTGTTCCAGCAGCAGCTCGGCTGCGTGACGCCGGAGGCGTTCGGTCTCGCCGTGGGCCTGCCGCATCGGCGCATCGTGTCGCTCGATACCGACGGCGGCATCATGTTCAATCTCGGCATCCTGGCGACCCTCGCCAACGAGCAGCCGAAGAATCTCCTGGTCGTCGTGTGGGACAACGAATGCTATCAGTCGATCGGCGGCCCGCCGACGCACACCGCCAGCGGCCGGGTCGATCTCGCGGCGATCGCGCGCGGGGCTGGGATCGAAAACGCCTATGTCGTCCGCGATCTCGACGCCTTCGAGAAGCATTGCGCGCAGGGCCTGAAGGCGGCTGTTCCTTACGTGATCGTTGCCAAGGTCGAACCGGCCGTCGAGCCCAGGATCAAGCGCAAGCACAGCGACGGGCATGAGGACAAATACATCTTCGTCCGCCATGTCGAGGCGACGGAGAACATCGTGATCATGGGGCCGAGCGAGCATAACTGACGAAGGTAGCCCACCCATGGCCGACTCTCTCCTGATCAAGAACGCGCTGGTCGTCCCGACGGGTGGCGGCGCAGCTCCGTTCGTCGGCTGGGTCTCGGTTCAAGGCGACCTGATCGACGAGGTGGCGCCCGGCGCGCCGCCGCAAAGAGCCTTTGCTCGGGTGATCGACGCGGGCGGCGGGCCGCTGATCCCGGGCCTGATCAATACGCACGCCCATTCCCATTCGAGCCTGACCCGCGGGACCGCGGAGCGCCTGCCCCTCGAGGCGTGGCTCGAGATCATCTATCGCGAGGCGCGCCGCCTCGACGACGACATCGCCTACTGCGCGGCCCTGGTCACCTTCGCCGAATCGCTGCTGTCCGGCACGACCACCATCATGGACATGTGCATCAACCCCGAGGCGGCGGCGCGGGCCGCGGACACGATCGGCATCCGGGCGATCATCGCGCCCTATGTCGGCGACCGGCTGGATTTCGCCCCGACCCTGGCGCGCACCGAAGCTCTGATCGAGCGCTACAACGGCAAGGGTGGCCGGGTCGGGGTCTGGATCGGCTTGCATGAGTCCGAGACCTGCAGCGACGCGCAGATCCGCGACGGCGTGAAGCTCGCCGAGCGCCACGGCGTCGGCCTGCACACGCATTGCTCCGAGACGCAGGCCTCGCTCGCGCTCACGCGCCGCCGCACCGGCCGAAGCCAGGTTGGCCATCTCGACAATCTCGGGGCCCTCGGGCCGCAGACCCTGCTGGCGCACTGCGTCTGGCTGTCCGACGAGGACCGGGCCATCCTGGTGAAGCGGGGCACCCATATCGCTCATTGCCCGCACTCGAACCTGAAGCTCGGCTCTGGCATCGCGCCGATCCCGAAATACCGGGCGGATGGGATCAACGTCAGCCTGGCGTCGGATGGGGCTAAGTCAAACAACGCGCTCGACCAGTTCGATGCCATGAAGTTCGCGTCTCTGTTGCCAAAGGGGGTGAACCTCGATCCCGACGTGCTGCCGCCCGGCGATGTCCTGGATATGGCGACCTGGCACGGCGCCCAGGCGCTGGGCCTGAAGACCGGCAGGATCGCGCCGGGCTACAAGGCCGATCTCACGCTGTTGCGCGGCAACGTGGTGCGCCTGCAGCCCGTACTCCCCCAGACCATCCTGACCAACCTGGTGCACGCGGCGCGGGGCGGCGATGTCGACACCGTCGTCGTCGACGGCCGGATCGTCGTCGAGAAGGGGCGCTTGGCGGCGCTGGACGAAGCCGAGCTCGCCATCCGGGCGCGGGACACCGCCCTCAGGCTGATGGCGAACTGACGGCTTGTCTCTGGAGAAGACTAGTCATATAACTAGTCTGTAAGGGGTCGAAAAATCGCATGAAAAGTTGGCCGGTCCAGGATGCAAAGGCGCGCTTCAGCGAATTTCTCGACACGTGTCTGAAGGAGGGCCCGCAGATGGTGACGCGGCGGGGCACCGAAGTCGCTGTGCTGGTCCCGAGCGAGGCTTGGCGCCGGGCCGCGGCCAAACCGACGCTCAAAGATCTCCTGTTGGCCGAGGCGCCGCGGGCGGATATCGCAATCCCGCGGCGGGGCGCCCGGCGCCGCCGTCCGGTCAAGCCGCTCCGCTAAACCGACGCTGGTGGGGAGGCGGCCGTGTATTTGCTCGACACGAATGTGGTCTCCGAATTGCGGCGGCCGCGCCCAAGCCGTGCCGTTATAGCTTGGCTCCAAAGCGTGGGTGATGCCGATTTGCACCTGTCCGCCGTGACGCTCGGCGAACTTCAGGCGGGGGTGGAAATAACCCGGCGACAAGACCCGGAGAAGGCGCGCGAGATCGAGTCCTGGCTGGATCTCGTCACGCAGACTTACAATGTGCTGCCGATGGACGGCGGCACGTTCCGCATCTGGGGACGGCTGATGCATGGCCGTTCGAATACTCTCATTGAGGATGCAATGATCGCGGCCACCGCGGAGACGCACCGGTTGACGGTCGTGACCCGGAATGTGCGCGATTTCGAAAAATTCGGCACGACCACACTTAACCCATTCTAACCGCCGATCGCCGGATGAGGCAGCCTCGGCGGCCTCCTTCTCGGTGTCGTGCTCCTCGGGCGGCCGGACCCGGCGGAACATCGCCAGCAGGGCGACGTCGTAGGGCACCTTGAGGGCGCCGGCCTCACGCCTTCAGGCGGCGCACGTCGTCCGCCGCCTCGGCCAGCAGCCACTTGCGAAAGGTCGTGATTTTCGGAAGCGACGCGGTCGCCCTCGGGCAGACGATCCAATAGCTCTTCGACAACGGCAGTGCCAGGTCGAACGGCCGCACCAGCCGCTTGTTGAGGAGGTCCCAGGCGGCCAGCGTCGTGCGGGCGAGTGCCATGCCCTGGCCGTCGACGGCGGCGTCGATGAGCATGCTGGCGCGGTTCAAGATCGGGCCGCGGGTCAGGTCGGCATCCGCGACCCCGGCCGCGGCTAGCCATTTCGCCCAGCCCTCCCGGCTGTCGAGATGCAGGAGCGGAAATTTCGTCACGTCGGATGGTCCGCTGACGCGGTTCCGTCCCGAGACCAGCTGCGGACTGCACACCGCGAAGAGTTGCTCCGAGCACAGCTGCGCGACGTCCAGCCCCGGCCAGTTGCCCTCGCCGTGGCGGACCGCGACGTCGACATCCTCGCGCGCGAAGTCGACGTGATGCAGGGTCGCCGACACCCTGAGATCGATGGCAGGATGCGCCTCGGCAAACCGCCCAAGCCGATGAACGAGCCACTTGGCGGCGAAGTCGGGCGACGTGCTGACCGTCAGGACACCGGCGGTCTGGCGCTGCACCAGGCGCTCGGTCCCGACCGCGATGCGGTCGAGCGCGTCGCGCACCACGATCAGATAGTCGCGGCCGGCTTCCGTGATGATGAGGCGCTGGCGTTCGCGGTTGAACAGTTTGACGCCAAGCTCGTCCTCGAGCGCTTTGACCTGGTGGCTCACCGCCCCTTGGGTCACGCACAGCTCCTCGGCGGCGCGGGTGAAGCTCTCGTGCCGGGCAGCGGCCTCGAAGGCCTTGAGCGCGTTGAGCTGTGGCAGGCGCCGCGGCATCGCCCCCCTCATGAGAAAATCTCAGGCAGCGTAGAGAAACGATGCTGGGCCGGCAAGCGAGACCTACGGCGATACGCGAGCTATCGCGGGCCCGCTCCCGCCGTTCGTGCCGGCGACCCGGTCCTTCCGCAGGCGGTCATGAGAAATTCTCAGTCTCGCCCGAGAAATCATGCGTTGCGCCACGGCGAGGAAAGCGGATAGTTCGCGCTCAATCGGGCCCTAACGCAGCCGCCCGGTTTCCCGAAGACGCTCCGTCCAAGCGCTGCTCCAGTCCCTCCACGGGGGCAGGAGTGCCAATGAGCAACGGAAGCGCTTCAATCGCCCAGGCTGGACCAGCAAGCCCCGCACCGACGCCGGGAGCTTCGCGGACGCGTCTCCTTCTCGAAGGGCCCATCGTCTCGACGCTGCTGCGCCTCGCCGCACCCAACGTGGTGGTGAACGTCGTGCTCATCGCCGTCACCGCGACGGTCGACGCCCATTTCGTGGGGCAGGTGGGGTCAGGCGCCCTGGCCGGCCTGTCCCTCGTTTTTCCGCTGATCATGCTCATGCAGCAGATGGCCAACTCGAGCATGGGCGGCGCCATCGCGTCGGCCGTCGCCCGGGCCATCGGTGCCGGCCGTCATGCGGATGCCTCGGCGCTGGTCGTCCACGGTGTCGTCGTCGCGGCCGGAATGGCCGCGATCTTCGCGTCGGTCGTGCTGATCGGCGGTCCGGCCATCTATGAGCTGATGGGCGGTGCCGGCGAGTCGCACGCGGCCGCTCTTGAATATTCGAACGCGATCTTTGCCGGGGCGTTCGCCTATTGGCTGCTCAGCACCTTGACCAGCGTCGTGCGCGGCGCCGGCCAGGCGGCCGTGTTGGCGGTGGTCTATCTGGCGGCTGAGGCCTTGCACATCTTGCTGGTGCCGGTCCTCATGTTTGGCATCGGGCCCCTGCCGCCGCTCGGCATCACCGGCGCCGGCATCGCGACGGTCGCGTCGTTTACCGCGTCGAGCGCAGTCCTCGCCTGGTACATCGCCTCCGGGCGGACCGCCATCAGGCTCTCGCTGCGCGGCGTGCGACTCAGCCGGCGGCTGTTCGTCGAGATCCTGCGCGTCGGCGCTCCAATGTCGTTCCAGCCCATCCTCAACAACCTGGCACTCGCCACGCTCACCGGGTTCGTTGGCGCCCTGGGCGCCGCGGAGCTCGCCGGCTTCGGCGCCGCCGTGCGTCTCGAGTACCTGATCTACCCGTTGGCGTTCGGTCTCGGCGCCGGAGTGCTGGCGATGGTCGGCACGAATATCGGCGCGGGAAACCGGCTGCGCGCCACGCGGATCGCCTGGACTGGTGCCGCCCTCGCTGGCTGTGTGACCGGTTGTCTCGGGGTGTTTGGCGTGATGGCGCCGGATGTCTGGACGGCCTTCTTCACCGCCACACCGGAGGTCCGCGCGCTCGCGGCCGGTTATCTCGTCATCGTCAGTCTGACCTATCCGTTCCTCGGGCTCGGCCTCACCTTGGGAACGGCCTGCCAGGCCGCCGGCCGGCCGCTGTGGCCGCTGCTCGGCATTGCGAGCCGGGCACTGGTTGTCGCCGCCGGCGGATGGATCGTGATCCATCTGACGGGAGCCGGCGTGACCGGCCTCGCGTTCGTCGCCGCCTCCGGCATGACGGTGTACGGCGCCAGCCTCGTTCTCGCGGTCAAGTCCGGAGCTTGGCTGCCCCCACGCGCGCCGATGAGCCCGGCTGCGGCCAAACCCTAGCTCAGTTTCTGTTTCACTCGATTCTGCAGGAGAGAACGATGATCGCTCGATTGCCCGGCCTATCGCAGCTCTTTTGCGGGATACGGCGGCCCCTGTTCGCCGGTTTCCTGGCACTCGCGACCGGAACCGCGAGCGCCGCCGGTGCCGAGCTCAAAGTCGTGACCCGCACGGAGGTCGCGCCGGTGCTCAGCTCGCTCGCGCCGCAGATTGAGCATCTCACCGGATCAAAGGTCGTGGTCGACATCGCCGGTCCGGGTGCTTATGGCCGTCGGCTCGGCGAGGCGTTCGACGTGGCGATCGTTGACGAATGGACGGCCGAGACGCTGATCAAACAGGGCAAAGTCGCGGCCGACGGGCTCACGTGCCTGGCCTGGACGGGTCTCGGCATGGCGGCGCGTACCGGCGTGAAGAAGCCCGATATCGGCACCGTGGACGGATTGCGACGCACGTTGCTCGCCGCGCGCTCCATCGCCTTCACTGGCGACGATCACAGCGGTTCGGAGTTTCGGGCGCTGCTTTGGCAGCTTGGCATTGCCGAGCAGGTCGAGACCAAGCTGGTCGACAGCGGCAATCACCACCCGCTGAAGGTGGTGGCGCACGGGTCCGCCGATCTCGCCATTGCGTGGCAAAGCGAGATCATCGCGGCACCCGGCATCCAGGCGGCGGATATTTTGCCGGCCGAGGTGCAGCATTACATGGCGTTCTTCGCTGCCTCGAGCAGCGAACCGGCAGAACCGGCTGCCGCCAAACGGCTGAATTGCCTTTCTCACCTCCCCTGAGGGCGTCAAGGCGCTCCGCTTGGTCGCTGTGGACATATCCGTCACGGAATAGCAGTTGCTCTAATGAAAGGCAGTTACCCCATGTCGGACCTCGCTTCAGAATCCGATGCGCCCCTACGGATCGTCGATTTCCACAACCATTTCGTCGGCCCGTCGTTTACGCTCAGGACACTCGCCCGCGTTCCGCAGGCGCAGCGCGCCTTCTGGGAGGATGTTAACCGCCAGCTGACGGATCGAACCGCGCTGATCTCGTCGATCGAGGGCAGCGGAATCGGCGCACGGGTCATCAGCACGCCGATGGAGTTTATTGCGGACGCTGACGGCGCCGTGGCACCCGACATCGTCCCGCGTATTAACGACGCCGTCGCCGCGCTCGTCGGCCAATATCCCGGCCGCCTCTATGGCCTCGCGACGGTGGACGCCTATAGCGGTGAAGCGGGAGCGCGCGAGCTTACGCGCGCAGTCAAGGAGCTCGGATTGCGCGGCGTTTTCGTCGAGAGCGCCAAGAGAGGCCTCTTGCCCGACGCGCGCGAGGCGCGGCCGACCTTCGCCGCCGCCGCGGCCGTTGGCGTGCCCGTATTCTTGCATCCGATCGAGGATCCGCAGCTCTACGAGCGCTTTAAGAAATACGGTCGGCTCGGCATGCGCCTCACGCGCGGCACGATCAACGCGGCGGCGATCTTCGCGCTGCTGGAAAGCGGAATGTTTGAGGAAATACCGAATTTGCGCGTCGTGGTGACCGCTCTCGCGCTTGGCGGCCTGCTGCTCGCCGGCAGCGTCGGTGATGGTTGGCGGTTGCGCAAGGACACGCCGCCGGCCATGCGCCGGCACGTTTATGTCGACACAACAGGACTTCATCCGGTGGTCGTGCGCACGGCTATCGATCTCCTTGGTGCCGACCATGTGTTGTTCGGTTCGGACTGGCCGGTCGTGAGGGAGACCTCGGTGCCGGCGCGGATGCGTGCGACGTTCGCTGCGTGCGATCTCGATCCGGCGACCCGGCAGCTGATCGCGAGCGAAAACGCTCTAAAGCTCCTGGGCGGAGGCGTGCAATGAACACGGCTGATATCCTGCCACCTGCCTCGGACACCCTTATGAGCAACGACCCGCTCCGGCACGTTGGATACATCACTCTCCCCTCGCATACGGGAAAGGGCGGCTTTGACCACGCCGCCGCCCATGCGGCCAGCGGCCACGTCTATGTTGCCCACACTGCGAACGACGCGGTGGACGTCTTCGATCCGGCATCGGGAAAACATCTGTTCTCGATTCCCGGGCTGCCCGGGGTCGCTGGCGTCCTGGTCAGCGACGAGTCGCAATTGATCATCGCTTCGGCCCGCGCCGAGAACACCATCGGCGTCTTTGCCCCGGGGCCTAATCCGCAAGTGCGCAAGGTCGCGGTCGGCCTGCGGCCCAACGGACTCGCCTACGATCCAAAACGAGGCCTGATCCTCGTCGCCAACGTCGGCGATCCTGCCGTGCCGGGCTCGTACACGCTGTCGATGGTCGACCTGGAGGCACGGCGGATGCGGACGGCGATCCCGGTCGCCGGGCGCACGCGGTGGGCGCTCTACGATCCCGAGGCCGACGCCTTCTACGTCAATATCTCCGACCCGCCGCAGATCGTGATCGTCGACGCGCGCGATCCGCAGCGTGTCGCTCGCGTGTTCGCCATCCCGGCGGCTGGCCCGCACGGGCTCGACCTCGATGTCGGCACGCACCGGCTCTTCTGCGCCTGTGATGCCAAGACGCTGGTCGCGCTCGATGCCGATTCAGGCAGGATCATGAGCCAGCAGCCGCTCAGCGGCGTACCGGATGTGGTCTTCTTCAACCGCCAGCGCCAGCAGCTCTATGTCGCTATCGGCGATCCGGGCGTCATCGACGTCTTTGACACGGCGACGATGGAGCGTGTCGGCGGCGTGACGACGGAGAAGGGAGCGCATACGACCGCGCTGGCCCCGGCGGGCGACCGCGTTTACGCGTTTCTGCCGGCGACCCATCGCGTGGCGGTCTACCAGGTGAGCTAGCTCAATTTTCATTCCGAAGGAGACAACCATGAAGTGGATAACCCGTGAAAAGGCCCGCGTCGACCGCATCGCCTGCCCGTGGCTGATCAGCCGCTTCATCGACAGGCAACCCGAATTCTTGTTCGTGCCCGCCGACCAGGTGATGGCTGTGGCCGAGCGCGAACAGGCGATTCCCTACGATGTTCCCAAAGTCGAGCTGGGGCATCATGGCGATCACTGTTCGTTCGATGCGTTCCTCGTAAAATACAAGCTCGACGATCCAGCGCTCCACAAGCTGGCGTTGATCGTGCGCGGCGCCGATACCTCGCAACGTGAGCTGACGCCGGAATCGGCGGGCCTCTACGCGTACGCGACGGGCTTCCAGGCCACCAGCAAGGATGATTTCGACAACATGGCGCGGCAATTCCCGGCGTATGACGCGCTCTACGCCTATTGCGGCGGCCAAAGCCAACAATCGCCGCGGCGCTAGCGTCGATTTCGGGAGAACGGCGGCTCGAGGTCAAGCCTGCGGGTCAGGCGCGCGTCCCACCGCCTCATTCGATCACCTCATCGGTCCGCGCGAGCAGCGTGGGTGGCACGGCGAGGCCGAGGGCCTTCGCGGTATTCAGGTTTATGACCAGCTCGAACTTGGTGGGTAACTGGATCGGAAGGTCGCCCGGCTTCTCTCCTCTAAGGATCCGGCCGGTGTAGACGCCGGCTTGGCGATACGCATCTGTGAGACTGCTCCCGTAGCTCATAAGGCCACCGGAAACGACGTACTCGCGCCATGGAAAGACGGCGGGCACGGCATAACGCGCCGCCAATCCGACAATTTGACCGCGCCGGCCGGTGAAATCCGGCCCGGCACTGACGACCAGCGCTTCGATCCGCTTTTCCGCAAGAGTGGCAAAGGCCGCGTCCAAGGCGCCTTCGCTGGTGACGTGCAGGATCTGCACCTTCTGCCCGTACTTCCGCTCCGCCTCTCGGGTGTCGCCCGGATCGGGCGTGACGGTCGGATTGGTGGGACTCACGAAGATGCCGATCCGCACGGCCCCGGGCAGCACCTCATGCAACAGCTCCAGATGTTTGGCATACAGCATGGACGCGAAGAGCCCGACACCCGTCACGTTGCCGCCGGGCTTGTTCAGGCTCGCCACAAGTCCGGTTTTGACCGGATCATCGGCCAAAACGACGATCGGAATCACCGAGGTTGCTGCCTTTGCCGCTACGGCTGGCGGCGGGCCGCCAAGCGCCGCGATAACCACGGCGCGCCGGGCGACAAGATCAGCGGCTAGAGCCGGCAGACGTTCCTCCCGGCCTTCGGCCCAGCGATAGTCGAGCGCAACGTTCTTGCCTTCTGCGTAACCGGTTTCAGCGAGGCCCCGTACGAACGCAGGTACGAAATTGGCGTATGGCTGAGGGGATGCCTGACTTAGGAATCCGACGATTGGAAGTGCTGGCTGTTGTGCTAGGGCGGCCGGAGCACGTACGACCGCAGCGGCGCCCAGCAATCCCATAAAATGGCGCCGCCTGAGCATTTAACTACCTCATGGGCGATGACGAGGCAGGGACGGTGAACGGCGCGCTGGAAGTATTGGGGCGAGGTTTTCGCGATGGCCCGTCGACCCGCCTGCCCATACTACTCTATCAGGACTTTGCCACCCATTGCTGTGAAGCGCTTCACAGGCGTCTGCGCCCGCGGCTCGGCGGGCCGCCTCAAGCCGCCTTGGTCTCCGCGCCCTCTTCCTCGGGCGGGCGGACCCGGCGGAACATGGCCAGCAGGGCGACGTCGTACGCCACCTTGAGGGCGCCGCCGATCAGGAGCGGCCAGCCGAAGCTGGACATTAGCAGCAGATAACCCGCAATCGTCGGGCTGATCGCCGCCGCCAGGCTGCGCGGCACGTTGGTCAGGCTCGCCGCGGCCGGACGCTCGGGCGGCGTCACGACGGCCATCACGTAGGACGTCCGCGTCGGCACGTCCATCTGCGACAGAAAGCTCCGTACCATCAGCAGGCCGATCACGACATGCAGATCGGACGTGAACGGGATCGCCATCATGCATAGATTGGCCGGCAGGTGGGTGAACACCATGGTGTTGATGAGGCCGATCCGCCGCGCGATGCGGACCGACACCAGGAACGACGCCGCGGTCAGCAGGTTGGACCAGAACAGGATGCTGGCCGTCGCCGCGACCGGCAGGTCGAAGACCTGCAGCAGCCACAAGGCGAGAATGGTCTGCACCATGAACCCGCCGCCGAACGAGTCGATGCTGAACAGTGCCACGAGCCGATAGACCGTGTGGCGCGACGGGCCGAGCGGCTGGCTCTTCTGCGCCTCGGCGTGCACATCCTCGCGGGTGAGTCCCCGATAGCAGAGCGCCGCGGCCAGGCCGAGCGCGCCGTACGCCGCGAACATGGCCTGCATCGCGCCGACCTCGGTCAGGCCGGGGACGATGCGGCTGGCGAAATCGGGCGCGGCCGCCAGCAGCGTGCCGACCGCTCCCATGAGCGAGCCGGCGAGGCTGTAATGCGCGAACAGCTCGGTGCGGTCCTTTTTGTCGACCGAGCGCGCGAGGAGCGACTGCTCGATCGGCAGGAAAATACTGACGTCGCCCGACGCCGGGTTGAGCGTGCCGACGAACGCGATCACCAGCAGCGGCCAAAACGCCTGAACGGTGGCGAACGCGAGGCCGGTGCACACCATGAGCACGGTCGCCGCCAGCAACGGCCCGCGATGGCCGAAGCGCGCCGTGATCCTGCCGGCGAACAGGGTCAGTGCGGCTGAGCCCAGCAAGGTCGCCGTGGTGATCACGCCCACGTCGAAGGCGTCGTAGCCGAGCGTCACCAGGTAGGCCGGCAGCAGGATGCTGACGAAGCCGTCGGCGAGGGCGCGCGCGCCGCGCGCCCAGAGCAGGCGATGGGCATCGGCGGTGGCGGTTTCAGGGAAGATGCGCAAGGCGGGAGGTCACAACTCGGTGAGGCAACGCAGGTGTACGGCCAAACATAGCAGTGATTCGCCCGGCCGGGCTTGAACCAAGCAATTGCCGGGCCTAATCTCTCCGCATGTCGGGGCAAGCAGACCCCCGGCCTCTTCAAGACGGTCTTCCGTCCAAGCTCTGCTCATTGCCCGATTCGTCGGGGAGATGAGCGCATGGACAGATCGCGACCGACCCCCAATCGATCCTCTTTCCGCGCTGTCTTTTCCGATTCGATCGCCCTCACGATGGCGATCGCCGGGGTGGCGTTCGCCGCCTTGGCGCAAACCGGGACCAAGGAAGGCACCATGAATATCAACATCGCAGCCATGGCGGTGGGGCAGCCGCCGCGCTCGTTCGACTCTTTGCTCACCGGGCAGGGGGATGTCGGCACCTGGCTCGTCGTCGAGGACGCGACGGCCGAGACTGGCCGCGCGATCGCCCAGGTCAGCCGCGACCGCACCGATTATCGGTTTCCGCTGGCCGTCTATTCCGAGGTCTCGGCTCCCAACGTCGACGTGACCGTCCGGTTCAAGCCGGTTGCCGGCGAGGTGGACCAAGCCGGCGGCATTGCCGTCCGCCTGAGCGACGCCAATAACTATTACGTGGTCCGCGCCAATGCGCTCGAGGATAACGTCCGGTTTTATCGCGTCGTCGACGGCCGCCGGGTCCAGATCAAGGGCGCCAACGTCAAAGTCGCCTCCGGTGTGTGGCACACCCTGGGCCTGCGCGCCGAGGGCGAGTGGTTCACGATCGCCTGCGACGGCAAGCCGCTCTATACGGTTGAGGACAAGACATTCGCCGGCGCCGGCAAAGTCGCGCTGTGGACCAAGGCCGACAGCGTGACTCATTTCGACAAGCTCGCGATTTCGAACCCTCGGTAGTCGACAAGGGGCGACGAGCGCATGGACAACGCACGACCATCTCCTGCTCGACGCGGTCCATTCCATTACATGCCAAGGGCAGCGGCGTGGGCTGTCGCCGCCGTCGCATTGACCCAATCGCCGGGCGCGCTCGCGTACCGCCCGTTCGATGGCACCGATGCCGCCGTCGCGGGGCCCGGCGAGGTCGAAGTGGAGTTCGGTCCCGCCGGAGTTCTCACCGAAGGGTCGCATCACACCATCATCGCGCCGGCGGTCATCCTGAACTACGGCATCGTGGAGAACTGGGAGGTCGTCCTGCAGGGGCGGGGCGAATTCCCCTATTCACCGCACCGCGGCCGGACGACGATTCGCGACAACGCGCTGCTTCTGAAGGGCGTGGTCCGCCCGGGCGTGTTGCAGGGCCAGGCGGGGCCCAGCATCGCGACGGAAGTGGGCGCGCTGCTGCCCGCCATTCACAGCGAAGAGCGTGACGGAGTAGGCGCCAGTCTGGCCGGCATCTTCTCGCAGCGATGGTCGTGGTTCACGGCGCATCTGAACCTGCAGGCCGCGTTGTCGAACGCGCACGAGCCGGACTATTTCGTCAGCACGATCCTCGAAGGCCCGTTTGATTGGACGGTGCGGCCGGTCGGCGAAATCGTCTACGAATGGGATGCGGCCGCCGCCGAGACGCGCGTCTCGGGTCTGGCCGGCGCCATCTGGCAGGCCAAGGAGAATCTGGCGTTCGACCTCGGTGTCCGCGAAGGCCGCACCAATAGCCGTGCCGTCAGCGAGCTCCGGCTCGGCTTCACGCTCGCCTTTTCTCCCTGGTGAGGTTCCGCATGTCCAAATTGGTCGTCTCGGTTCTGGCGTTGCTCGGCGTGGCCGTGTCCGGCGCTTTCGCGGCGGAGCCGCTGACCTTGGACGTGAAGATCCCCCTCGGCGACGTCGCCGGCCGCATCGACCACCTGGCGATCGATCTGAGGCGGCAGACCCTCTTCGTCGCCGAGCTGGGGAACGACACCGTCGGTGTCGTGGATCTCGGCCAACGACAACTCCGCCATCGCATCACCGGTCTTAAGGAGCCGCAAGGCGTCGCCTATGCGGAGACGGCGGACCTGCTGTACGTCGCGAACGCCGGCGACGGGACGGTGCGCTGGTACAGGGCGGCGGACTTCGCGCTCGTCGGGACGCTCAAGCTCGGGAGCGACGCCGACAACCTGCGGGTCGACCGGTCGTCTGGCGACGTCGTCGCTGGCTACGGCACAGGAGCGCTGGCGGTCCTCGATGCCGGCACCGGCCGGAAGAAGGCCGACATCCGCCTGCCGGCGCACCCGGAATCATTCCAGCTGGCGTCCGACGGTCGCGTGTTCATCAACGTCCCGGATGCCCGGCAGGTCGCGGTGGTCGACCGCGCCGCCGGACGGCAGGTCGCGCATTGGGGCATCGAGGCCGCCGGCAATTTCCCGATGGCGCTCGATGAAGCCGGCCAACGCCTGATCGTCGCCTATCGCAGCCCCGCCACCCTGGCGATTTTCGACACGGCGAAGGGCTCCCCGATCGCGTCCTTCCGGACCTGCGACGATGCCGACGACGTGTTCGTCGACGCCCGCCGCCGCCGGATCTACGTGAGCTGCGGCGAGGGCGTGCTCGCCGTCATCCAGCAGGACGGGACCGGTTATCGCGACGTCGCGCGGATCAAGACCAGTTCGGGTGCCCGCACGTCGCTTTTCGTCCCTGAGCTCGATCGTCTGTTCCTGGCCGTCCGTACGCGGGGCCGCGAGCCCGCGGCGATCTGGATTTACCGGCCGGAGCTTTGAGTTTGCCAGAGCTTTGAATTTGGTTGTCGTCACAGGAGAAGAGGAGAGACCCATGAGCGAGGAAATGCCACGCCGTGCATTCATCGAAAAGACCGCGACCCTCGCCGGCACGGTTGCTGCCGCCGGCGCGCTCGGCGCCCCGGCGCTGGCCCAGTCCCAATCCCAAACCCAGGCCCAATCACCATCACCAGGCGGAGTCCCGATGACCTACACGCCGAAGAAACTGCCGTTCGACCCGGGCCGGATCAAGGGCATGTCGGAGAAGCTGCTCGTCAGCCACTACGAGAACAACTACGGCGGTGCCGTGAAGCGGCTCAACGCGATCGGCGAGCAGCTGGCAAGCCTCGACTTCGACAAGGCGCCGGTGTTCGTCGTCAACGGCCTGAAGCGCGAAGAGCTGATCGCCACCAATTCGATGATCCTGCACGAGCTGTTCTTCGACGGCCTCGGCGGGGAAGGGCAGCCGGGCGGGGCGTTGGCCGAGGCGCTGAACCGCGATTTCGGCAGCGTCGCGCGCTGGCGCTCCGAATTCACGGCGGTGGGCCGGGCACTGGGCGGCGGCTCCGGCTGGGTCATGCTCAGCTATTCGCCGCGCGACCGGCGGCTCGTGAATCAGTGGGCATCCGATCACACCACCAACCTCGCGGCGGGCCGTCCGATCCTTGTCATGGACATGTACGAGCACGCCTATCACATGGACTACGGGGCGGCGGCCGCGAAGTATGTCGATGCCTTCATGCAGGTGATTCGCTGGGACAATGTCGCCCGGCTGCACGGCGAGGCGCAGCGCGCATGACGCTCGCAGGGGTCGGCTGCGCCTGGTCGATCGCAGCCGATCCCTCGAAATAGCTGGTCTGGAATTTGCACACTTGAGGGTGAGCGTGAGGTGGGACGGCCGATCTGACCAAGACTGAGGCACACATCGACACTCGCGACGACAAGCCCGGCGCCGCAGCGACGGGTCTGCGCGTCTTGTTGGTGGACGCGGATCCCGCCCGGGCGGCCGTTCTCAAGGCGGGCCTCACCGATTCGGGTGCGCGGATCGTCGCCGTTGCCTCGCCCGACGACGATCTTCTCCGCGCGGTGCGCGATGCGGCCCCCGATGTCATCATCATCGATCTCGATTCGCCGAGCCGGGATACGCTCGAAAGCTTGCGCGCGGTCACCCGCGATCAGCCGCGGCCGATCGTGATGTTCGTCGACAACTCGGACGACCACATGATCGAAGCCGCGATTCGCGCCGGAGTGAGCGCCTATGTGATCGACGGCCTGCAGGCGAAGCGCGTGAAGCCGGTGCTCGATGTCGCCATTGCCCGGTTCAAGGAATATCAGGCGCTCCGCGGCGAGCTCGAGAAGACGAAGAACAGCCTCAACGAACGCAAGGCCATCGAGCGCGCCAAGGGCATCCTGATGGATCAGCGCCAGATGACCGAGGACGAGGCGTACCGGACCTTGCGCAAGCTGGCGATGGACCAGAACAAGCGTCTGGTCGACGTCGCCCAGGCGCTCCTCACCTACGCGCAAGTGCTGAAGCGCTGACCGGCCGCGCCGGTCCCCCTCTGCCGTAATCTTGGTCGCCGCGAACGGCTGGCGCATCAAATTTGTGCAGTGCAACACCGCACCGCCGGCAAGCGTCGGGGCGGTTCGTCGATCACCGACCAATTTCCGGGATTTTCCCGGGGCTTAGCCGCGCGCACGGGGTTGGCATATCGCTTGCGAAGGACCGGTCAGGCGGTCCAACGACGGGCCGCCTCAGTTTCCACACCAGACGAAGTGGCGGGCCAGTGCCGGTCCGGCCAGCGGGCGAGGATGCCTATCCGCGGGACGACGGTCGTCCGCGGTTGTGCGCCTTTCTTGTTGGCCGAGCGGCAGAGGATATGACGTGGGCAGCGTGAACGGAGCAGGCGACGTGATGGGTGATCTCGAATTGGACCGGGTGCGGCTCGGCATCGTGCCGCTGACCGACTGCGCGCCGATCGCGGTCGCGCGCGAGCTCGGCCTGTTCCGCAAATGGGGCATCGAGGTGGCGATCTCGCGCGAGCCGTCCTGGGCCAATATCCGCGACAAGGTGTCGATCGGCGCCCTCGACGGCGCCCAGATGCTGGCGGCACTGCCGCTGGCCTCGGCCCTCGGCCTGGGCGGCATCGCCAAGCCGCTGGTGACGGCCCTGAACCTCGGCCTGAACGGCAACGCGATCACCCTGTCGGCCGCATTGTGGCAGCAGATCCTCTACGCGCATCCCGCCGCCGCGGTCGAGCGCCCGTTGACGGCGCGCGGCCTCCGCACAGTCATCGAGCAGCGCAAGTCGGTCGGGGCGCCGCCGCTCACCTTCGCGGTCACCTTCCCGTTCTCGTCGCACAATTATCTGCTGCGTTATTGGCTGGCCGCCGGCGGCATCGACCCCGACCGCGACGTCCGGCTGACCGTGGTGCCGCCGCCGCTGATGGTGGCGAAGCTCGAGGCGCGCCATATCGACGGGTTCTGCGTCGGCGCGCCGTGGAATCAGCGCGCGGTCGAGCTCGGCATCGGCCGCATCGCCGTGTGCAGCTCCGAGATCTGGCATAGCCACCCGGAGAAAGTGTTCGGCGTCACGCGGGACTGGGCCGAACGCCACCCGAACACGCACCGCGCCCTGCTCGCTGCGATCATCGAGGCGGCGGAATGGCTCGACGAGCCGGCCAACCGCCCGGAGGCGGCGCGGATCCTCGTCACCCGCGGCTACGTCGATGTGCCGGAAAGCATCGTCGCGCGCTCGCTGATCGGCGAGATCAGGTACGGCCATGACGAGGCGCCGCGGATGTCGCGCGACTACATCGTGTTCCACCGCTATGCGGCCAATTTCCCGTGGCTGTCGCATGCCGAATGGACGCTGGTCCAGATGCAGCGCTGGGGTCAGATCGGCGATGCGACCGATATCGCCGCCGTCGCCGCCGCGGCGTATCGGCCCGATATCTTCCGCGACGTGGCGAGCCGTCTCGGGCGGTCCTGCCCGGTCTTCGACCGCAAGCGCGAAGGCGAGCACATCGGCGGATGGCAGCTGCCGGGCTCGCCCGACGCCATCGCGATGGGGCCGGATACGTTCATCGACGACCAGATTTTCGATCCCGCCGACCCGGCCGGATATCTCGCGCGCGTCCGCGACCATCACCGCGACGACGCCATTCCCCGCAGCAGCGGGTCCGGCCGCCCCTCATGACATGCAGGAGACAGACATGGGCACTCGAGGACAGAATCGTTCGCACCGCGTGAAGGGCGTCAGTCGCCGCCGGCTCCTGCAATCGGGAGCCGCCGCCGCAAGCGCGGCGGCCCTGGTCAGCGCGCTCCGCGCCGCCTTTCCCGCCGGTGCCGCCGCGCAAGGTGCGGGACCCGAGGTGACGAAGGCGACGTTCGGGTTCATCGCGCTCACCGACTTCGCCCCGCTCGCGGTCGCCAAGGAAAAAGGCATCTTCGCCAAATACGGCATGCCCGACGTCGAAGTCGCCAAGCAGGCCTCGTGGGGTGCCACGCGCGACAACATCGTGCTGGGCGGCGAGGGCGGCGGCATCGACGGCGCACATATCCTGACTCCGATGCCGTACCTGATCACCAGCGGCCGGGTGACGCAGAACAACCAGCCGGTGCCGATGTACATCCTGGCCCGCCTGAATGTGAACGGTCAGTGCATCTCGGTCGCCAAGGCGCATATGGGGACCGGCGCGGCGTTGAACTCGGCGCCGCTCGCCGCCGAGTTCAAGAAGATGATCGCCGCCGGCAAGGAAGTGAAATGCGCCATGACCTTCCCCGGCGGCACGCATGACATGTGGATCCGCTACTGGCTCGCGGCCGGCGGGATCGATCCGGACAAGGACGTCCAGACGATCGTGGTACCGCCGCCGCAGATGGTCGCCAACATGAAGGTCGGCACCATGGAAGCGTTCTGCGTGTGCGAGCCCTGGAACGATCAACTCGTGCATCAGGGCATCGGCTACACCGCCCTGACCACCGGCGAGCTGTGGAACCGGCATCCGGAGAAGAGCTTCGGCCTGCGCGCCGACTGGGTCGACAAGCATCCGAAGGCCGCCCAGGCGGTCCTGTTGGCGGTCATGGAAGCCCAGATGTGGTGCGAAACGGCCGAGAACCGGGAAGAGATGTGCCAGATCATCGCCAAGCGGCAGTGGATGAACGCGCCGTACGAGGACATCATCGACCGCGCCAAGGGAAAATTCGTCTACGGCGACGGCCGCGTCGTCGAGAACCATCCTCAGATGATGAAGTACTGGGGGGACTACACGTCCTATCCGTTCCAGAGCCACGATTTGTGGTTCCTCACCGAGAACATCCGGTGGGGCTATCAGCCGGCCGATCTCGATACCAAGGCGCTGATCGGCAAGGTCAACCGCGAGGACCTGTGGCGCGAGGCGGCGAAGACGCTCGGCCTGCCGGCCAAGGAGATTCCGAACGGTACCTCGCGCGGCAAAGAGACGTTCTTCGACGGCAAGGTCTTCGATCCCGAGAATCCGAAGGCCTATCTGGCCAGCCTCAACATCAAGAAGGTCACCGCGTGAGCGCGGACGGATCGCCGACCATGACCCTTCCCGCACGCTCCGAAACGCCCGCCGGCGGCACCGTGCCCGCCACCGCGAGGGTCCTGGCCTTCACCGCACCCCGCGCCGGCCGGACGGAGGTCTGGTCGTCGCTCGGCAAGGCGGCGGCGAATCTGCTGCCGCCGGTGATCACGTTGGCGCTGATCCTGCTGGTCTGGCAGTTCCTCTGCTCCCAGCCCGGCGCCACTTTGCCGCCGCCGACCAAGATCGTCAGCGGGTCGTGGGAGCTCATCTCCGATCCGTTCTACGACCGCGGCGGCCTCGACAAGGGCATGGCCTGGCACATCCTGGCGAGCCTGCGCCGCGTCGCCATGGGCTACGCACTCGCCGCCGTCGTCGGTGTGGCACTCGGCGTTCTGGTCGGCCAGAGCACGTGGGCCATGCGCGGCCTCGATCCGATCTTCCAGGTCCTGCGCACGGTCCCGCCGCTCGCCTGGCTGCCGCTGTCGCTGGCGGCGTTCCGCGACGGCCAGCCGTCGGCGATCTTCGTCATCTTCATCACCGCCATCTGGCCGATCATCATCAACACGTCGGTCGGTGTGCGGAACATCCCCCAGGACTACGTCAATGTCGCGCGCATCCTGCGGCTCTCCGGTCCGGAGTATTTCTGGAAGATCATGCTGCCGGCGACCGTGCCGTACATGTTCACCGGCCTCCGCATCGGGATCGGCCTGTCATGGCTGGCCATCGTCGCGGCGGAGATGCTGATCGGCGGCGTCGGCGTCGGCTTCTTCATCTGGGATGCGTGGAACAGCTCGCTCATCGCCGACATCATCGTGGCGCTGGTCTATGTCGGCCTGGTCGGCTTCATCCTCGACCGCATAGTCGCCACCCTCGGCCGCCTCATCTCCCGCGGCACATCGTTCACCTGAGGTCCATCATGAAGGGCTATCTCAGCATCGAGCACGTCGGCAAAAGCTTCGCCCGCGGTGCGGCCGCGACCGAGGTCCTGCACGACATCTCGCTCAGCATCGAGCGCGGGGAATACGTCTCGATCATCGGCCATTCCGGCTGTGGAAAATCGACCCTCCTCAACATCGTCGCCGGGCTGCTCACCTCGACGACCGGCGAGGTCTTCGTGGACGGCGAGGTGATCGACGCGCCCGGACCGGACCGGGCGGTCGTGTTCCAGAACCATTCGCTGCTGCCGTGGCTGACCGTGTACGAGAACGTGCGGCTCGGGGTCGACAAGGTGTTCAGGCAGAGCAAGAGCTCGGCCGAGCGCCACGACTGGACCATGCACAATCTCGAGCTCGTCCAGATGACGCCGGCGCACGACAAGCGTCCCGGCGAGATCTCCGGCGGCATGAAGCAACGTGTCGGTATCGCCCGGGCCTTGGCCATGGAACCCAAGGTGCTGCTGCTCGACGAGCCGTTCGGGGCGCTCGACGCGCTGACCCGCGCCCATCTTCAGGATTCGGTCATGGATATCCATGCCAAGCTCGGCAACACGGTGCTGATGATCACGCACGACGTGGACGAAGCGGTCCTGTTGTCGGACCGCATCGTTATGATGACCAACGGCCCGGCGGCGACCATCGGCGAGATCCTGAAGATCGATCTGCCGCGTCCGCGGCGGCGCCTCGATCTGGTCGAGGACGCCACCTACACGCATTGCCGCGCGGCGGTGCTCGAGTTCCTCTACACGCGGCATCGCCGGCCGGCGCTGCACGCCGCTTGACCCCGGCCATGGACGGCGCCTCCTCGCCGCGCCGACGGCTGGTCATCGTCGGCAACGGCATGGGGGGGGCCCGCCTCGCCGACGAGATGCGCCGCCGCGCCCCCGACCGTTGCGCGCGGCGGATGCCGCGGGCACGACGGTCATCGTCGGCGAGACCGTCAGCCGTATCGATCGCGAGCGCCGGCAGATCGCAACCGCCAGCGGGCGCGCGGTCGCTTACGACACGCTGGTGCTGGCGACCGGCTCGCACCCGCTCGTGCCACCACTCCCCGGCACCGGTCTGCCGGGTGTGGTGACGTTCCGCGATATTCACGACGTGACGGTCATGATCGCCGCGGCCGCGCGGCGCGGCCGGGCGGTCGTGATCGGCGGCGGCCTGCTCGGCCTGGAAGCGGCGGAGGGCTTGCGGCGGCGCGGCATGACCGTAACAGTCGTGCATCTCATGCCCTCGCTGATGGAGCGCCAGCTCGACCGCGACGCGGCGCGCCTGCTCCAAGCCTCGCTGGAGGCGCGTGGCATTGCCTTCGAGTTGGCGGCCAAGACGACCGAGATTCTGGGTCCGAAGCGTGTCCGGGGCGTGCGACTGGAAGACGGCCGGCAACTGCCGGCCGACCTGGTCGTGCTCGCGATTGGCATCGTGCCGAACGTCGACCTGGCGCGGGCCGCCGGTCTTGCCTGCGGCCGCGGCGTGATCGTCGACGACGGGATGTGCACGTCGGACCCTGCGGTCCACGCCGTGGGCGAATGCGCCGAGCATCGCGGCCGCAGCTACGGGCTGGTCGCCCCGTTATGGGAGCAGGTCGAAGTGTGCGCGGCGCGGCTCGCCGGCGACGCGGAGGCACGGTACGCGGGATCGACCCTGGCCACGAGCCTGAAAGTCGCCGGGATCGACGTTTACTCTGCCGGCGATCCGTCCGCCGGCGGCGGCGAGGAGATCGTGTTTCGCGATCCCGGCCGGGGTGTTTACCGGAAGCTGGTGCTGCGCGACGGACGATTGACGTGTGCGGTCCTCTACGGCGATGCCGCCGACGGGGCCTGGTATGCCGAGGCGATGCGCGCGGAACGGCCGGTCGGCGACATTCGCACAAGCTTGATCTTCGGGAAGGCGTTCGCCGACAGTGCGGCGGCGGCCTGATGACCGCGACCGAACCTGTCGCCGCTGTACGCACCGCTTGTCCGTATTGCGGTGTCGGATGCGGCGTCCTCGCCAGCGCGGACGGGAAGGGCGGCGCGGCCGTGGCCGGCGATCCGGAGCACCCGGCAAACCGGGGACGGCTGTGTTCGAAGGGCGCCGCCCTCGGCGAAACCCTGGCGCTCGACGGCCGGTTGCTGCACCCGGAGATCGGCGGCGCCGCGGTCAGCTGGGATACGGCCCTCACCGCGGTCGCCGATGGGTTTGCGCGCACCATCGCCGCGCACGGGCCGGATTCCGTGGCCTTCTACGTCTCCGGCCAGCTGCTCACCGAGGACTATTACGTCGCCAACAAGCTGATCAAAGGCTTCCTTGGCACCGCGAACATCGACACCAATTCACGGCTGTGCATGGCGTCCTCGGTCGCCGGGCACAAGCGCGCCTTTGGGACCGACACCGTCCCTGGCAACTACGACGATATCGACGCCGCCGACCTGGTCGTGCTGGTCGGCTCCAACCTCGCGTGGTGCCATCCGGTGCTGTTTCAGCGCCTGGTCGCCGCCCGCCGCCAGCGTGCCGGGCTGAAGATCGTCGTGATAGATCCGCGCCGTACCGCCACGGCCGAGGAGGCGGACCTGCATCTGGCGCTGCGTCCCGGAACCGACGTGGCGCTGTTCAACGGGCTGCTGGCGCATCTGGCGCGCGCCGGCTGCCGCGACAAGGGGTTCGTCGAGCAGCACACGGTCGGCGAGGATGCGGCACTTGCCGCCTCCGGTGCCAGCTCGAATGCGGCCGCGACGGCGGCGCTGTGCGGGCTTGATGAGCTGAGCGTCCATCGGTTCTTCGACTGGGTCCGGCGGACCGAGCGCACGCTCACCGTCTATTCCCAGGGCGTGAATCAGTCGTCGGCGGGGACGGACAAGGTCAACGCCATCATTAACTGCCATCTGTTCACCGGGCGGATCGGGCGGCCGGGCATGGGCCCGTTCTCGGTCACCGGCCAGCCGAACGCGATGGGCGGGCGCGAGGTCGGAGCGCTCGCCAATCAGCTGGCGGCGCACATGGATTTCGGTCCCGACGACATCGACCGCGTCCGGCGGTTCTGGCAGGCGCCCGCCATCGCGACCCGTCCCGGGCTGAAGGCCGTCGATCTGTTCCGCGCCGTCGAAGACGGCCGGATCAAAGCCGTCTGGATCATGGCGACCAATCCGGCGGTGAGCCTGCCCGATGCGGATCAGGTGCGCCGCGCGTTGGCAGCATGCCCGCTGGTCGTCGTCTCCGATTGCGTGCGCGACACCGACACCGCCGCCCTGGCGCATATCCGTCTGCCGGCGCTGGGGTGGGGCGAGAAAGATGGCACGGTGACGAATTCCGAACGCTGCATCTCGCGCCAGCGCGCGTTTCTTCCGCCACCCGGCGAGGCGCGGGCAGATTGGTGGATCGTCGGTGCCGTGGCCCGCCGTTTCGGCTTCGCCCATGCGTTCTCGTATCGGTCGCCGGCGGATATTTTCCGCGAGCACGCGTCGCTCTCGGCCTTCGAGAACGACGGCCGCCGCGACTTCGATGTCGGCGCCCTGGCCGGGCTTTCCGACGACGCCTACGACACGCTGGCGCCCACGCAGTGGCCGCTGCCGGCCGGTGCGACCGAGCCCAAGCGGCGCTTCTTTGCCGACGGACGGTTCTACACGTCGGATGGCCGCGCCAAGTTCATGGCGGTGGCGCCGCGCCCGCCGCTCCATGCGGTGGACGCGGGTTATCCCCTCGCGTTCAACACCGGCCGGGTTCGCGACCAGTGGCATACCATGACGCGCACCGGGAAAGTCCCGCGTCTCATGCTGCATGCCGGCGAGCCGGTCATCGACATGCATCCGGCGGACGCGGCGACGAGCGGGTTGCGTCACAACGACCTGGCGCGGATGGACAGCCGCTGGGGCTCCGCCGTGGCTCGCGTCCGCATCGTCGCGGGGCAGCGCCAAGGCGAGGTGTTCGCGCCGATGCATTGGAGCGACCAGTTCGCGCGCGACGCTCGCGTCAACGCGGTGGTCAACCCGGCCGTCGACCCGGTGTCCGGCCAGCCGGAGCTCAAGCACACACCGGTCCGCGTCGGACCGGCGGGGACGGCCTGGTATGCCTTCGCGCTGACCCGTCATCGCATGGCTGCTGGCAATGACTGCTATTGGAGCGTCGCACCGGGTACGGGGCATTGGCGTTACGAGATCGCCGGGACGTCGACGCTGTCGGTTGGTGACGTGATCGAGCGCTTTCGCCCGCCGGACGGTGCAGGGGACCGGATCGAGTTCCAGGACGCCGCCGCCGGCGTGTACAGAACCGCATGGCTGGTGCAGGGCCGGATCGAGGCCTGCGTGTTCGCGGCCGCCACGCCCGACCTGCCGTCGCAGCACTGGCTCGCCGGCTTGTTCACCGCGGATGCCGTGACGGCGGACGAGCGCGCGGCCCTGCTGGCCGGCCGGGCCCCGTCGGTGCCGCTCGAATCCGGCCCGATCGTCTGCGTCTGCTTCGGCGTGTCGCGCAACGCGATCCTGGAGGCCGCAAGGGCCGGCACCCACACCTGCGAGAAGATCGGTGCGACGCTGAAGGCCGGGACGAATTGCGGGTCGTGCCTGCCCGAGATCCGAGCCCTCCTGCCGGCGTAGCCGCCCTGCTCGGAAAGCCTGGGACCCAACATTGTCCCCCCTGCGCGGCCGGTGATAGCTTCGGCGCAATCGCCAAGGCAAGGCCCCGGGAGGACATCATGAAGCGCAGCACCGAGCGGTTTCTCACCACGCATACGGGCAGCCTGCCGCGGCCGGATGACCTGATCCGCATGATGTTCGCCAAGGAAGAGGGCGTGCCGGTGGACCGCTTGCAGCTTCAGGCGCGCATTCGCTCGGCGGTCTCGGAGATCGTGCGCCAGCAGGCGGAGGCCGGCGTTGACGTGGTGAATGACGGCGAGGTCAGCAAGCCCAGCTACGCCACCTACATCAAGGACCGGCTGAACGGCTTTGGCGGTACCAGCCAGGCGTTCCAGTATCAGGATCTGAACGACTTCCCGGTCCTCGCCAAGAAGGTCTTCGGCGACCCCGGCCGCTCACGGCGGCAAACTCCCGCTTGCAACGGGCCGATCAGCGTCCGCGATGCGGCGGCGGCCGCGGCCGACGCCGACAATCTCAAGGCCGCCCTGGGCGCCGCGAAAGCGGAAGAGGCGTTTCTGAGTGCCGCATCGCCGGGAGTTATCGCGCTGTTCTTCCGCAACGATCACTACCCGAGCCGTGAGGCCTACGTGCTCGCCATCGCCGAGGCAATGCGCCAGGAATACGAAACCGTCATCAAGGCGGGCTTCATCCTGCAGATCGATTGCCCCGATCTCGCGATGGGGCGGCACATTCAATTTGCCGGTCTGGACCTCGACGACTTCCGCAAGCAGGCGCGCCTGAACGTCGAGGCGTTGAACCACGCGCTCGCCAATATCCCGGCGGACCGGCTGCGGATGCATGTGTGCTGGGGCAACTACGAGGGCCCGCATCACTTCGACGTGCCGATCGGCGACATCATCGATCTGGTGTTCGCGGCCAAGCCCGCCGGGATCTCCTTCGAGGCCGCCAACCCGCGCCATGCGCATGAATGGAAGCTGTTCGAGACGGTGAAGCTGCCCGAAGGAAAGATCCTGATCCCAGGCGTGCTCGAATCGAAGACCAACTTCATCGAGCATCCGGAGCTGATCGCGCAACGCATCGGCCGTTACGCGAATCTGGTCGGACGCGAGAATGTCATCGCCGGCAGTGACTGCGGCTATGGAACCTGGGTGGGGCAGGCGGCGGTCGACCCGCAGGTGGTGTGGGCCAAGATGGCGGCGATGGCGGAGGGGGCGCGGCTCGCCTCGCGTGAATTCTGGCGATAGGCGGGCGGCGTCATTGAATCAGGCCGGCCAGCGCCAGAGCGCCCAGCAGGCCTGCGATAGTGAGCAGGCTTTGCGTCAATTGCACCACCCAGTTCTGCATGGTCGGCCTCCGGTACCATATTGCCCCGCAAGCCTGCGGAGCGGCACGTAAGTAGGCAACTCAAAGAATCTAGGGTTGTCTTTAAGAAAAATTTGAACGACGGGGTGTGACATGCCATTCATAGAACGGTCATGAGCCGCCGCCTCCCGCCGCTGAATTCGCTCCGCGCCTTTGAGGCCGTGGCTCGCCATCTCAGCATTTCGAAAGCCGCCGACGAGCTGAGCGTCACGCCGGCTGCGGTCAGCCATCAGATCAAGACTCTCGAGGACCATCTCGGCGTTCCGCTGTTTCGCCGCGACAAGCGGAATCTCCTGCTGAGCGACGCGGGCCAGGCCTGTCTGCCCGGCATCCGGGAGGCCTTCGAGCGCCTGTCGTCGGCCATCGGCGAGATCGATTCCCTGGGCCTCGGCGGCATCTTGACCGTGAGCGTGGCCCCCTCTTTTGCCGCCAAATGGCTGGTGCCGCGGCTCGACCGGTTTCAGGCGAAGCACCCCGAAATCGACGTGCGCGTGTCGGCCTCGATGCAGCTCACCGATTTCTCGCGCGACGACGTCGATCTCGCGATCCGGTACGGCGCCGGCCGCTATGGCGATCTGGTGGTGGAGCGGCTGATGGACGAGGCGGTGTTTCCAGTGTGCAGCCCGAAATTGATGAAGGGCAAGAACGCGCTGACCACGCCGCAGGCGCTGAAGCACCAGGCCCTGCTGCATGACGACAGCCCCGACGGCGATGAATCCTGCCCGACCTGGGCGATGTGGCTGAAGGCGGCCGGAGTGGAGGATGTCGACGTTTCGCGCGGTCCGCGCTTCAATCAGTCGAGCCTGGTCATCGAGGCGGCCATCCTCGGCCGTGGGGTGGCGCTGGCCAAGGCGACGCTCGCCGCCGCGGACCTGGCGGACAAGCGGCTGGTAAAGCCGTTCGAGATGAGTGTGCCGGTGGACTTTGCCTATTTTGTGGTCTGCCCGAAGGCCAAGCTGAACCTGCCGAAAGTGGCGCTGTTTCGGGATTGGCTGCGCGCCGAGGCCGCGGCCTCCGTTACCGTCAGCGGCCGCAAGATGGCCGTCGGCGCCTGAATTCGGTCGTTCGAGGTCCCCCCTCGGGGACCCCAGAAAAAGTAAAGACAGTGTTTAGAAAACATGCCGTGCGTCTGGCGGCGCGGTCGGTAGCATCCGACCATGGTCATGTTCCCGGATCCGCTGAAGCCGTACCAAGACCAGGGTTTCCTGGTGATGCCGCGCCTGTTCGCGTTCGACGAGATCGCGTGGGTGCGCGATGAAGCCCGCATCGTGGCGCTTCGGCGCGTGCAGCCCGGGCGAGTGCCGGACGGTGCCGCGTGGGCCGGCGAGGCGCCCGAAAATACGGTGTACGGCGCGTATCTGACCGAGGGCACGTTCCGCAAGCTCGCCGCCCATCCGCGCATGCTGGCACTCGCGCGCAAACTGGTCGGCGAGGATGTCTACGTTCATCAGTCGCGGTTGGTGTCACGGTTTGCCGATGTGCCGACCGACCACGCATGGCGGCGCGACTTCGCAACCTGGTCGGCGACCGACGGCATGACCACGCCGCGCGCCGTGACCGCCGCGGTTGTCCTCGGTGAGCCGGCGCTCCAGGGCCCGGTGTTCCATGTGGCTCCAGGCTCGCACAGCGTGCCGGGCGGCACGTCCGGCGCGGGAGTACCGCTGACGGCTCCGCTGGGCAGCGTCGTCTTCTATCACGCGGATCTGGCGTACGCGTTCAATCGCGCCGGCGATCGCCGCTCGCCGCCGCTGTTTCTGGTGTCCTACAACGCGGTCGGAAATCTGCCGAAGCACCCCGAGCGGGACGAGATCTATGCCGCCCGGCGCGCGACGCCGCCGGTCGTCGAGAGCGACGACTGTATGTGGCCGAGCTCCTGGTTCGCCGCCGGCTAGGCACCAACTTTAAAGGACGTGATCAACGGGGGACCCGCCGGCCTTGGCCGGCGGTTCTGTATCGGACGAGACGATGGATTATCTGCCGCTCTTCATCGATGTGCGCGAACGCAAGATCCTGGTGGTCGGCGGTGGCGAAGCCGCGACCCGCAAGGTCCGGCTCTTGGTTCGCGCCAAGGCAGCGGTGCTGGTGATCGCGAACGACGTCGGCGCCGAGATGGCCGAGCTGGCCTCGGCCGGCGCCCTGCGCGTGGACCGGCGCCCGTTCGCGGCTGACGATGTGATCGGCTGCACCGCCGTGTTCGGCGCCAGCGGCGACACGGCGCTCGACGAAGCCGTGTCGGCGGCGGCGCGCGCGGCCGGCGTGCCGGTGAACGTCGTCGACCGTCCCGAGCTGTCGAGCTTCATCGTACCGGCGATCGTCGACCGCGATCCGATCGTCATCGGCATCTCGTCGGGCACCGCGGCACCGATCCTGACCCGCCGCCTGCGGGCGCAGATCGAAGCCCTGCTGCCGGCGCGGCTTGGCGCTCTTGCCCGCTTCGCCCAGCGCTTCCGCAAGGCGGCCCTCGGCCTGCTCGCGACGCCGGCGGCACGGCGGCGGTTCTGGGAGAGGTTTTTTGACAGCCCGGTGGCCGAAGCGATCCTCGCCGGCGACGACGCTCGCGCCGATTGCGCGATCCTGCCGTTGCTCAATCGCGCGGCCGATGAGGCCGGAGTCGTCTATCTCGTCGGTGCCGGCCCCGGCGATCCCGATCTGCTGACCTTCCGGGCCATCCGGCTGATGCAGCAGGCCGACATCGTGCTCTACGACGAGCTGGTCGGGCCGGAGATCCTCGACCGCGTCCGCCGTGATGCCGAGCGTGTCTATGTCGGCAAGGCGAAGGGCCGCCACGGCTTCTCGCAAGATGAGATCAACGCGCTGATGGTCCGCGAGGCGCGTGAGGGCAAGCGCGTGCTGCGCCTCAAGGGCGGCGATCCGTTCGTGTTCGGCCGCGGCGGCGAGGAGATGGAGGTTTTGCAGCGGCATGGCATCGAGGTCGTCGCCGTGCCCGGCATCACCGCCGCCCTGGGCGGCCTCGCCTATGCCGGCATTCCACTCACCCATCGCGACCACGCCTCGGCGGTCACCTTCGTGACCGGCCACACTCGCCCGGGCGATCCCGAAATCGACTGGGCGTCGCTGGCTCAGGGTGATCGCACCCTCGTGGTCTATATGGGCCTGTCGAACGCCGGCGAGATCGCGGCGCGGCTGATCGGCGCCGGGATGAACCGGCAGACGCCGGTGGCCGTCGTTCAGAATGGCACCCGGCCCGACCAGAGCGTCACCACGGGCGTGTTGGCGGAGCTCGGCGCGTTGGCGGAGCGTCATGCCGGCCGCGGGCCGGCGCTGCTGGTGATCGGCAGTGTGGTGATGTTGTCCGCGGCCTGGGCCGGCACGGAGCCGCAGCGGGTGGCGTCATGGTGAAAGCCGTCAAGACGCCGGCCGCGCAGATCGTGACCGGCAATCGCCTGCGCGATGGTGCCGTGATCTACCTGGCCGGCGACAGCCAATGGTCGACCGACATCGCACAGGGGGCGGTCGCGCACGATGCCGCCGAAGCAAATCGTCTGATGGCCGTCGCCAACCAGGCCGCGGTCGACCGCGTCGTCGTGAACCCCTATCTCATCGAGGTCGCCGTCGCCGGCGACAGTATCCAGCCGGTCGGGACCCGCGAGCGCATCCGCGCCTTCGGTCCGAGCATCGCGACCCCGCCGTCCGACCGCCTTCCTGCGTGAGACCTTCCATGTACAGCTACGATAAATACGATCAGGCGCTGGTCGACCAGCGGGTTGAGCAGTTCCGCGACCAGGTGCGTCGGCGCATTGCGGGCGAGCTCACGGAGGAGGAGTTCCGGCCGTTGCGACTGCGCAATGGCCTCTATCTGCAGCTGCACGCCTACATGCTGCGCGTCGCCATTCCCTACGGCACGCTGTCGTCGTGCCAGCTGCGCGGCCTGGCGCATATCGCGCGCCGCTACGACAAGGGCTTCGGCCACTTCACGACCCGCACCAACATCCAATTCCACTGGATCAAGCTCGAGGACATCGCCGACGCGATGGCGGAGCTCGCGAAGGTCGAGATGCACGGCATCCAGACCAGCGGCAATTCGGTGCGCAACGTCACCGCTGACCATTTCGCCGGCGTCGCCCCCGACGAGATCGAAGATCCGCGGATCTGGAGCGAGATCATCCGCCAGTGGTCGACCCTGCATCCGGAGTTCTCGTTCCTGCCCCGGAAGTTCAAGATCGCGGTCAGCGGCTCGCCGAACGACCGCGCGGCGCTCCGCATCCACGACCTGGCGCTGCGTATGCACCGCAACGCGGCGGGCGAGGTCGGGTTCGAGGTGATGGTCGGCGGCGGTCTCGGCCGCTCGCCGTTCATCGCCAAGACGATCCGCGAGTTCCTGCCGAAGCGGCACCTCCTGTCGTACCTGGAGGCGGTGCTCCGCGTGTACAACCAGGCCGGCCGCCGCGACAATCTGTGGAAGGCCCGGATCAAGATCCTGGTCCACGAGCTGGGCGCCGCCAAGTTCGCCGAGCTGGTCGAGGCGGAGTGGAACCAGATCAAAGGCGGTGCGGTCGAGGTTCCAGACGCCGAAATCGAGCGGATCGCCGCCCAGTTTGTGCCGCCCGCCTACGATCCCGACGCGCCGACCTTCACCCACGAGTTCGACGCGCTGCGGCTGAACGACCTTGGCTTCGGGCGCTGGCTGAAGACCAACGTCGCGCGCCATAAGCAGCCCGGCTATTCCATCGTGACCTTATCGCTGAAGCCGGAAGGCGGCACGCCGGGCGACATGACCGCCGAGCAGATGGACGCCGTGGCCGACCTCGCCGACCGCTACAGCTTCGGCGAGATCCGGGTCACCCACGTGCAGAACCTGGTGCTGCCGCATGTGCGGCGGGCGGATCTGCCGGTGGTGTGGCGGGCCCTGGCGAAGCTCGGCCTGGCGACGCCGAATATCGGGCTTGCGACCGACATCATCGCCTGCCCGGGGCTCGACTTCTGCAGCCTCGCCAATGCGCGCTCGATCCCGGTCGCGCAGCGCATCACCGAGCGCTTCAACGATCTCGCCCGCGTGCACGACATCGGCGAGCTCAAGATCAAGATTTCCGGCTGCATCAACGCCTGCGGGCACCACCACGTGGGCCATATCGGCATTCTCGGCGTCGACAAGAACGGCGAGGAGTTCTACCAGGTGACGCTCGGCGGCAGCGAGGAGACCAATGCCTCGCTCGGCACCATCCTCGGACCGGCGCTGCCGGCGAGCCGCATCGTCGATGCCGTCGAGACGCTGGTCGAGACGTACCTGGCGCTGCGCCGCGACGGCGAGCGCTTCCTCGACGCCTATCGCCGCCTCGGCACGGCCCCGTTCAAGGAGCGCATCTATGCCGCTGCTTAAGAACGGCGAGGTCGTTGCCGATCCCTGGCAGAGCGTGGCTGACGGCGAGCCGGTCCCGGAGGCCGGGCCGGTGCTCATCCCGTTCCAGCGCTGGCAGAGCGAGCGCGAGGCGCTGAGCCGCCGTAACGCGCCGGTCGGGGTGCGCCTGTCCAACACCCAGGCGCTCGCGGACGTGGCGCCCGACCTCGCGCGTTTCGAGCTGATCGTCCTCGACTTCCCGAAATTCGTCGACGGCCGCGCCTTCACCCAGGCGCGGCTGCTGCGCGAGCGCTACGGCTATCGCAAGGAGCTGCGCGCCACCGGCAACGTGCTGCGCGACGAGCTTCAGTTCATGCACCGTTGCGGCTTCGATGCGTTCGAGATCGAGGCACCCGACGCGGCCGCGCAGTGGCGGGCCGCCATCGCCGAGATCGACGTGTTCTATCAGCCCGCGGCTGATCGGGTCGCGACGGTGATCGCGCGGCGCCGGTCGGCATGACCGCGCTCGCCACCGCGACGGCGCCGCGCGCGGCGCGCCTGGTCGCCCGCGCCGAGGCGATCATGGCGCGCGAGCTCCTGGCGGAGATGATCCGCCATGAGTTTCCCGGGCGGATCGCGCTGGTGTCGTCGTTCGGGATCGAGGCGGCGGTGCTGCTGCACATGGTGGCCTCGATCGATCCGGCAACGCCGGTCCTGTTCCTCGACACCGGCAAGCTGTTTGGCGAGACGCTGCGCTATCGCGACGGCCTGGTCCGTCGGCTCGAGCTGCGCGACGTGCGCAGCATCCAGCCCGACCCGGCGCGGCTCGCGGCTGCCGATCCGGCCGGCACCCTGTGGCAGACCGACCCGGATAGCTGCTGCCGGATCCGCAAGGTCGAGCCGCTGGCCGCGGTCCTGGCCGGCTTCGAAGCCTGGATCAACGGGCGCAAGCGCTATCACGGCGGGGGGCGCGCCGAGCTGCCCGTGATCGAGGTCGCCGACGGCCGGATCAAGATCAATCCGCTGGCGTCGTGGACGGCCGACCATATTGAGGCGTATTTCGCCGCCCACGATCTGCCGCCGCACCCGCTGGCGGCCGACGGATATCGCTCCGTCGGGTGCTTGCCGTGCTCCGACCGCGCGCAACCCGGCGAAGACGCGCGCGCCGGGCGCTGGCGCGACCGCGGGAAGACGGAGTGCGGGATACATTTGACGCTTGCGGCCGCAGCACCCCGCGGCGAGGATTGAGCGTCGCCGTCTGCCGCTTTGCGGCGCCCCCGTCACGTCGTTACGCGTCAGGTCACTACCAGGGTCGGCCGCATGAGCATCTTCGGATCGATCGAGCCGTTGTATTCGATGTCGGGATTTGCCGTGGGCGTCCTGGTCGGGATGACCGGCGTCGGGGGCGGCTCGCTGATGACACCCCTGCTGATCCTGCTATTCGGGATACACCCGGCGACCGCGGTTGGAACCGACCTTCTCTATGCGTCGGCGACCAAGACCGGCGGCACGCTCATCCATGGGCTGAGCGGGACAGTGGACTGGCGGATCGTCGGCCGGCTGGCGGCCGGCAGCGTGCCGATGACGGCGCTGACGCTGTTCTTGCTGTCGAAGACCGACATTCAGGGGGGCGTCGCCACCGGGCTGATCACGATCGTCCTCGGCAGCGCCCTGTTTCTGACCGCGTTCGTGTTGATTTTTCGGGCGCCCATCGTGGCGTTCTATGCGAAGCATGTTGGCGAGCTCGACCCGCGGCGGACGGCGCTGCTCACGGTGGCGATGGGAGCCGTCCTCGGGGTCCTTGTCTCGATCTCCTCGGTTGGCGCCGGCGCGGTCGGTGTTACCGCCCTGATCCTGCTCTATCCGAGATTAGCCACGGTGCGGATCGTCGGCTCGGACATCGCCCACGCCGTCCCGCTGACGTTCGTCGCCGGCGTCGGGCATTGGGTCATGGGCTCGATCGACTGGCATCTCCTGGGATCGTTGCTCGTCGGCTCGCTGCCCGGCATCGTGCTGGGCAGCTATATCTCGGCGCGGGTTCCCGACGCGGTCTTGCGGATCAGCCTCGCCGTCACCCTGATGTTGGTCGGCGGCCGGCTGGTCTTTTAGGCCCCGGTCTTTAGGCCCCGGCGCAATTTTTCTCTCGCGACCCGATACAAACTCTCAATTGCGCGCGGTACCGGGGCGGCGGAAGAATAGCCGCCATGAGCACACGACCCGAACCCCGTAGAGCGACACTTCGTCGGGACTGCCGCGCCGAGCCGTCGGTGGCCGAGCTTCTCGACGACCCCGTCCTGCAGATCCTGATGGCGCGCGACCACGTCGATCGCGGCGATCTCGAGGATCTCATCGAGCGGACGCGCCGGCATCTGAACGGCGACGAGCCGCGTCACCGCCCGCCGGCTCGGGATATTCTGCTCGCCGATTGCTGGGCCTGACCCGGCGACAAGCCCGCAAGCCCGGCGCTTGCGGGCCGCATAGACCATTGCGATGATGCCGCCGCTGGCCGGCGCCGCAATCGCGGCGCACGGCCGATTTTATTGCGACGCATTTGCATCAGGCTCATCGCACGATGGTTCATCGCGTTATGATTCGTTGCCGGAACACCGCCGCGGCGCTGCTCGCGGCGTGGGCGGTCGCCGGTCTCGCCACCGTCGCCCGGGCGGGCGACGAGATCCAGGTCTATAACGCCGACATCAACGAGCCCGGCCAGTGGAGCCTTCAGCTCCACAACAACTACGTGATCAGCGGCAAGAACAAGCCGGATTTCCCGGGTGGCATGGTGCCCCAGGGATCGCTCAACGGCACGCCGGAACTGGCGCGCGGCATGACCGAGTGGTGGGAGCTCGGCATGTACGCGCCCTATGCGGTCACGCGCCACGGCAATCCCGAATCGGGCGGCGTCAAGCTGCGGACGCTGTTCGTGTCGCCGCACGCCGAGGAACGGACGTTCTTCTACGGGGTGAATTTCGAGCTCGGCTACGCGCCGCCGCTCTTCTCCGAGCATCGCTGGAACGTGGAGATCCGGCCCATCATCGGCGTCCGCGTCAAGCCGATCGAGTTCATCGTCAATCCGATCATCGACACGTCGCTCGATCGCGACAACCGGACGGTCGGTTTCCTGCCGGCGGCGCGGCTGGCCTACATCCTCTCGGATGCGTGGGCGGTCGGGTTCGAGAACTACTCGGATTTCGGTCGCGTCGACCGCATCCAGCGCTCGCAACAGCAGCAGATCCTCTATCTGGTCACCGATTATACGGGCGAGCCGGTTGACGTGAATTTCGGCATCGGCCGCGGCTATACGTCAGCATCCGACAACTGGGTGGTCAAAATGATCCTCGGCAAGCAGTTTTAGGGTACCATAATACCAGATACTTATGGCCTGATCTGGCTCACAACGTGCATGCAGCATTGTGACAGCGGGGAAACCCCGCAGCCTTGGACAGTTGATCACAATTGTCTAGTCCATCGCGAAAATGCGGCGGGTTCTGGTTTTGTCCCGGCCCGGCTGCAACGAAAGTATTAAGACGGAATGGGTAGGCTGCGGGTCAGGGGGACGGAGTGGGAAGACTTATGAAGCGCGTCTATATGGCCATCGGCTTCACCCTGCTGGTCGGCGGGGCGGGACTCCTGTGGAGCGGGTTCGGCTCGGAGATCGCCCGTTCGAACACGGCACCCAGCGGTCGCGCGAGCCCGGCGGTGCCCGTGGTCACGGCCGCCGTGGTGCAGAAGGCGATGCCCTTCCAGATTGAAGCCATCGGCACCGTGCAAACGATTGCGAGCGTCACCATCCGCGCGCGCGTCGACACGCAGATCATGAAGGTGATGTTCGCCGAAGGCGAGGCGGTCAAAGCCGGCGACGTCCTGTTCGAGCTCGACAAGCGCGCCGTCGAGGCCCAGCTCGCCCAGGCCCAGGCCCAGCTCGCCCGCGACCGGGCGCAGCTCGCCAACGCCAAGCGCGATGTCGAGCGCTACAGCACGCTGCTGCTGCGCGACTACGCCTCGCGCGCCCAGACCGACACCGCCAAGACCAACGAGCAGTCCCTGGAGGCGACGGTGAAGGCCGACGAGGCGGTGATCGATAATCTCCGCGTCCAGATCAGCTATTACACCATCACGGCGCCGATCGGCGGCCGGACCGGCACCGTGTATTTGAAGGAAGGCAGCGTCGTCAAAGGCAACGACAACGCGACCGCCTCGCAGCTGGTGACCATCAACCAGATCGATCCGATCTATGTCGCGTTCTCGGTGCCCCAGCAGGTCCTGGGCGAGCTGCGCGACGCGCAGAAGGCGGCACCGGTTCCGGTGGACGCCGTCATTCCGAACACCGCGACCAAATTGCAGGGCCAGGTCGCGTTCATCGACAATACGATCGACGTCACCTCGGGCACGATCACGGCCAAGGCCAACATCCCCAACCCCGATGAGAAGCTGTGGCCGGGCCAGTTCGTCAACGCCGTGGCGACGTTGCGCGTCGATCCGGACGTCCTGGTGGTCCCCGCACCGGCAGTTCAGATCGGCCAGGACGGAACCTTCGTGTTCGTGATCAAGCCCGACCAGACCGCCGAGCCGCGGCCGGTCAAAGTCAGCCGCATGGTCGGTCCGGCGGCGGTCATCGCCGAGGGCTTGCAGGCGGGCGAGCAGATCGTCGTCGACGGCCAGCTCCGTTTGACCCGCGGGACGCGCGTCGAAAGCCGGCCGATGAGCGGGTCCCCGGCGGTGGCCGGCACTCCGACCTCGGGCGGCTGAAGGGGCCGGCCGCGGCCGACGACCGATGGGTATTTCCGAAACCTGCATCCGCCGCCCGGTCATGACCAGCCTGGTCATGGCGGCCTTCGTCATCTTCGGCTCGTTCGCCTACCGGCTGCTGCCGGTGGCGGCCCTGCCGCGGGTCGATTTCCCGACCATCCAGGTGACCGCGCAGCTCGCCGGCGCCAGCCCGGAGACGATGGCCTCCTCGGTGGCGGCCCCGCTCGAGCGCCAGTTCGCGACCATCGCCGGCATCTCGCAGATGACCTCCCAAAGCGGGCTGGGGGTCACGCAGATCACCATTCAATTCGATCTCGACCGGAGCATCGACGGTGCCGCCCTCGACGTCCAGGCGGCGATGACCACGGCGGCGCGCAAGCTGCCGCCGGAAATGATCATTCCGCCGGGCTTCCAGAAGGTGAACCCGGCCGATCAGCCGATCCTCTTCCTCATCCTGTCGTCGTCCATTCAGCCGCTGTCGGTCGTGGACGAATACGCCGAAGTGACGGTCGCCCAGCGCATCTCGATGCTCCGGGGCGTGGCCCAGGTCCAGGTCTATGGCGCGCAGAAATTCGCCGTCCGGATCCAGGTCGACCCCGAGGCCCTGACCACGCGCGGCATCAGCATCGACGAGATCAAGACCGCGGTGGCCAGCGCCAATTCCAGCACGCCCGTCGGTGCGATGAACGGCGACAAGCAGAACTTCACCATCCAGGCCTCGGGCTCGCTGACCCGGGCGGCCCAATACAAGCCGCTGATCATCGCCTACCGCAACGGCGCCCCGGTGCGCCTCGGCGACGTGGCGACCGTCATCGACAGCGTGGAGAACAACAAGGTCGCCGGCTGGCTGAACGGCGACCGCTCCATCGTGCTCGGCATCCTGCGCCAGCCCGACGCCAACACGGTCCAGGTCGTCGACAGCGTCAAGGCGCTGCTGCCGCAGTTCCGGGCCCTGGTCCCGGCGTCGATCGACCTCAACGTCCTGAACGACCGCTCGGACTCGATCCGCAGCTCGATCGCCGACGTGCAGTTCACGCTCGCGATCGCGGTCGTGCTGGTCGTGTTCGTGATCTATCTGTTCCTGCGCAACGCGATCGCCACGGCGATCCCGGCGCTGGCGCTTCCGGTGTCGCTGGTCGGCACCTTCGCCGGCATGTACATGCTGGGCTATTCGATCGACAACATGTCGCTCCTGGCCATGACCCTGTCGGTCGGCTTCGTGGTCGACGATGCGATCGTCATGCTCGAGAACATCGTGCGCTATCTCGAGCAGGGCATGAAGCCGATGGAGGCGGCGTTCAAGGGCTCGAAGGAGATCGGCTTCACGATCATCTCGATCACGCTGTCGCTGGTCGCGGTGTTCATTCCGGTGCTATTCATGGGCGGCGTCGTCGGCCGCGTGTTCCGCGAGTTCGCGATGACCATCAGCATGACGATCCTGATCTCGGGGATCGTGTCGCTGACGCTGACGCCGATGCTGTGCTCGCGCGTGCTGAAGCCCCTGAAGCATGGGGCCGAGCAGAATTTCATCCTCCGCCTGTCCGAAGCCGGGTTCGAGGCCTTGCTGCGCGGCTACGAGCTCGGCCTGAAATGGGTGCTGGCGCACCGTCTGCCGGTGCTCGCCTTCACGTTCGTGACGATCTTCGCCTCGGTCTTCATGTACCATGTGGTGCCGAAGGGCTTCTTCCCGATCGAGGACACCGGCTTCATCTACGGCGTCACCGAAGGGGCGCAGGACACGTCGTTCGCGGCGATGGTCGAGCGCCAGAAAGCCGTCTCCGACATCGTCAAGGCCGACCCGGACGTCGATTACGTGACCTCCACCACCGGTGCCATTCTCAGCCGGCCGTTCCTCAACACCGGCAGCGTCTTCATCGCGCTGAAGCCGCTTGACCAGCGCAAGGCGAGCGTGATCGATGTCATCCAGCGCCTCCGCCGCTCGGTGTCGCGGGTCCCCGGCATCAACGTCTTCTTCCAGCCGGTGCAGAACATTCAGCTCGGCGGACGCCTGGCCAAGAGCCAGTACCAATACACCGTCTTGAGCAGCGACTTTCAGGAGCTCTACCGCGTCGCGCCGACGCTCGAAGGCCGCATCCGGCAGCTGCCCGGCTTCCAGGACGTGACGTCCGATCTGCAGATCGCGACCCGCCAGGCCTCGATCGACATCGACCGCGACAAGGCCTCGCAGCTCAACGTCGCCGCCGATCAGATCCGCAGCACGCTCTACAGCGCCTTCGGGACCCGGCAGATCTCGACCATCTACACGCCGTCGAACGACTACCAGGTGATCATCGAGGCGGATCCCAGGTACCAGAGCGATCCCACCCAGCTGAACCGGATTTACGTCCGCTCCTCCACCGGCCAGCTGGTCCCGATCGAATCGTTCACGCGGATCCGGCAGACGAACGGCCCGCTCGGCGTCAATCACCAGTCGCAGGTGCCGTCGGTCACGATCTCGTTCAACCTGGCCCCGGGCTTTTCGCTGGGTGAAGCGGTCGATCGCATCAAGCAGCTCGAAAACGAAGTCGGCGTCCCGGCGACCGTCTCCACCGGCTTCCAGGGCACGGCACAGGTCTTCCAGGACTCGCTCAAGGGGCAGGGCCTGCTGATCATAGCCGCCGTGCTGGTGATCTACATCGTGCTCGGCATCCTCTATGAGAGCTACGCCCATCCGGTGACGATCCTGTCCGGCCTGCCGACCGCCGGCTTCGGCGCCATCGTCATGCTGATGCTGTTCGGCATGGAGCTCACCGTCATCGCGGTGATCGGCATCGTGATGCTGATCGGCATCGTGAAGAAGAATGCGATCATGATGGTCGACTTTGCGATCGAGCGCCGCCACCGCGGTATGAGCCCGCCCGAGGCGATCTTCGAGGCCTGCCTGCTGCGCTTTAGGCCGATCATGATGACCACCATGGCCGCGATCTTCGGCACCCTGCCGATCGCGTTCGGCGTTGGCGCCGGATCGGAGCTCCGCCGGCCGCTCGGCATCGCGGTCGTCGGCGGCCTCCTGTTCTCGCAGGCCCTGACCCTCTTCATCACCCCGGTCGTCTACATCTACGTCGAGCAGATGCGCGAGCGGCTGGGCCGCCGCCGCAAGCGCCGCGCCCAAGACACGACCCAAGTCGCCGAATAGGCTGCTCCGTCGCCCCGCTTTACAGCGCCGCGACCGCGTGGCTCTCCCGCGTCCCCGCTTGTCCAATGTCCAGAAATAGATTAAGGTTGCCAAAGATTTAGCGCACAGCCAGGAAACGATGTCCGATACGCCTGAAAATCTCGTGCTCGCGCAATTGCGCGAGATAAGGACCATCGTCCACGAGACCCGTGGGGACGTGCGCGACCTCAAGCACCGGATGACCTCGCTTGAGGGACAGGTAGCTCAGCTTCATGTGGGCGTGGGCCACCTGCACGCGGACTTTGCGGGGCAATCCGGCCGACTGGACCGGATTGATGCCCGATTGGACCGGATCGATCGTCGACTTGAGCTGGTTGACGCCGATCCCGCGCCTCCGGCGCCATGATTCTCGCGCGTAAGTCGGCGTAATTTCCCGGAACCCTTGCTTGGTTTCTGCGGGAGTAGGCCGTCGCACGGTTCATAAGGAGAGTTGGGAGAACGGCATGGCGGGCGTCGATCGCAGCAATCAGTTTCCGGTCCCGGACAAGATGAAGGCCTGGGTCCTGGGCGGACCCGAGCAGCTGAGCCTCGTCGAAAAGCCGGTGCCGCAGCCCGCGTCCGCCGAGGTCCTGGTCCGCATCGACGCCATCGCGGTCTGCGCCACCGACCTCGAGATCATCAAATACGGCCCGCCGGCCCTCATCCAGGGCGGGCAGCCGTTCAACAAGAACTTCACGCCCGGCCATGAATACATGGGCACGGTGGTGAAGCTCGGCCCCGGGGTCGACGAGTACAGCGTCGGCGACCGGGTGACGGTCGAGATCCACGCCGGCTGCGGCCGCTGCCCGCGCTGCCGGGAAGGCATGTACACGGCCTGCCTCAACTACGGCATGAACTACGGCACCCGCGACAAGGGCCATCGCGCCAACGGCTTCACCACCGACGGCGGCTTCGCCGAATACGCGGTGAACAACATCAACACGCTGGTTCACGTGCCCGAGGACATGACCGACGAGGAGGCGACGCTCGTGGTCACCGCCGGCACCGCCATGTACGGGCTCGACGTGATGGGCGGCGTCATCGCCGGCCAGTCGGTCGTCGTCATGGGGCCGGGCCCGATCGGCCTGATGGGCGTCGGTGTCGCGAAGGCGCTGGGGGCGCAGCCGGTGATCCTCACCGGGACGCGCGACAACCGGCTGGAGATGGGCCGGAAGCTCGGCGCCGACAACGTCATCAACATCCGCAACCAGGATGCGATCGAGGAAGTCCGCCGGCTCACCAAGGGGATCGGCTGCGACTACGTGCTGGAATGCTCGGGCGCGCCGACGGCGCTCAACGACGCCGCCAAGATGTGCAATCGCGGCGGGCGCATCTGCCTCGCGGCTTTCCCGCACGAGCCGGTTTTGGTCGACGTCGCGCACATCGTGCGCAACAACATCTACGTGTTCGGGATCCGCGGCGAAGGCAAGAGCGCCACTCACCGGGCGGCCGCGTTCATGGCGCAGAAGCGCTTCGACGCCAAGCTCATCCACACGCACACCTTCCCGCTGGGCGAGGTGCCGACCGCTATCCGCTACGCCCGCGACCGGGTCGACGACGCGATCAAGGTGGTCGTCAAGATGCGGTGAGCCTCTTGAGCGGCGGGGAGAATAGAATCGATGCGCCACAATCAGCCGCATAAAATAATTCCCTCTCCACCCATTCTGATGGGGGGAGAGGGTAGGGTGAGGGGGGTAAGCCACGGGAAATACCCTCACCCTCCCGCCGCTGACGCGGCGGGCCCCTCCCTCTCCCGCAAGCGGGAGAGGGGCTTCCGGCCGTTTTGGGCTGCAGTTCTTTTGGCAACTGTGCTGTGGGGCGGTCACGCACTCGCGCAGCAATTTCCGGATCGTAAGCCGATCGAGATGACCGTGATGTTCGGCGCCGGCAGTGCCGCCGACGTGACCGCGCGCCAGCTTGCCGACGGCATGGAAAAGGCGCTGGGCACGCCGGTGCCGGTGGTCAATCGCACCGGGGGCGGCGGGGCGGCGGGCTACAGCCATGTCGCGACCCAGAAGCCCGACGGTTATTCGATTATCTGGAACTCGAACTCGATCTCGACCAATTACCATTCCGGCATCCTGCCGTTCGACTACACGGCGTTCGATCCGGTGGCCCGCGTCAGCGTCGAGATCCCGGCTCTGGCGGTGAAAGGCGACGGGCCGTTTGCCACACTGGCGGACCTCGTCGACCGGGCGAAGAAGACTCCCGGCCGGGTGCGCATCGGCAACTCCGGCTTTGGCAGCCACACCCATTTCGCAGCCGCGGCGCTGTTCGGGGCCGCCGGCGCGCAGGTGATCGACGTTCCGTTCGGCGCCGGGCAGGCGGTCACCAACCTCCTGGGTGGCCGGATCGAGGGCGCGGTTCAGCTGCCGGCCGCCTTCGTGGCGCATGTCAAAAACGGCAGCCTGCGCGTGCTGGCCGGGCTCGGCTCCGAACGCGATCCGATCCTTCCTGACGTGCCGACGGCGCGCGAGCAGGGCTACGGCCTGGCCCTCGACATGTGGCGCGGCATCGCCGTGCCCAAGGGCACGCCGAAGCCGGTGATCGCGGCGCTCGAAGCCGCGATCCACAAGACGGTCACCACCCCCGGGTTTGCCGAGGCGGGCGAGAAGATCGGCTTCACTCCGGCCTTCCTTCCGGCCGATGAGTTCGGCAAGCTGATCGCCAAGGACGACATCCAGCTGGCGCAGATCATGGCCGATCTCGGGCTGAAGAAGAACTAGGCCGAACAACGCTGACCATTTCCGTGGCGACATGACCGACGACACCGAACCGCGCGGCCTCGCGAAGGGCCTGACGAATTACGGCGACCGCGCCTTCTCGCTCTACATGCGGCGGTCCTTCGCCAAGTCGATGGGCTATTCCGGCGAGATGCTGGCGAAGCCGGTGATCGGCATCGCCAATTCGGCGAGCGGCTACAACAACTGCCACCGCCATTTCCCGGAGCTGCTGCAGGCGGTGAAGCGCGGCGTGCTCGCCGCCGGCGGCCTGCCGCTCGAGTTCCCGACCATCTCGCTGGGCGAGGTCTTTCTCAACCCGACCAGCCTGATGTTCCGCAACCTGATGTCGATGGACGTGGAGGAGATGATCCGCGCCCAGCCGATGGATGCCGTCGTGCTGATGGGCGGCTGCGACAAGACGGTGCCGGCCCAGCTCATGGGCGCCGCCTCCGCCGGCGTGCCGGCGATCCAGCTCGTCGCCGGGCCGATGATGACCGGGCGCTGGCGCGGCGAGCGGCTGGGGGCGTGCACGGACTGCCGCCGCTTCTGGGCCCAGTTCCGCGCCGGCAAGGTGTCGCAGGCCGAGATCGCCGAGGTCGAAGGCAATCTCGCGACGACCGCCGGCACCTGTGCCGTGATGGGCACCGCCAGCACGATGGCGTGCCTCACCGAGACGCTCGGCATGCTGCTGCCGGGTACCGCCGCCATTCCGGCCGTGCACGCCGACCGGCTGCGCGCCGCCGAAGCCACCGGCGCCGCCGCGGTTCGCCTCGCCGCCGCGAAGCTGACACCGGACCGCATCATCACCCCGCGGTCGGTCGAGAATGCGCTCCGCGTCCTGCTGGCGCTGGGCGGCTCGACCAACGCGGTCATCCATCTGACCGCCGTCGCCGGCCGCCTCGGCATTGAGATCCCGCTGAAGCGGATCAACGAGCTTAGCGATACGACCTCCGTCCTGGTCGACCTGAAGCCCACCGGCCAGCACTACATGGAGGATTTCTACGCCGCCGGTGGCATGAGTGCCGTGTTGCGCGAGCTGCGCCCGTCGCTGCATCTCGACTGCCTGTCGGTGACCGGCGAAACCCTGGGCGAGCGCCTCGACGCCGAGCGCGAGCTCTTCGTCGACCACGGCGTCATCCGCCCGGCCGCCAAGCCGATCGAGCCGGCCGGTGGCCTCGTGGCGCTGTTCGGATCGCTGGCGCCGCGCGGCGCCATTCTCAAGCGCTCGGCCGCCGATAAGAGCCTGTTCGAGAGGGAGGGACGGGCGGTCGTGTTCACCTCGCTGGAAGACCTCGCGGCGCGCATGGACAGTCCCGACCTCGATGTGCGGCCGGACGACTTCCTGGTGCTGCAGAACGCCGGGCCCACCAGCGGCACCGGCATGCCGGAGGCCGGCTATCTGCCGATCCCGGCGAAGCTCGCGCGCGCCGGGGTCAAGGACATGGTCCGCATCTCGGATGCGCGCATGAGCGGCACCGCCTACGGTGCCGTCGTCCTGCACGTGACACCGGAAGCGGCGGCCGGCGGGCCGCTGGCGCTGGTGCGCAACGGCGACCGCATCCGACTCAGCGTGTCCGAGCGCAAGCTCGATCTCCTGGTCGACGAGTCCGAACTCCGCCGCCGCAAGGAAGAATGGACCCGGCAGGCCGCATCGCGGCCGCGCCCCCAGCGCGGCTATGCCAAGCTTTATTTCGACAGCGTCCTGCAGGCCGACCACGGCTGCGACTTCGACTTCCTGAACGCCGGCGGCGCGGCCCCGGGATCACGGGCCGGGCATGGCACTGCGGATTGACGCGCAACGCGGCGAGGCCGCCGTCGCGGTCGTCCTGTTCCTGGTCGGTGGGTTCTTCGCCTGGCAGGCGCTGGCGCTGCCGATGGGGAGCATCGGCCTGCCGGGGCCGGGCTTCTTCCCCCTGGTCCTCGGCCTGGCGCTCGCCGCCGAGGCGCTCGGCCTGATCGTCGCCAGCGGTGGTTTGGCGCGGGGCGATGCCGAGGCGACGACAGAGCTTGGGCATCGCGACGTCGTGCTCACTTACGTGGCTCTGCTCCTGGTACCGGTGTTCTTCGAGCAACTGGGGGCCCTGGCGACGCTCGGCGTGTTCGCGGCCGCGGTCGCGATGATCGTCGGCCGGTTCGCGTGGTGGCGCGCGGGCCTCGGTGCGGCGATCGGCATGGCCGCCGTCTGGTACTTCTTCAAGGTCCTGCTCGGCGTCCAGCTGCCGGCGGGCATTTTCTGATGCGACCCCCCACCCTAACCCTGCCCCGCAAGGGGGGAGGGAAACAGAATAACCGGTCCGCTTCTTACCCCCTCCCCCTCGACGGGGGAGGGTGGGGTGGGGGTGAACACAGGCGGCTCCGTCGTCGTTTAGGACGCGCAGCATGAGCGCATTTCATCACCTCATCGACGGCTTCGCGATCGCGCTGACCTGGAAGAACCTGCTGTACTGCCTGATCGGCTGCGTGTGGGGCACGGTCGTCGGCGTGCTCCCGGGCCTGGGGCCGCTCGCCGGCATGACCTTGCTGCTGCCGATCACGTTCGGGCTCGACGCAACAGCCGGGATCATCATGCTGGCCGGCATCTTCTACGGGGCGATGTATGGCGGCTCGACCACCTCGATCCTGGTGCGCATCCCGGGCGAGGCCGCCTCGGTCGTCACCTGCATCGACGGCCATGAGATGGCGCGCCAGGGTCGGGCGGGGCCGGCGCTGGTGGTCGCCGCGGTCGGCAGCTTCATCGGCGGCTCGCTGTCGATCCTCGGCCTGATGCTGGTGGCGCCGCCGCTGGCCGACGTGATGCTGGCGATCGGCCCGTCCATCGAGGTCGTGCTCATGCTGCTGGCCCTGGTGGTGATCAGCTTCGTCTCCTCCGGGCCGCCGCTCAAGACCGCGGCGATGATCCTGCTCGGCCTGGCGCTGGGCACGGTCGGGCTCGACGCGTTGACCGGCGTGCCGCGTTTCACCTTCGGCCATCTCGAGCTGTCGGACGGCCTGACCTTCACCTCGCTCGCGATCGGGCTATTCGGCATCTCCGAGATCCTGCTCAATCTCGAGAACACGGCGACCATCAAGGCCATCCGCCCAAAGCTGCGCGACCTGATGCCGCGCCTGTCAGACCTGCGCGCGTCGTCGGGCGCCATCGGCCGCGGCTCGCTGATCGGATTCATCTTCGGCATCATCCCCGGCGTCAGCCACATCGTCTCGACCTTCGTGTCCTACGCGCTGGAAAAGCGGCTGGCCAAGCATCCGGAGCGGTTCGGCAAGGGCGCCATCGAAGGGGTGGCCGGGCCGGAGACGGCGAATAATGCGACCACGGGCACCGCCATGATCCCGCTCTTGGTGCTGGGCATCCCGTCGATCCCGGCAACGGCGATCCTGCTCTCCGCGTTGATGATCCACGGCGTCCAGCCGGGGCCGCTGCTGCTCAAGGATCATCCCGACGTGTTCTGGGGCCTGATCGCCAGCATGTATGTCGGCAACGTGATCCTGCTGGTGCTCAACCTTCCGATGGTCGGCCTGTTCGTGAACCTGCTGCGCATCCCGTATTCGGTGCTGACGCCGATCATCCTCGTGGTGTCGGTGATCGGCGTCTACAGCGTCAACTACAGCAATTTCGACATCTGGCTCACCGTGCTGTCGGGCGGGGTCGGCTATCTCCTGCGCAAGTTCGGTTTCGACATGGCGCCGCTGCTGCTGGCGCTGGTGCTGGGCGACCGGCTGGAAGAGAATTTCCGGCTCGCGCTGACCATGTCGGCGGGCGACTACGGGACGTTCGTCGACCGCACGTCGCTGCCGGTGGTGATCGGCGCCGTCGCCCTGCTGGCGATCGTCCAGGGCCTCGCCTGGGCCTTCGGCTATCGCAAGAAAATGGCCGACGAAGCGGAGAAGGGGTAGAGCGGGTTCCGTTCAGCTCGAACGGAACCATTGCCTCGTCATGCCCGCGAAAGCGGGCATCCAGGAAATTCAACCACAGAGACACCGAGGCACAGAGACCGGATGAGCCGGTTCTCTGTGATCTCTGTGCCTCTGTGGTGACACTGGATTCCCAATTGCGCGGGAATGAGTGAGGGGTGACAGCGGGGCCTAATCACTCCAGCTTCAGCCCCGGGCCGCTGAGCTGCTCGGCCCAGAACGCGATCTCGCTCGCGACCTGGTGGCTGTACTCCTTGGGGCCGCCGGCGAGCGGCGAGACGCCGAAGGAGGCGAGGCGCTCCACGAGCTTCGGATCGCGGCCGATGCGTGCGCATGCGAGGCCGAGCCGCTCTACGATCTCGGGCGGCGTCTGCGCCGGCGCCATCAGCCCGCTCCGCGTCACCGTCTCGAACCCCGGGTAGCCGGATTCGTCGATGGTCGGGACGGCGGGCAGGAACGGTGTGCGGTTCAAGGTCGACACCGCCAGCAGCCGGATGTCCGGCGAGCCGACATGCGGCAGCAGGTCCGAGAAATTCTGCGCGGTCATGGGCAGCTGTCCGGCCAGGAGGTCGACCGTCGCCGGCGCTCCGCCCTTGTAGACGACGTGCACCATGTCGAGCCCGGCCTTTTTCAGGAACAGCGCCGAGGTCAGGTGGCTGAGGCTGCCCACCCCGCCCGAGCCGTAGGCCAGCTTCCCCGGCCGGTCCTTCACGTAATCGATGAACTCGCGCAAATTCGTCGCCGCGATCGTCTTGTTGATCGCGATCACGAACGCGCTCTGCGAGACCGCGCAGACCGGCGCAAAATCCTTGGCCGGGTCATAGGGCACCTTGCCGATGGCCGGTGCCACCGCGATCTGCGCCGTGGTCGCCATCAGAAGCGTGTAGCCGTCGGGCGATGCGCGGGCGACGTACTCGCTGGCGATGACGCCGTTGGCGCCCGGCCGGTCCTCGACCACGAATTGCTGGTTGAAGGCCTGGCTGAGCGGCTGAGCGATCAGGCGCGCGACACCGTCGCTGTTGCCGCCGGCCGCGAACGGGACGACGAGCTTGACCGGCTTCTGCGGCCAGTTCTCCGCCGCGGCGGGCCCCGCCCAGGCCAGCCCCAGGCCCCAGGTCAGCCCCAGGCCGAGGGCCAGCGCCAGTCCAGCGGCGGGCAGGCCCATGGCGGCGGCCCGGCGGGGCTACTCGAAGAACGCGTCTTCGCGGAAGACGATCGGGGCGGTCTTGTTCTCCGCCGAATCGCCGGCCATCGGCTCGCCCTTGATGTTGAGGCGCCCTTGCGGGTTGGCGGGGCTCGTGCGGCTGCCGACCCGGATCAGGACCAGCGGCTCCTTGCTCGTCGCTTCGAACGAGTAGAACGTCCCCGCCGGCAGCAGGATGCCTTCGTGCTTGTTCACGTTGGTGGTCCCGCCGTCCTTGTCGAAGAAGCAGGCGCTGCCCTGCAGGATCACGAACATGTGGTCCTCGCGCGGATGGCAGTGGAGCGCGTTCTCCCCACCGGACGCGTAGACTTTCAGCCGCGCCCACATGTTGTCGGTCCGGCACACCTCGGTGTCGGTGCGGCCCTGGTCGAGCAGCTGCGCCCGGAGCTTGAAGAAGAACGCCTTGGTCGCGAGCTCGGCGCGCTTCCAGGACAGGCGGGGCTCCGCGGTCTTGGCGGCTGGCTCGGCGGTCGTCTGCGACATGATCGTCTCCTGAAAACGGTGGGGCAGGGCTACAGGCGGAAGAACTCCTTGGCGTTGCTGTACAGGATCTTGCGCTTGACCTCGTCGGTCAGCGTGTTGGTCGTCCGGATGTGGTCCAGGCTGTGCGGGAACTCGTTGTCCCAGTGCGGGATGTCGCTCGCGTAGAGCAGGTGCTCGGCGCCGCAATAGTCCACCGTCTGCGGCAGCAGGGTCTCGTCGGCCTCGATGCTGACCTTGATCTGCGAGGACCGGAACGTGTCGCTGGGCTTCTGCTTCACGTGCGGCATCTCGAGCTTGCCGCGTTTGAACCAGTGCTCGTCGAGGCGGTCCAGGTAGTAGGGAAGCCAGGTGCAGCCGACTTCGAGGAACGCCATCTTGAGGTTCGGGAAGCGCTCCGGCACGCCCTGGCACATCACGCTCGTGAATTGCAGCATGATGCCGGCCGAGAACGCATAGGCGTGCACCTCGGCGAAGGTGCGCAGGCGGTCGCCGCCGAGCTCGTGGCTCCAGTGCCGCGTCCCATGGATGCAGATCGTGGTGCGGAGCTTTTCGGCGGCCTCGTAGACCGGATCGTAGAACGGATCGCCGAGCGCGAACGGCAGGCCGGTGGTCGACACCTCGAAGCCGGCAAGCCCCAGCTCCTCGACGCCGCGGTGCAGCTCGCGCACCGCGGCCTTGGGGTCGCGCATCGGCAGGATGCCGACCGGCCGCAGGCGCTTGGTGGTGAACTCCTTGGCGAACAGCGTGTTGGCGGCGCGGCACACCGCCCGGGCGAACTCCGGCTCCTGCAGCTTCGCCGAGCTGTGCGTGCCGGTCGGAAACAGCACCGCGGTCTCGATGTTGTGGCTCTCGACCGCCTTGTGCCAGATCTCGATCTGCTGCTCGGGCCGCATGCCCTGCTTGTAGCCGAACGACAGCTTCAGCGTGTCGAAGAGCAGGTTGTCCCACGGCTGGTCGCCCGGCCACAGCGGCGTGTTGCGCCGGTTCCACGGCTCGTCGAGATAGCGCCGCACGTCGTCCGGCGCCTCGTAGATATGACCGTCGGCGTCGATGGCGGGAATGGGTGCCGTGGTGGTAGCCATCCGTCTCTCCCTCGTGGCGGCGTTTGCGGTGGTGCCTGGCTTTCTCCCTGTATAGCCCCCGGATTGGGACTCGAATAGATCGCTGATTTGAACAATACTATTGAATGACAGGAAACAATCGGAGACGCCCATGGACCGGCTGAAGACCATGGAAAGCTTCGTCCGGGTGGTGAAGGCGGGAAGCTTCTCCGCCGCCGCGGGCCAGCTCGGCATGTCGCGGGCGATGGTGACCAAGCACATCATGGCACTCGAGCGGCGGCTGGGGGCGCGGCTCTTGAACCGCACGACCCGGCGCCTGGCGCTCACCGAGATCGGCGGCGAGTACTACGAGTTCTGCGCCCGCATCCTGCGCGAGTTCGAGACCGAGGAGTTCTCGGTCGCCCGCCTGCAGAAGGAGCCGCAGGGCAGCTTGCGGGTGATCGCGCCGAAGTCCTTCGGCGGCCTGCATCTGGGAGCCGCGGTCGCGAAATTCGCGCTCGCATATCCGAAGATCGCCGTGTCGCTGATCCTCGAAGACTCGTCCGTCCGCACCTTCGAGTTCGCGGAAAACGAATACGACGTCGCGATCCGGCTGTCGCCGATCGCGAACTCGACGATCGCGGCACGCAAGATCGGCGCATTGCCGTGGGTCGTCTGTGCGTCGCCGGCCTACCTCAAGCGCCGCGGCGCGCCGGCCAGGCCCAAGGACCTGACGCGCCACAACTGCCTGCTTCACGTGAAGCTCTCGCCGGACCGGATCTGGCGGTTCGGCGGTGCGGCGAAGGCGGAGCGCTCCATCAAGGTCGACGGCGCGTTCTCGTCGAACAGCGTCTTGATCCTCCGCGACGCGGCCCTGGCCGGGCTCGGGGTGGCCCTGCTTCCGACCTATTGCATCGGCCATGATCTCGCCGCGGGCACCCTCCGCCGGGTGCTGCCCGAGTTTCCGATCCGCGACCGGCCGCTCTACGTGCTGTTCCCGGAGAACCGGCTGATTCCCAAGAAGGTGCGGATCTTCATCGCTTTCATCGCCGCCTGGTATCGCTCCGCCGAGGCGTCGGCCGAGCTCGGCCCGATCCTGCGCGCGGCCGGATAGGCCGGTCCTCTCATGTCCGTCATGCCCGCACTTGTTGTCACTTGTTGCGGTCATCCACGGCAGGAAACCACGGAGGCACGGAGAACACGGAGCAGAGGAGGAGAGTACGTCTCCGCTCTTTCTCCGTGATCTCTCCGTGATCTCCGTGTCTCCGTGGTTGATCTCCGTGTCTCCGTGGTTGATTTAAATCTTCCCGCCCCGATTGGTGGGACGCGCCGCCGGCGGGACCGGCACGAACAGCATCAGGCGTCGCACTACGGGCGCGGCCCGATGTCGAGATGCAGGTGGTCGTGATGGTCGGCGTTGCTGTCCGGGGTCAGGACCACGCTGAAGATGCCGCACGCCGCGTGCGCCACCTCCCGCAGGAAGCGCGCCCGCGCATCGCTGCCGCTCCAGTGCTCCTTCACCGAGATCACGATGCCGCCCTCGAGCTCGAAGCCGGCGATGTCGATCGCCTGGCCGCGCGCATGGGCGGACAGGCGGGACGTCCCGGCGATGTTGCGGCACGAGTACGAGCTCAGCTGCCGGATCAGAACGAGCCGCCGGTTGAACAGCCGCTGGGCGGCCATTTGGACGACGTTGATCTCGAAATCGTCGACCCGGAGCGCCATCGGGCAGGTCATGGTCGCCGCCTTGTCGAAGGCGGCGAGGAGGCGCCCGACGCGAACGCCGTTGGTGATCGTGCAATAGCCGAGGCTGGCGCCCATCGGCGCCATGTCGAAGCCGATCCCGCGTTCGGCGAGCTGGTCGAGGCAGAACTGCCCGGCGGCCACCGGCGGCGTGTAGGCCGGCGGCAACGGCGCCGGGACGGACGGCCCGGACGAGGGGCTAAGGCTGCAGCCGCTCAGTGCGGCGAGGCAGCCCAGCCCCGCGGCCAGGGCGTACCGGCGGAAGGCCGGCCGCGGCCGATCCAGGGGCGGACGCATGGCACGGCATCATGCCTGGCTTGGCGCCGCCGCCGCGCCCGGCCGTGCCCCGTCCATGCGGTGGGCCAGGTAGCGGAGCTTGGCTTCGAGCTGCGCCCGCGAGAACGGCTTGACGATGATGGCGCTGACACCGCTTTCCACCGCCATCTGGATATGCGCCGGCTCGGCATGCTCGGACAGCAGCACGAACATAACGGCCGGAACGCGACGGCGGATCCTGGCCAGGAACTCGAGGCCGGTCATGTCGGGCAACCGCTCGTCGCAGACGATGAGGTTGATGCCGGGCTTGGCCTCGAGCGTCGCCAGCGCGCCCTTTGCGTCGCTCACCGCGTGGATCTGCTCGGCGCCGAGCGTGCGGACGATTTCTCGGACGAGCGTGCGGGTATACGCCTCCTGCTCGATGATCAGCACGTTCAGGTTCGGCGTCGCGCCGATCTCGCGTGACTGCCGCGCCCCAATCATCGCCGGACTTGGCATCGCCGGGGCGGCGCTTCGGCCGTTCGAGCCGAGATGGATCGCTGCTTCTGCCATGTTGCCCTCCAGTGAAACCGTTTCTGGCCTCAACAGAACCCTGTGGATAAATCGTATTCCCCCGGTATTCGTGGTCAAATCCTAAAACGTTGATGGTTTATGGCCGTTAACTATCAAAAACTTTATTAACCGAAACCGCCGAAAATTTGACGAGTACTCAAATCGACCTGCGTTTGTCAGATGTAGATTGGTAAAACCGCCGGCCCGATGCGCGCTGCCGGGCCGGTGGGGCCGTGTCGCTCAAATTTGCGGAAATCCGGTTCTGTGTTGTGCAGCGCAAAATCGCGGCCGCTGCTCACGCGTTTGTGAGATCGGTCTTTTGCGCCGCCGCGGGCCGAGTCGCTTGGCCTCTCGGCCCGCTCTCGCACGGTGCATCTTTTCTCTCTTCTTGTGCTTCAAACGTAACCGAAGGCCCGGTGCGAAATCGCCGCGTCATGCGCGCTCTCCAAAGTGCGCCGGCTGTTTGCACGGAGGTCTGGACACGCCCGCGATTGCGACCTCGCCGGATAGCCTCCGCGCGCAGACGCGTCTAGGATTGCCGCGGGAGGAGACGACGTGGACACCGGAACCGCCTACGGCCAGCCCGCCCCGGCCTATCGCACCGAGCTGACCGAAGTCGGCCGCTTCACGCCCTGCGGCGAGTTCCTGCGCCGCTACTGGCATCCGATCGGTCTCGCCGCCGACGCCACCGCACGCCCGAAGCCGGTGCGCGTGCTCGGCGAAGACCTGATCCTGTTCCGCGACGGCCAGGGCCGTTCGGCCCTGCTTTACCCGCGCTGCTGCCATCGCGGCACCACGCTCTATTACGGCCGGGTCGAGGAGCGCGGCATCCGCTGCTGCTATCACGGCTGGCTGTTCGACGCCGAAGGGCGCTGCCTGGACCAGCCCTGCGAGCCCGACGGCGGGCGGCACCGCGACCAGGTCCGTCAGCCCTGGTATCCGGTTCAGGAGCGCTACGGCTTGATCTTCGCCTATCTCGGCCCGCCCGACCGCAAGCCGGTCCTGCCCCGCTACGACATTCTGGAGGATCTCGCCCCCGGCGAACTCATCGACGCCGACGACACCAGCATCGGCAGCGGCGGTCCGGCCCTGGTCCCCTGCAACTGGCTGCAGCATTTCGAGAACATCATGGACCCGCTCCACGTGCCGATCCTGCACGGCTCGTTCAGCGGCGTGCAGTTCGTGCCGCAGATGGGCATCATGCCGAAGGTCGACTTCCAGACCACGCCGCGCGGCACCTTGACCGTGCAGGACCGCCCCCTGCCGGATGGCCGCCTCCATCACCGGATCACCGAGGCCGTGTTCCCGACGCTCCGCGTCGTGCCGAGCCCGCGCGTCGAGGCGTACGGCGCCTGCGAGCAGATCGGATGGGTGCTGCCGATCGATGACGGCAATTTCCGCATCTATGTCGCGGGCCGCACGCGGGAGAACGGCACGCTGGGCAAGGGCCGCTCCACGTACAATGGCAAATACTGGTGGGATCTCACCGAAGACGAGCATCAGCAATTGCCCGGCGATTACGAGGCGCAGGTCGGGCAGGGCCGGATCAGCTTCCATTCGGAGGAGCACCTGGCCTCCAGCGACAAGGGCATTGCCATGCTGCGCCGGGTGCTGGCGCGCCAGATCGCGGCGGTCAAAGAGGGTCGCGACCCGATCGGCGTCGGCTTCGATGCGGCGAACGACCTGGTGACGCTCGCGGCGGGGAATTTCCTGATCGAGGCGCCGCGCGCGGCGGCCTCGGACTGAACCCGAAGGAACAGCGTATGCGTCATTGGGTGCTGGCGGTCTTGATGGCGGCCACCGCGTCGGCGTCCGGCGCGGTCCGTGCGGAAGAGCTATACCCCGCCCGGCCGGTGAAGATCATCATGCCCTTCGCGCCGGGCGGCATCATCGACGTCAAGGGCCGGCTGATCGCCGATCGGCTGTCCGCGAGGCTGGGCCGGAATTTCATCGTCGACAACAAGCCCGGTGCCAACACCATCGTCGGGACCCAGGCGCTGATCCAGTCGCCGCCCGACGGCTATACGATCATGATGACCACGAGCGGCACCGAGATCCAAAACCCGCTGCTCTACCCGAACCTGCCCTACGATCCGATCCGCCAGCTCGAGCCGGTCACGGTCACCGACACCGCCAGCATCATTCTCGCCGCGCGCAAGGATTCCGCCGTGAACGATGTTGCGTCGCTGATCGCGGTGGCGAAGGCGCGCCCGCAGGGGCTCACCTTCGGCTCCTGGGGCAAGGGCTCCAGCGGACACCTGTTCGGCGAGCTGATGAAGCTGAAGACCGGGGCCAATCTCATTCATGTTCCCTATCGCGGCGAGCTCGCCGAGCTGAACGACGTGGTGCAGGGGACTCTCGATCTGTGCTGGACCAGTGCGAATGGGCCGAAGCCGTTCCTCGAGCAGGGGACCATCAAGCTGATCGCCGCCACCGGCAAGGCGCGGACCCCCGGCCTGCCGGACGTGCCGACCTTCGCCGAGCAGGGATGGCCCGACGCCGAGCTCGGCCTGTACGGGATCGTCTACGCGCCCGCGGGAACACCGATGCCGATCGTGTATTTCCTGCAGCGCGAGATCAAGGCGGTCTCGGAGACGCCGGAGATGCAGGCGCGCTTTGCCGAGATGGGCCTGATCCCGATCAACAACACGCCCGAGGAGGCGCGCGCCCTGTTCCGCCGCGAGTTCCTGGTGTGGAAGGACGTGATCGAGAAGGCGGATATTCACCTGGAGTAGGGCGGGTCGAGGGGGCGTGATCTCCCTCGTTGAGGCGAGCCCGCTGCCGTGGTTCCGGCGCGCAGCCGCCAACTTCGCCGTCAGTGTTCCGCCAAAAGGCGCCCGAAGCCTTCGATCCGGTCGCGGACCCCGCCTTTGCGCAGCGCCTGCCAGACCATCGCCTGATTGCTGGTCACGACCGGCTTGCCGAGGTCGCGCTCGAGTGTCGCGATGACCGGGACCGCGCGAATGGTCGTGCAGCTTAAGAAATAGGCCTCCGCCTTATCGTCCCGGTTCGCCATGACGTGACGGTACCAGTCGCCGGGCTCGACCGCCGCGAAGGCCTGGCCGCTGGTGAGGCTCAGGCCGTGCTCCCGCACGATGGTGATATCGTGCGCGCGAAAGAAGGCCACCTCGCGCTCGTTGATGTCCTTCGGGTACGGCGACACGAGAACCACCCGACGCACGCCCAGCGCCTTGAAACCGTTGACCAAAGCCTCCGACGTCGCCGTCGCGGGCTTGCCGGTGGTCTTTTCGATGCGCGCCTTGAGACGCTTTTCCATCTCAACGTCGAAGGTCGAGACCCCGGTGCAGTGGAAGACGATCAAATCCACCGCTGCATCGGCCAGGAGTGCGGCTCCTTCCTCCACCTTTTCGGTCATGGCGAGGAGTTCGGCCTGCGAGGTGCCGGCCAGCTTGAGGCGGGTGGCTCCCACCGGTACACTCAGGTCGTCGCCATCCGTTCTTTCAGCGGCAGCGAATCGTCCGCACGCAGGATCACCCGGCGCGTCATCGTTCCCACGGCGATGGCTCCGATCAGGAGCAGGATGCCGGCGATGCCAAAGGCCCAGTCGTATGCGCCGAGGCCGGCGACGACGTACCCCGTGACGATCGGCGCCAGCAGGCCGCAGACGTTGCCGCTCAAGATCGTCAGGCTGATCGCCTTGCCGACGTCTCGTGGCCGCTGCACGAGGTCCGTCACGAGCGCGATATTGAGCGAGATGGCCGCATTGATGCCGCTGAGCGAGGCCGCGAACAGGGCGATGATCACGCCGGTGCCGGTGGCGAATGGCACGAACAGCACGACGGCCGAGAGCAGGACGCACCCGACCACGGACAAGCGCCGCTTACCGAGGAGCAGCGCTTCGCGATCCAGGAGGCGGTCGCTCAGGATGCCGAGCCCAATGCTGACAGGCACCGCGATCGCCCAGGGGATGGCCGTGTAGAGCCCGGTCGTCATAAGCGACAGTTGCTTGGTCGTCTGCAGATAGCTCGGGAGCCAGAACAGCAGGAGGTACAGCGTGTAGATGCCCGCGGCCTGCGCGATCATCGCGCCCCACATCGCCGGCGACCGCAACAGGTCCAATACCGCCCCAGGCCTGCCGCGGGCCGCGATGTCCTCATCCGCCCGTGCGCCGCGCTCGGCGATGATCAGGCGGCGCTCCTCGGGCGACAGCCAGGTGACCCTCTCCGGCCGGTCGAACCAGATAAGGTTGCAGACGAGCCAGACGAAACCCACCGCACCGAGCAGGATGAACGCGGCACGCCATCCCCACGCGCTCGTCACGCCGGCCACCAGGACCGCCCCGATCGCCGGGCCGATGAAGCTGCCGGCGCTATAGATGGTCGACGCCATGCCGCGCTCGCGGGCCGGCATCCACTCGCGGACGATCCGGCCGCACGACGGGATCGACGTCGCCTCGCCGGCGCCCATCACCAGTCGGGTCAGGATCAGCGTCGAGAAACTCCATACGCCGGCAGTCGCCGCGATCGCCAGCGACCATAGCGCGATGCCGTAGGAGTTGATGGTCCGGCTGCTGAAGCGGTCCAGCATGATGCCGATGGGCAAGAGGAAAATCACGTAGCTCCACAGGAATGACGAGAAGAGATAGCCCATCTCGACCGGCGATAGCTTGAACTCGCCAGCGATCGTCTTCGCCACGACGGAAAGCGCGGATCGATCCATGTAGTTGATCATCACGAGCGTGATCATCAGGACGTAAATCCACCCGCGCCGATAGTGGCGCCGTCCCTGCGAGTCCGTAACGGGCGTGGCCATGATGTCCTCCCTTCTCCTGGCGATCCGGCGGCAGATCGCGATTTCCCCTTATTGAGGAATTATTGTGATAAGAGGAAATCAAGTCGTTCGGGGAGTCAACGGGAAGGGACCGTCGCCCGAAATGAGCGGCTAAATCCGTCCCCTGCACCCCTGCACCCTTGCACGGTTCTCCGCGTCATACGCTTTGCAGCCGGCGGTCTCGCAGACGCCGGAGATGCAGGCGCGCTTCGCCGAGATGGGCCTGATCCCGATCAACAACACGCCCGAGGAGGCGCGTGACCTGTTCCGCCGCGAGTTCCTGGTGTGGAAGGACGTGATCGAGAAGGCAGACATCCGGCTCGAGTAAGGTGGGGCTCGGATTGACAAAGTAGCTTCCGGTAGCTACCTTAATGATATGCGCGCGGTGGGCCTTAAGACACTGAAGAATAAGCTGAGCGAATATGTGCGGCTGGTCTCGGGCGGCGAGACGGTCCTGGTGACCGATCGCGACCGCGTTGTCGCTGAACTTGTTCCGCCGCAGGCTGGGCGAAGCGCGTTCGTCGGGGATGCCATGCTGGCCGACGCGGTGCGCCGGGGCTGGGTGACGCCGCCGGCCTTGGGCGCCGGCAGCGTCCCGCCGCGCAGGCCCGTCATGACGTTTCGCGACCTGATGACGGGGCTGGCCCAGGATCGCGACGACCGGTGATTTACGTCGACAGCTCGGTCGCGCTGGCCCACCTGCTGGCGGAGGATCGGTCACCGCCGGTCTCGTTCTGGGAAGGCGATCTCATCTCCAGCCGGCTCCTCGAATACGAGATTTGGACCCGTATACATGCTCGCAAGCTGGGGCCATCGCATGGGGATGACGTGCGAGAGCTGATTGGTCGCATGGCCATGATCGAACTGGCGCCGCCCGTGCTCGCGCGGGCGGTCGACCCATTCCCGGTGGCAGTGCGCACGCTCGATGCCTTACATCTGGCATCGCTCGAATTTCTGCGAGCCCGCGGCCAGACCATCGAGCTCGCGACGTACGATCAGCGTCTTGCTGCAGCGGCGCAGACACTGGCTATTAAACTGGCGGCGATCTAGAGACATCCCGGCCGGTTCATTCGATCTCGCCCGGCGTGAGGCGGGGCCGTCATCCGGTGATGTCGCCCCGAAACTTCGCCCGCCGCACCACGCCGTCCCGCGCCGTCTCGGCCAGGCGGCGCACGCGCTTCGCGTCGACGCCGACGAGGGCGCCCCGCCACTTCTTCACCCTCCCGGCGATGAACACGGCGTCGACATGGCCGGGGTTCGTCAGGTTCACGACCGCGCCCGCGGCGTTGTTCACCGGCCAGATGTCGAGGCTGTCGGTGCGCAGGAGGATGACGTCGGCGTCCTTGCCCGGACTGAGCGAGCCGGTCTTGCTATCAAGGGCGGCGGCGCGCGCCCCTTCGAGGGTGGCGAACTCCAGGACGTCGCGGCTGGTGAGGAGCGGCGGGGTGTCTTTCTCCCCGGCCCGCTCGCGCGTCTGAACGCCCAGCCGCTGGAAGCTGAGCGCCGTGCGCATGATGCTGAAGAGATCGGACGCGATGGTCGCATCGACGTCGGAGCTCAGGCTGGGTCGGATGCCATGGTCGAGCGCGCCCTGGATGCCGGGTGTGCCGTGGCCCATGGTCATCTCGATGGTCGGCGCCAGCGATACCTTTGCCCCGCTGTCGCGGAGCGTCGTCCAGGCCGGGTCGCTCAGGTCGTTGCAGTGGATGAACACGTCGCCAGGGCGCAGAAGGCCGGCGCGGTTCAGCTCATGCAGCCCCGGTTCGCGCCGCGCGTCCACGCCGTGCGAGACAGTGCGCAGGTCCGCCTCGCGGGCGTAGGCGAAGGTCTTCGGGTCAAGCAGCGAGGCGAGCGCCAGGGTCAGCAGCTGGTCCTGCGAGCTGAAATAGGTGCGGCGCAGGCGCAACGCGTCGGTCGGGTACTGCACACCGGGACCGTTGCCCGTCCAATACGCGTAGACGACCCGCATCCCGGCTTCGCGCAGGGCCGCGATGCCGGCATCATTGTGCGCGGGCGTATGCGAGCATTGCGAGGTGTCGATCGCGGTCGTGGTGCCCATGGCCATGAGGCCGAGGGCGGTGATCAGCGTGCCGGCGTAGACATCCGCCGGCTGATAGGCCGGGGTCAGTATCGTGCCGATGTCGCGGTAGTAATCAGGAGCGAGCCGGCCGTTAGGGAGGATGCTGCGCAGGATGCCCTGGTAGAAGTGATGATGCGTGTCGATGAAGCCCGGCATGACGATGCGGTTGGCCGCGTCGACCGCGACCGTATCGCCGGACACGGCGATCTTGGGGCGGATATCGCGGATCTTGCCGTCCTCGATCAGGACGTCGGCGCGCGCGAAATCGCCGATCTGCCGGTCGAGCGTCAGGACGAGGCCGCCGCGGAGCAGCAGACGGCGGGCACCCTGGATCCGGGCGAGATCGGACGCGCCGGCGGTCTGAGCCTGCGTCTGTTCCGGCCACAGACTGGCGGCGATGCTGGCCGCGAGCAGGCCGGCGCCAGAGCTCATGACCTGGCGGCGGGTGGGGCCGGTCGCGCCGGTTCGCGCAAGGCTGGGATCGCGCATGCGAATTCCTCCGGAGAAGGACGTGATAGGGCGGCACGAGGGGGCGCGGAGCGTGTCTCCGCGCCCGCCGGAATTCCCGTCTTCTCAGTGCGCCGCTGCCGTCTGAGCCGTTCGCGACTTGCCGAGGTGCTTGTCGAAGAAGCGGGCGATCTCGGTGAACGCCTCCTTCGTCTCCGGCGCGAACGGGTCGAACTGGTACTGGGCGTGCGACATCCCTTCGAAGACCTGCAGCTGCGCCTCGACGCCCGCCTGGCGCAGCTTGCGATGGGTCAGCACCGTGAGGCTCAGGAACAGGTCGCGCGTCCCGCTGGTGAGGATCGCCGGCGGGAAGCCATGGAAGTCGCCGTAGATCGGCGACAGCTGCGGGTCCTTCAGGTCATGCCCGTTGGCGTAGAGCTGTGCGGCGTGACTCAGATAGCCGCTGTAGCTCACCAGGATGTTGTCCAGCCACTCGTTCGTCTTGTAGGTGTCGCCGGTCTCGGTGAGATCGGACCATGGTGTTCCGGGCGCGATCGCGGCCGGCAGCGGCAGGTGCTCCTGCTTCGCGCGCAGGATCATCGCCAGGGTCATGCCGCCGCCGGTCGAGGTGCCGAAGATCGCCATGTTGCGCGGCTTCTGCATCTTGAGCGCGGCTTTCCACACCGCCATCGCGTCGTCCATCGCGGCCGGGTACGGGTAATCGGGCGGCATCCGGTAGTCGAACGAGAGCACCTTGAAGCCGCCATAGGCGGCCATCAGCGTCGCCTCCTGCGTTCCCGCCTCGCCCGGGTTGTAGACATAGCCGCCGCCGTGCACGTGGACGAGCAGGCGGTCGCGGTTGCGCGCCGGAATCTCCTTCGGCGTCAGGATGTACGCCTTGACCCCGCCGATCACGGCCGGCTGCATGGTCACGCCGAGCTTCTCGCGGATCGCCGGCTGCACCGCGGCGCCGCGCGCCGCCAGCATGGCGATCAGCTCCTTCCATTCGGCGGCGCTTTTCGGGTTGGCGTTCCAGTTCGGCACGCGATAGGCCGCCGCGACCGCCGCCTGGAGTTGCGGGCTCACGGTCTGCGGCACGGGAATGCTGCGGCCTGGAACCGCCCGCGGGCCCGCTTGCGTGTTGGCGGCGTTCTGCGTCACCTCCAAGGTCGCGAAATCGGGGGTGGCGGCCGTCGCGGCGCCGGCGGGCGCTTGGGCGACGGCGGGTGACGCGGCGAGCAGGGCCAGCGACACGAAGGCCGAATGGCGGGTGATGGACATGGCGCTCCTCCAATGCCGTCGCTTCGGCGGCGTGGACGGCCAGCGCCGCATTTTGTTTCAGGCGGTCACGACCAGCGCGGACGGCTTATCGCGGGTTGTGAGCGGCGTTCAGTCTACCCGTGGCCGGACCGGGGGAGAAGTCGCGGGTGCCGTCAGGATCCAGCAATCGTCTACGCCGGCCGCGGACGCGTTGAGCGCCGCGGCCGTCGCGGCTCAGCCGCTGCGCTGGCGGCCTTGAGCGTCGAGCAGGCGCAAGGTCGTCAGCAACAGCGAGACGCCGGCGAAGCTGCGGGGATCGACCCCGGTGAGCTTGCCGATCCGGTTCAAGCGGAAATAGACCGTGTTGGTGTGGAGGCCGAGCCGCTTGGCCGTCGCCTTCACGTTGAGGCTGCATTCGGCGAAGGCGTGGATGGTCCGCGACAGGTCGCCGCCGTTCCCGCGGTCGGCGGCCGTCAGGTGGTTGGCCCAGGCGGGTACCAGCCGGAACACCGTCTCGTCGGACCGTCGAATGAGGAATTCGATGAGATCGATGTCGGCAAAATGCACCACGCGGCGCGACGGCCCGACAAAGTCGAGAGCGCGCCGCGCTTCCTCGTAGGCGTGCAGCAGGCCGCCGATGTCGGTGGCGTCCTGGCTGACGCCCACTCCGACGAATCTGCCGTCCGGATCGGCTCCATCCAAAGCCCCCCGGAGCGCCTGCTCAACCGCTCGTGAGGTGCGGTGATGGCCGGCCACGATGGCAATCACATCGTCGTCGCGGACATCGACCAACTTGCCGAGCCCGTCGAGGGTGAGGATCTGTTCGATGAGCTGCGGCAGCGTGCCCTGAACCCCCGCGTCGGCGTCGGTGGCCGACCGCGGCAGCGGCCGGGCGATTGCGATAGCCATGTGGGCGCCGGGCCGAATGCCGCAACGCTCGCACAGATCCCGCGCCTCGGGGCCCGTCGGCTGCACGCCGCGCAGCAGGTCCTCCATCATGGCGACATGCGCGCGCGTGCGGCGGGTGGCAAACAGCTTTTCCTCGGCGGCATAAGCCTCGGTCAGGACCGTGCCGACGATGTCGAAATATTCCATGAAGAAATCCGACAGCATCATCACGCAGTCCGCGGCTTGGTCCCGATCGTTCGCGTAACCGGCGGCCGCATCGCGAATGATCGCCCAATAGCCCTTATGGGCGAGGCGATAAGCCCGCAAGACCGCGGCGAGCGGGATCTGCTGCCGGGCCCTCGCGATCGCGTGCGAGCGCACGAAGTGCAGCGGGTCGGGTCCGAGCTTCGCCGTCTGTCCCGTTGCGATCGCGGTGATCGCCGCGACATTGTCGTGGCAGTGCTGGTGGGCCAGCTGCCGGTATTTGTCGCCGCTGACCCGCCGGAGCTCGGGATGTTCGCGCTCCAGCACGTCGAGCGTCGCCTTCGCCGCTTCGCCCTGCCGCTCATGCAGGGCCGCGATGACGCGAAGCGCCAGCCGGTCGCCCTGCAGGCGGGCCTCCCAGTCCTGGATCAGCGTTGCGACGCGCGGGTGTCCCGCTTTGTGAAGGTTCACAGCGAACTACCGAAAGTGGTGTGGGTGAATCCCAATTGCCCGTTCGGTGTTGTCGGGAGCATACAACGAGCGGGCAGACCCAACCGCTCGAACGACGCTCACAAAGTCGTGACACGGTGATTTGAATCCAGGTTTGAATCCAGGAGGAGACGTCCATGGCTGGTTCCATCCACTCGGTCCGGTTCCCCGGCGAGAGTGAAGACTATCGTTCGAAGCGCGATGCGCTGTTGCAGGCGGAGCTGGCGCTGCGCGACCAGCTCGAAGCGGTTGCCTCGCTGCGACGGGCGCTGCCGCTCGGCGGCCGGGTGAAAGAGGATTACGTCTTCGAGGCCGGCGGCACGGACCCGAAGGATATCGACACCGTGCAGCAGGTGCGCTTGTCGCAGCTGTTCCGTCCGGGGATGGACACCCTCTTCGTCTACAGCTTCATGTATAGCCCGAAGATGGAGCGCGCCTGCCCAAGCTGCACGTCCATTCTCGATGGTTTGGACGGCACCGCGCCGCACGTGCTGCAGCGCATGAACTTCGCCGTGGTCGCCAAGTCGCCGATCCCGCGGATTCGCGAATTCGCGCTGGAGCGGGGCTGGCGCAATCTGCGGCTGTTGTCCTCGGCGCGGAACAGCTTCAATACCGATTATCACGCCGAGGCACCGGACGGCGGTCAGATGCCGGCACTTCACGTGTTCGCCCGCCGCGACGGCGAGGTCCGCCATTTCTGGACGAGCGAGTTGCTCTACGCGCCGCGGAACCTAGGGCAGGATGGACGCCACGTTGATCTCATTTGGCCGCTGTGGAACCTGTTCGACGCGACGCCGGAAGGGCGCGGCACGGATTGGCATCCGAAGCTCTCTTACGCCCGCGGATAAGCGGCCTCTACGCCGCGGTCGCCTCCCGCAGCGGGCTGTTGCGAAGTTTATTCAGTCGCCACGTTTCGAGATCCGGGCAGGTGCGTCAGATACTCATGGAGCGCACCGAGTTCTTGATCGTCCATTGTTCCAATCGGACGCCACGGCATTTGTTTGGTGAGTTCGTGGCCGCCGGGATCGATGCCGGTGCGCATCGTTGCTATGAATTCCTCCAGTGTCCATTGCTTCACCAGACTCAGGTCGGGTCCTAGTGGTGCGACTCTGACAGATGATACCCAGTGCAGAACATCCTCAGTCGTCACCCCGGCCAAGCGGCGCAGCCGCGCGAGCCCGGGTCCATGCTGCCACGGGCGAGATGGACCCCGGATCTCGCTTCGCTCGTCCGGGGTGACGAGGGAAAAAGGATCGGGACTCATCTGTTGGCGTCGATCAGAGGTTGAGCCGGTCCGGCGGATCCACGGTTTCGCGTCCGGCGGCGGGTTGGCTGCGGAGGTACGCGATGGCGGCGGTCGCAGGCGTCGGCGCCCGTCAGAAGTAGCGCACCAGCTGCAGGATCGCGCTGGCGGCCTGCGGCGCGCAGCCGCGCTCGGATTTCGGCTCGCCGATGTTGCCGGAGAGATATCCGGCCACGGTCCATCGATCGGAAATGAAATAGGTCGCCGAGGCCTGGACCAGGCTCGATCCGTCGTAGAGATTGACCAAGGCGAACGCGGCCAGCTCGAGCTGCGGCACGAAGGCGTCAGTCCACACGGCGCGCAGGAAGGCCCGATGGCGGGTCAGCAGCTGCTGCTGGTCCGCGGCGAAGCCGCGGATGAACCAGAGCTGGTTGGTGACACTCGGGTTGTCGCGCTGTGCGCCGCCGGTGTCGAACCAGTCGCGCCATTCGCGTCGCGACAGGCCGGCCTGGTGATAGTGGTACTCGGCGTTGACAGTGATTTTGTACTCGCTGCTCCATGACAGGCCCGCGGCGAGGTCGTTGCGGAAGCGTTCGCCCGTGTCGGTTGGAATGAGGGAGCGGGTGCCGTTCGGAAACGTCCCGGTCTCCCGTCCGAACTGGAGGGCCTGGGTGATCAGGTTCGGCTGCCGGCCGCCCGCCCATTCGGTGTAGGCAATGATGCTTCGCCCGATGCCGTGCGAGGCGTTGAAGCCGAATATCGTTCGGCTCCCGTCGCGAAAGATCAGTGCCTGTGGGCTGAATTCCTCGACGTCATAGGCGAACGTGACGAGTGCCCGGTTGTCGCCGTTGGTGCGGTCGAAGCGCGGCGCGAAGCCGGATTGCGACTGGCTGGCGAGGGACGACGGGTTGTCGAGCCTGGGTGCCATCGCCGCGCTGACCGAGCCGCTGCCCCAGATCGCCTGGCCGCGCACCATGCCCACGCCGAGCCGGTTCTGGCGGATCACTGACGGGTCGAGCGACGCCTGGTCGATCTGGGTGCGGGGCTTGAAGAAATCGGTCGGGTTGAAGCCGAGCGCCACGCCGTTCCGGACGTTGATCCGCCCGGCTTCGACATAGTTGCCGGCCGCCGGCTCCCAGGTGGCGAAACCCTCGCGGAAATCGTTGCGCAGGTTCTCGTGCGAGGGAAAATCGAAATTGTTCTGCTCCATGACGTTGAACCGATCGCTGAGGCTGAACGTCAGGGTCGGGCTGAGGTCCCACTGGTCGGTCGCATCGAAGCTGGTGCGGTTCTGCCAGCGCGCCGGCTGCGGCGGCGGGAACGGCACCGGCACGTGGCGCAGCGCCGTGGCGGTGGCGGCGTCCTCGACATAATACTTGCCCTTGGCGGCCCGCGGCGCCGGACCGGACGGCTCCGCCGGTGCCGCGGGCGGCGCCTCCTGCTGCAGCATGTCCGGGATTCTGTCGAGATCCTTGTTCTCCTGCGCCGGCACCGGCGTCCCGCCGATCAAGAGCGCCGCGACCAGGGTCGCGGGCCCGCGCATCAATCGACCTTCAGACGCGGCAGGAAGTCGCGCTGGAACCAGGCGTCGGGGACGTCCTGGAAGCGGTAATCCGACGAGGTCGCGGTCGTCAGCAGGTTCGCATCGACCGCGTCGATGATGATCGTCTCGGTCGGCCGCACGCCGCCCAGCTGCTCCTGATATTTCCTGTAATAGGCGATCTTCAGAAGCCGGCCGCTGTCGGAATAGAACTTCGCCTTCACCGACCGCGCCGTGTCGCGTTCGATCCAGAACTCGATGCGGCTGTAGATCGCATCCTCGCTGGCGGCCGCCAGGTCGAGATGCCAGCAGTCGCGGTCCTTGCGGTCGGCGTCCTGCAAGATCTCCGTTCCGACCAGCTTTGCCGCATAGTCGCGCGCGAGATTGACCGTGAGCACATCGCCGGTGGCGGCTTGGCCGATCAGCCGCTGCTGCGGCGAGATGCGCACGCTGGTCTTCGACGCCGGGTCGTAGAACCACAGATGCGGCGCATTGAGCAGCACCATTTTGCCAACGTCGCGCGGCGGGTCGGCGTAGCGGACGAGGTTGCGGAACTGCTCGGTCTGCTTGTCCTCGCGCGCATAGACGATCAGCACCACGCGGTCGCGCGGCTTGCCGTTGACGTACTCGGTGAACGTCGCGGTGAGCCGGAACGGCTGATCGGGGTTGCGCACCCGGTCGGCCGCACCGAGGATCTCCTGGGGGGAGGGATCGGCGGCGGCCGCCGCCCCGGCGAGCAGCGGCACCAAGGCGGCGGCGGTCAGCAGGGCTCTTCGCATGGCAAGCCTCAGACGTGGCGGAGCGCGTCGACGACCGGCAGACGCGCCGCGCGGTTGGCGGGAATGAGTGCGGCGATCGTCGCAACGATGACCAGGGCCAGCCACGTGCCGACGTTCAGCAAGGCGACGCCGCTCGTCAGGATCCTGAGCGGCACCGGCGCCGCTTGGCCGGGCGGGATCCAGGTGAGGCCGGCGCCGTTGACCAGGCTCGCCGCGACCGCCGCCAGCCCGACGCCCACGGTGGCGCCGATCACGCCCAACATCCAGCCCTCGATCAGGAACTGGCGCCGGGTGCCGCTGCGGCGCAGCCCAATGGAGCGGGCGGTGCCGATCTCGTTGGTCCGCTCGATCACGCTCATGCTCATCGTGTTGACCACGGTGAACAGCACGATCACGCCCATGATCATGGCGATGAACAGGAAGATGGCGCCGAACATCGCGATCACCTGGTTGTAGAACGGCTGCCGCTCGGTGAAATCGCGCACCTCGAGCGGGAGCCCGTGCTGCTTGAACATAGAGACGAGCCGCGCGCGGGCGAGCGGGATGTCCTCGGTGCGGTGGAGCTGCAGAACGATGCCGACCGCCTTATGCTCGCCACGGCCGTACAGGAGCTGCTGCGCCAGTTCGAAATGCATGGCGACATAGTTGTCGTCGAGCTCCTTGACGCCTTGCGGCTCGGCCTTGGCCACGTAGAGGCTGAGCACGTTGGGCGCGCCCGACGCGGTGGCCGCGAGGAGATCCAGGCGCGGCGTGCCTTCGAGTGCGGCGGCCTGCGGATTGCGCTCGCGGCCGGCGAGGTCGCTGAGATCGGCGGCGAGGGACGCCGTCTGCAGCGTGACCGGCTCGGCCACCAGGCTCCGGGGAGGGCAGGTGGCGAGCTTGAGCGCGTCGCAAAGGCCCAGGACCCGCGCCAGTCCGACGCCGATCACGCCGCGGGTCGCGTCGTCGTCGCGCAGCCCGGAGTCGACGAACGGCCGGTCGCGGAGGAGACCGTACTGGTCCCATTGGCGCATGCGATCGCGCTCGGAGGGGATGAACCCGGAGCCGATGAACGTCTTCGAGGCGTCGATGTCGAAATTCCCGGCGATGCCGAACAGGGTGACGGTGGGGGTGACGACGTTGATCAGTGGCTTCAGCGTGGCGTCCTCGGCGATCAGGCGGATCACGTTCTGGTAACTGTCGATGCCGTACGCGCCCGGGTTGCCGGCGCCGAAATCGAAGTAGCCGGTGTGGAACACCGAGAGGTGGCCGTCGCGCTCGACCGTCTGGGTGAGGATCCCCTTGGTGACGTTCGCCATGAACCCGCCGAACAGGATCATGGCCGTGGCGCCGACCGCGATGGCCGCCAGCGTCATCAGCGACCGGCGAGAATTGCGCAGGATGTTCCGGAACGCGATCTTGAACAGAGGCATGATCAGGCCCCCTCTTGGCGATGATCCACGAGCTCGCCGTCGCGAATGACGTAGGTATCTTCGGCGTGCGAGATCAGCTGCGGATCGTGCGTGGAGAAGATGAATGTCGTCTTCTGCTCGCGCTGGACCTGGCGCATCAGCTCGATGATCGAGGCACCGGTCTGGGTGTCGAGATTCGCGGTTGGCTCGTCGGCCAAGACCAGCTCAGGCTCGTTGATCAGGGCGCGGGCGATGGCGACGCGCTGCTTCTGGCCGCCGCTCAGCTGGTTCGGCCGATGCCGGCGCTGGTCGGCAAGGCCGACCGCATCCAGCAGCGACAAGGTGCGGTCGCGCCGCTCGCGCGCCGGCGTGCCGGTCAGGAGCAGCGGGTATTCGACGTTCTCGTACGCCGAGAGCACGGGGAACAGGTTGAAGTTCTGGAAGATGAAGCCGATGTTGCGCGAGCGGAAATCGGTGATCGCGTTGTCGCGCATCTCCGCCGTGGCTTGGCCGCAGATCTCGACGGTCCCCGAGGTTGGCGCGTCGATGCAGCCGATCAAGTTGAGCAGCGTCGTCTTGCCGCTGCCTGACGGCCCGACGATCATCGCGAAGCGGCGCCGCGCAACATCGAAGCTGACACCCCGGACGGCGGTCACCTTCAGGCCGTCGTCGTCGTAGGTTTTCACGACGTCACGGAACCGGACCGCCGGGGCCTCCGCCGCGGCGGTCGCGGCCCGGCCCCGTGAAGCGGGATTGGCAGGCAGAATCATGTACACTCCCCATGCGATGCGGCGGGCCGGAGCATCCCGGCGTTTGGTACTTCATGGTACCAGCCGCGTCACCATATGGTACTTTTAAGTACCAATGCAAGAGGTCTTTATGAGCGCAGCACGAACGGCGCGGAAGCCGGCTGAAACCAGGACGGACGAGACGTCGTTGCGCGAGCGCATTCTGAATGCGGCATTTTCCGCCTTCATGGAGCACGGCTACGCCGGGACCAGCACGCTCGAGATCGCGACCCGGGCGAAAGTGTCGAAGCGGGACGTCTACGCGGAGTTCGGCAGTAAGCAGGAGATGCTCGCGGTATGCATTGCGAGCCGCGCCCAGCGGATGCGCCGGCCGCTGGACATGCCGCCGGTCGAGACCCGCCGGCAGCTCGTCGCGGCGCTGGAGACGTATGGCGAGACGATGCTGCGCGAGTGGAGCGACGCGTCTGTGCTGGCGGTGTATCGCCTGGCGATCGCCGAAGCCGACCGCTCGCCCGGGGTAGCTCGGGCCCTCGACGCGGTCCGCGAAGCGACCTCGACGGCGCTGGCGGCGCTGCTGCAGGGGGCGCAGGCCAAGGGGCTGATCGGGCCCGGCGATCCGCGCGAGATCGGCATGCGGTTCGGAGCGATCCTATGGCGGGGCGATTTGCGGGTCAGGCTGTTGCTGCGACTAGCCGATCCGCCGTCGCCGCAGGACGCGCGCGACCGGGCGCGCTCGGCGACCGACGCGGTGCTGGCGCTCTATCCCGCGAAAAGCGTGTGACTCACGCCCGCGACGCCCGGGTGCGCGCGCTGTGCCGGCCGACCATCACGGCCGAGGCGGCGCCGATGGTCCGACTCGCCGCGTGTCGGTTTCGTGCCATTGTCCCCTCGGACGCGCACCGTCGGTTCTCGTTTGCGGACATTTGGACGGCGGCGATGCGCGTCCGCTAAGTGCCATTAGCGGTCATCCGGTCTGTGAGACAATCTTTATCAACGATCATGCTGACTCGATCTTTAGTTATTTGACCGCGAAGTACCAGCCTGGACAGTCCCGGCAGGTGGTCGTGCCTTCGCAACAGTGGAAAATCCAATAAGCACCCTTAACGACCAAGGTGCTTTTGCCAACCTCAGTGCCTTGGACTCTCACCTGCTAAGTACCAGCGACACTCTCCGCACCTGCAAAAAATGCTCGGGCTTCGGGGAGCAGAAATATGATGTCCTTATTCCGCGGATCGTTTGTCGCCGTTGTACGTCGTAAATGGTAGCCAGTGGCGCGCCGCCGTACTCAGGTCCGGATAATAGGGCTCGCTCGGCGCCAGCAGGGGGCCATGGTGGCTCTCGAGGGATCGCTCCTCAAACCGCGTAGCGACGCGAACGCCAGCCTGTGTCATGTCGTAGTTTTCTAACGGGAGCAGTTCCGCGCTCCAGTGTGCCTTTCCCTTTCGCCGTATGCCAATTTCTCCAAATGTCACATGGCCATTTTGGATCTCATCAATAAAGGCGAGAGACCGTTCGGGGCTCAAGACGATGGACTTCCGGACTTCAGGGACGGTGCATAGAACGGGCTGAACATTGACTGCGTTCTACTCCGCCGGTCTCTGCGCTTCCGCAATCGGCGGGAGGACCACTTCCGTGCCGAACTTCGAGGCGAGGCGGACCAACCGATTTGCCTCGTCGAGATAGTCGTGGGTCATCGACGACAGCCAGTCCCGTTGCAACTTGGCCACGTCCGTCCAATTCCGGCATGTGAGAAGCTGCTGCCCAAGCTGGCTGTCGCTCTCCAGTCGAGCGGTGGTGAAACGAACCACCTCCTGCTGCCACGCAAGGGATGCTTGATTGCAGGCTGCGCCGGCCCGCGCCAGCGTCTCCAACACCGGTCCATTCAATGCCGCCATCCATGGCAACCGTGTGGCGGCGGATCTCTCCCTGTGACGCGCCTGCTTCGGCATTGGCTGGATCTCCCCAGTCTGTCCGTGCAGATCGAGCGGCGCGGTCTGTGCAGTATTCTTTTTCTCTTTCGAACGTCGCCTCTTGCGCTGGCGGTTCATAGGTGCTCGCGCCCGGTAAATAAATTCCGGAAGAGTTCTTCCGACCTCCGCAACCCGTCCTCGGTGAACCGCACGGACTTCGCCCTGCCGATCGGGTCGGAAATGAAACCTTTCGCATGCAGCCGGTCCAGCGCATCCCAGTCGAACGACTTCCACGTTCGGTCATGATCATGCCGTCCGAGGTACAGAAGCGCTAAAAGAGCCTCGTCGATGCGATCCGTGTCGATGTCCATGCCGCTGCGTCGCAGAAAACCAAAACCACACCGAGCCGCCATGGCCGCCCGTCGCAATGTAGATGTGAAGTATCAGTATCTAGTGGTAATACGTCATTATTAATTTTTCAAGGGGGACCTCTAAGACGGGATGGCGGTTAAGCTTCCTCGCTTCACGTTGCACCGCGAAATCTTGATGTACTAGACATCACGTTGTGTTAAGGAGACGCTTGATGCCGCGGGCCTGGGCTGGCTTGAGGGCTTGGTTCCAGTCACGGTACATCGTCTGAGCATCCTTGCTGGAACAAGGCCGCCGGCGCCCGCTAAACGCGGCGGCATTTAAGAGACCGGATCCACCAGCGAGCACGATTTCCAAAGCATGATAACAGCGGCACAGATGAGAGCAGCCCGGGCGCTGCTCGGCCTGGAGCAACGGGCTCTTGCGAAATTATCCGGCCTATCGTTGCCAACGATCCAGAGGATGGAGGCCAGCGACGGCAATGTCCGCGGGAACGTGGACTCCCTCGTGAAGGTCGTCGCCGCGCTCAACAGTGCCGGGGTCGAGATCATCAACGACGGCCATGTGAGCCACGGTGGCGGGCGAGGCGTCCGTCTGAAGTCCGGTTCATCAACAAACCGCTAACTGGCTCGGCGTCGGCCAGCGGTTGCATTTGACGCTGGCGGCGACGGCGCCCCTGCCTCCAGCCGGCCAGAGCGTCACAACAACGCATTCAACGCCCCGCTGACGGCGATCTCCTGCGGCGATGGACCAGGCGTGATGCCTGCCAGAGTTCAATGCCCCAGTATTGCTGCTTTTCGCGCAGGACGCCGTTCGCCCAAGCGATGGCCTGTTGGTCGTCTTGACGCCTCAATTCTTGGACGGAGACCAATTGATCGTCTAGGCCTAACAGGTAGCAGCGATAGATCGGCATATTCCCTCCGCTCTACCTGAAGCAGGCCCCTCACCAGCACCCGCTCGTTTTTGACGGTGCCGGTCACGAGCCGAAGATCCGCCATGCCTCTTGTCGGCGAAAATCCTGCTTGCGGAGCCCTCACAACCGGCTCAGCCCCGACGGGACGAGCGGACGCAGAGAGTTGCAGCTTTACACATCATAAAGAATATTCTATAGATTAATATCGTAGTATTACCATTGCATTCTATGCTGTTGATCGCCGTCTTAAGGGGCCCTCGAAGGGGCCTCAAGACCCCGGGAGCGTTCATGGCGGCACCACTCACTCCCCATCTTCAGATCTACAACGTGCAGATCACGTCGACGTTGTCGATTCTGCACCGGCTAACCGGTCTGCTGATCGGGATTGGAACCGTTTGGTTCGCTGTCTGGCTGGCGGCCTTGGCCGCGGGTCCTGAGCGTTACACAACTATTGTGTCCATCATCGGCTCGGTTCCCGGTCTCGTCGCGATGGCGGCGTTCACGTGGGCCTTGGCCTTTCACCTGTGCACGGGGATCCGCCATCTTGTCTGGGATGCAGGGGCGGCGATGGACACCGCATCGATCTTCGTCTCGGCGCGTCTCGTCATTGGGTTCTCCATCGTGCTTACCCTCTTGGTTTGGGGAGGCGCTATTGCCGCCAAGCTCTAAGATCGACCCGATGACGCCGTCGCTGAGAACTCCGCTGGCGGGGAGTCGTGGCCTCGGCTCGGCGCGTTCCGGCACCGAGGAGTGGTGGCAGCAGCGGGGGACCGCGATCGCGCTCGTGCCGCTGACGGTGGCCTTCGTGGTTCTAATGATCCGTCTGATCGGCGCCGACTATGATGAGACGGCCCGGGCGATGGGTAATTTTTATGTGGCGACACTGACGCTGATCTTCGTGGGCGCGTTCACCTGGCACCTCAAACTTGGGCTCTGCGTGATCATCGACGATTATGTCCACCTGCTGTGGCTTCGGCTATCGCTCAGGCTCGCCGCGACGTTCGGGTGCGCCGTCATGGTCGTCAGCTGTGCCGTGTCGCTCGCCAAGCATGCAACCCGATTTTAGCGCCGCACCATGGCCATCTATCCGCTTACAGACCACCATTACGACGTCGTTGTGGTTGGCGCCGGAGGTGCTGGTCTTCGGGCCACCGTGGGCTGCGTCGAAGCCGGGCTATCAACAGCGTGCATCACGAAAGTCTTTCCCACACGCAGTCACACGGTGGCGGCGCAAGGCGGCATCGCTGCGGCGATGGCCAATCTGTCCGAAGACCGTTGGCAGTGGCATATGTACGACACGGTCAAAGGCTCGGATTGGCTTGGCGATCAAGACGCGATCGAATTTATGTGCCGAGAAGCGATTCCGGCCGTTCTCGAGCTTGAGCATTTCGGGTTGCCCTTCAGCCGCACGAAAGACGGGAAGATCTATCAGCGCGCGTTCGGCGGGCATATGCAGGACTTCGGAAAGACGCCCGCGCTCCGGGCCTGTGCGGCCGCCGACCGCACCGGACACGCGTTGCTGCACACGCTCTATTCGGAAGCGTTGAAGCGGCAGACCGAATTCTTCTCCGAATACTTCGTCCTCGACCTGATCATGGATGGCGACCGATGCCGAGGAGTCGTCGCCTGGTGCCTCGAGGACGGCACGCTTCATCGCTTCATCGGCCATCTGACGATACTCGCGACCGGAGGCTATGGACGCGCGTATTTCTCGTGCACATCGGCCCATACCTGCACGGGCGACGGCGGCGGCATGATCTTGCGGGCGGGCCTGCCGCTTCAGGACATGGAATTCGTGCAGTTCCATCCCACCGGCATCTACGGCGCTGGATGCCTGATCACCGAAGGGGTGCGCGGGGAAGGCGGCTACCTCGTGAATTCCCAAGGCGAGCGGTTCATGGAGCGCTATGCCCCAAACGCCAAGGATCTTGCCAGCCGCGACGTTGTGAGCCGGGCCATGGCCATCGAGATCCGCGAGGGCCGGGGCGTCGGGCCTCAGCGGGATCATCTCTATCTACATCTCAACCATCTGCCCGCCTCACTCATCCACGAGCGTCTGCCTGGCATATCCGAGACGTCGCGGATCTTTGCTGGCGTCGATGTAACGCGGGATCCAATTCCCGTGTTGCCCACGGTCCATTACAATATGGGCGGCATCCCGACGAACCACCGGACCGAGGTGCTGTGTCCCCGCGACGGAAACCCGGATGCGGCGGTGCCGGGCCTTTTGGCGATCGGCGAGGCGGCGTCGGTCTCGGTCCATGGTGCCAACCGGCTGGGATGCAATTCGCTGCTCGACATCGTGGTGTTTGGCCGCGAATCCGCCCGACGCGCAGCAGAGCTCGTGACGCCAAAGACGGGGCATGACCCGCTGCCGGCCGGGGCCGGCGATCAGGCGCTTGCCCGGTTCGACAAGCTCCGAAACGCACATGGGAAGCGCAGCGTGGCACAGCTGCGCGAGCGCATGCAGCGCACCATGCAAACCTATGCGAGCGTCTTCCGGACGGGGGAGACCCTGAAGGACGGAGCGGGGCGGATCACGGAGGCCTTTGGCCGGATGGCTGAGCTTGGCGTCGCCGACCGCTCTCTGATTTGGAACACCAATCTGGTCGAGGCGCTCGAACTCGATAATCTGATACGGCAAGCGGTGGTGACCATGCACGCCGCGGAGAACAGGTGCGAGAGCCGGGGCGCCCATGCGCGCGAGGACTACCCGAAACGCGATGACGCGGTCTGGATGCGTCACACCCTGACTTGGCACCGCGCGGCGGGAAAGGTCGATATCGACTATCGGCCCGTCCATGCCGCGCCTTTGACCGGGTCAAACCCGGCCATACCTGGCTTGGAAATACGACGGACACCGCGACGAGGCGCGTTCGCATCTACCGCTGGAATCCCGACCATGGGACGAACCCGCAGCTCGACACCTACGTCCTCGATGCCAAGTCCTGTGGGCCGATGGTTCTGGATGTCCTGATCCGAATCAAGGACCAGATCGATCCGACACTCACGTTTCGGCGGTCATGCCGCGAAGGCGTATGCGGCTCCTGCGCCATGAACATCAACGGCGTAAACACCCTGGCTTGTACCAAGCCCTGCGGCGAGGACGCGGGCGACATCACGGTCTATCCGCTGCCGCACTTGACGGTCATCAAGGACCTGGTGGTGAACCTGACCGGCTTTTTCGCGCAGTACACTTCGATCAAGCCATGGATGCAGACCGCGTCGCCGCAGCCGGTTCGGGAGCGGCGTCAGTCGCCCGACGAGCGGGCGAAACTGGATGGGCTGTACGAATGCATTCTCTGCGCCTGCTGCGCGACCTCGTGCCCGAGTTACTGGTGGAACTCGGACCGTTATCTCGGGCCAGCCGTCCTTCTTCAGGCCTTCCGCTGGATCGCGGACAGCCGTGATGAGATGACTGGCGAACGCTTGGACGAGCTGCAGGATCCGTTCAAGTTGTACCGGTGCCATACGATCATGAATTGCACGCAAGCTTGCCCAAAAGGCCTGAATCCAGCGAAAGCAATCTTCCAGATCAAACGACTCCTTATGATGCGGCAGTGACATCCCGCACGTGCGGCTGCACCCACGTCCGTCGCGGCCATCGACGTTGTCGTGGACGTCGAGCCACAATCCCGCCCTGTTCGGCTGCGCGCCTCAACAGCGGAGATCAGGTCGCCACCTCCTTAGTCGCATGCCCTGAAGTTCCTCACTGAGCGAAACGTAGGGTCCGTTGGGTCGAAGCAAGAGAGTCGGCGGCGCCAGATTCACCGCCGCTCCCCCGATGACGATTGAATTGCCGCTGACACCTCCGGGTGCGTCGAGGACACGAGCTTCGAGACCGGCTCTGGCGATCCGGGCCCCGACAACATCAGCGCGAGTCTCCGTGTCCCGCTCTGCCACGACATTCACGAAGATAAATCCGGGGGTCCTCAGGCGTTGGCGTGCGAGTCGAAAGAAATCAACGGAGGAAAGTTCCGGAGGCGTTTCGTCGCCGATGAATGCATCGACGATAATCGCATCATAGGACTTACGGCTCCGCTTAAGAAAAGTCGATCCATCGTCGATGTGGCAGGTGATCCCCGGTGGCAGCGAAAAATATCGTTGGGCTAAAACGATGGATACAGGATTGATCTCAACGATCGTGACGCGTCGGTTCGCTTTGGTGAGCATCGTTGCGAGTGTTCCGCCACCGCATCCGATCATGAGCACCCGACGGGCGGCCGTTTGCGCAAGCAGTCCATACATCGCGTGGATGTACGGCGTTAAGCTGATGCCGTTGCAGTCCGCTTCGCTCTGAAAATGACCGCCCTGCATATAGACGTGAGAGCTGGTGCCGCGGTACCTGAGAATCGTAATCTCTCCGAATTTCGAAGGTTCCTTCGCGACAATGATCATTCAGCGCCCCTGCGATTTCGCGGTCTTGTCCGATGCTGTTCAAGCGGGCTGCGCATTCCCTGGCCACCCTATGTGCTGTGGCCAGAGGGGCGTCGTGCCCGAGGCGGCGATACGTCTTCGCAGAAGCACGTGCTGGCCGCCGCCACGACGTGCACGTCGTTGACTATTTCTGCGCTGGCAGCGATATCGATTCGAGACCCTTCACCGCCGCCAACAAAACAGCGCCGCGATGCGCGCCGGTGGCTCGCAGGGCTTCCTGCTCAAGCTGTTCGCACAATTCATCGCAGAGCGACCGGGTAGTCTTCGCGTCCATCTCGCCAGCCTCCGCCTCGAGCCGCCGGATGAGATCGTCGAGCTCTTTCCGCCACCGATCAGGCAAGCTCGGTTGCTGCGCCAACCGCTCGATCGCCTGGCGGTAGCGTCCGTATAGGTCTGTGGCACGCATGATCGATCCTCCCTACAACATGTTCTCGACCGCGTTGATCCTAAGACCGCCGCGCCGACAATCCTGCGGGTCCGCGGCAAGGTCGTATTAGGCCGCTTCCGCAATATACGAGTTGAAATGGCATAAGCAATGCGGCACGCCCAATATCTTTCATTCTAAACGTCATATATAATGTTCCAACCATGATCACCTCAAGCCAACTTCGCGCCGCGCGCGCTTTGCTCGGGCTCGACCAGAGCGAGCTGGCCAGCCGGTCGGGCCTTTCCGCCCCGACCATCCAGCGCATGGAGGCGAGCGACGGGGTCATTCGAGGAAACGTCGATTCGTTGGTGAAGCTCGTCGCCGCGTTCGACGAAGCGGGACTCGCCTTTATCGAGGACAACGTCGCCAGCATGGCGGGCGGCCGCGGCGTCCGGCTGAAAGGGACATAGGCCATCATGGCTGTTCCTTCGCAACCGCCGCCCGAAGTTCCAGCGCTCCGCGCGTCAAGACGGTAGGTCCGGATGTTGGCGACGATTGTGCTCTGGTGCGTGACCGCGTTCCTCGCACTGGCCATCGTCGCCGTGACAGTCGCCCGGCATGCCTCCGCCACGCCGGTCGTCTACGGCGCAAGCCTCGCCGCTTCGCTGGTCGCCTTGGCCGGTGGACTCGCCGGCCTCATCGACACGGCGGAGCCGCCGGCGGCGGCCATTCTGCCGCTCGGCCTCCCATGGCTGGGCGCCCATTTCCGCATCGACGCGCTCGCGGCCTTCTTCCTGGTCGTCGTCAATCTCGGCGGTGCGGCCGCGAGCCTGTTTGCGCTCGGCTATGGCCGCCATGAACCGGCGCCGCACCGTGTGCTCCCATTTTTTCCGGCGTTCCTGGCCGGCATGAACCTTGTGGTCCTGGCCGACGATGCGTTCACGTTCCTCCTGTCGTGGGAGTTCATGTCGCTCACGTCCTGGGCGCTCGTCATGGCCTATCATCGGGTCAGCGACAACGCGCGGGCGGGCTACATCTATCTCATCATGGCGAGTTTCGGCACGCTGTGCCTGCTGCTCGCCTTCGCCCTGCTGGCCGGGCCGGATGGTGCCTACGGCTTTGCAGCGATGCGGACGAATCATGTGCGGCCTTTGTTCACGGCCCTCGTTTTGGGACTGGTTCTGCTCGGCGCAGGCTCGAAGGCCGGTTTGGTGCCGCTGCATGTCTGGCTGCCACTCGCCCATCCGGCCGCGCCCAGCCATGTGTCCGCGTTGATGAGCGGCGTCATGACGAAGGTTGCCGTCTATGGCTTCATCCGCATTGTCCTGGACTTGCTCGGCCCGCCGGAGTGGTGGTGGGCGATGGTCGTGCTGGCTCTCGGCGGCATCACCTCTGTGATGGGCGTGCTTTACGCGCTCATGCAGCACGACCTCAAGCGGCTGCTGGCGTATCACACTGTCGAAAACATCGGCATCATCTATATCGGCCTCGGCCTGGCGCTCGCGTTTGAGGCCAACCACGTCACCTGGGCCGCCGCTCTCGCCCTGACCGCGGCGCTGTTTCATGTCCTCAATCATTCGCTCTTCAAGAGCCTGCTGTTCTTCGGCTCGGGCGCCGTCCTGACGGCCACCGGCGAGCGCGACATGGAGCATCTGGGCGGGCTCATTCACCGGATGCCATTCACGGCGTTCGCGTTTCTCGTTGGGTGTGTCGCGATCTCGGCGTTGCCGCCGCTCAACGGATTCGTGTCGGAGTGGCTGACGTTCCAGGCGATCCTGCAGAGCCCCGATCTGCCCCAATGGGGACTCAAAGTCCTCATTCCGGCGGTCGGCGCGCTCTTGGCGCTGTCGGCGGCCCTCGCGGCCGCCTGCTTCGTCAAGGCATTCGGGGTCACCTTTCTTGGTCGGCCGCGAACGCCCGCCGCCGCGGGCGCGCACGAAGTCGATCGCTTTTCGCTTACCGCCATGTTTGCCTTCGCGTTGCTGTGCCTGCTGGCCGGCATTCTGCCCGGCCTCGTCATCGACGCGTTGACCCCCGTCGTCCACGGGCTCGTCGGCGATCGCATGCCGGTCCAACTCGGGGTCCCATGGCTCTCGATCGTGCCCATTGCCGAGGCGCGCAGTTCCTACAATGGGCTGCTCGTTTTCATCTTCATCGGCATCTCGGCCTCGCTCGCGATCTACGCGATTCATCGTCTGGCGTCGCACGCACTCCGGCGTGCCCCACCGTGGGATTGCGGCTTTCCGAATACCAGCCCGATCACGCAGTACACCGCAGGGAGCTTTGCCCAGCCGATCCGCCGGGTTTTTGGCACCAGCGTGTTCCGCGCCCGCGAGGCGGTGCACATGCCGCCGCCCGGCGATCGCCGTCCGGCACGCTTGCATGTCGATCTCCGCGATCTCGTGTGGGAGGTGCTCTACGCGCCGGTGGCGGACGCCGTCGATACGGTGGCCGGACGCCTCAACGTCCTGCAGTTCCAGACCATCCGACGCTATCTGAGCCTGGTCTTCGCGGCCCTGATCCTTCTCTTGTTGGTGCTCGGAATATGGCCGTGATCCTCGACTTCGCCGTTCAGGGTGGCCAGATGTTGCTGGTCCTCTTGCTGGCACCGCTGCTGACCGGATTCGTGCGCAAGGTCAAAGCACGCCTTCTGCGCCGCCAGGGGCCGCCCGTCGTCCAGCCCTATCGAGATCTTGCCCGGCTGCTGCACAAGGACGTCGTGCTGGCCGAGAACGCGTCCTGGCTGTTCCGGCTCGCTCCCTATCTCATCTTCGCCGCGACGTGGGTGGCAGCCGCCCTCGTGCCGACCTTCGCGACCGGCCTGCTGTTCAGCTGGATGGCCGATCTCATCGCGATCACTGCCCTTCTCGGAAGCGCACGCTTCTTCCTGGCGATCGCGGGCATGGACGTGGGCACCAGTTTCGGCGGCATCGGCTCCAGCCGCGAGGTGATGATCGCCTCCGTCGCCGAACCCGCGATGCTGATGATCGTCTTCACCCTGGCGCTCGTCGCCAAGTCGACCCAGCTCTCCACGATCTCCAACGTCATGCTGTCCGGGCATGTGGGCCTGCGCATCTCGCTGGGTCTCGTGCTCGTCGGCTTGATCGTCGTCGCGATCGCCGAGAACGCCCGCATCCCGGTCGACAATCCAGCGACGCACCTGGAGCTGACGATGGTTCACGAGGCCATGATCCTCGAATATTCCGGACGGCATCTCGCGGTGATCGAGCTGGCGGCTTTCCTGAAACTGCTGCTCTATGTCTCGCTCATTGCCTGTATCTTCTTGCCCTGGGGCCTCGCACCGGCCGACGCCGGACCCGCCGCCTATGTCACGGGCCTCGCCTCGTATGTCGCGAAGCTCGCGCTTGGCGGCGTTCTGCTCGCCCTGTTCGAGACTGTGATCGCCAAGATGCGGGTGTTCCGCGTGCCGGTTTTTCTCGGGGCCGCCCTGATGCTCGGCCTCCTCGGCACGCTCCTCTTGTTTGTCTCGCAGGGGCTTTAGATGGACGGACTCAACTTCGATATCGCGCATCTCTTCGCCGGCGGTCTGGTGCTGGTGAGCTTCATGATGATCTACCAGGACCGGCTCTACGCATTGCTCAACGTGTTTGCGCTCCACGCCTTCGTGCTGGCCTTTTCGGTCGGCTGGCAAGCGCATGTCCAGGATGCACCTCACCTATATATCACCACGGCGATCGCGATCGTCTTCAAAGGCATCATCATCCCGGTGGCGCTCCACCGGATCATCCAGCGCCTCGGCATCCACCGCGAGATCGAGACGGTCGTTGGCATCGGGCCCACGATGCTGTTCGGCATCGGCCTCGTCGCCCTGTCCATGGCGGTCATGCTGCGCGTCACCGCCGACGCCGACCGCCTCGCTCGCGAAGACGTCGCTCTCGCGCTGTCGGTGGTTCTCCTCGGCCTCCTCATGATGGTGACGCGGCGCAACGCGGTGAGCCAAGTGGTCGGCTTCATGTCGCTGGAGAACGGCCTTGTCCTGGCCGCCACCGGCGCCAAAGGCATGCCGCTGGTCGTCGAGATGAGCGTGGCCTTCTCGATCCTCGTTGCCTTTATCGTTATCGGTATCTTCCTGTTCCGCATCCGCGAGCGCTTCGACACCGTTGATGTCCAGGCCCTCGATCGATTCCGCGGAGACCAACGATGAGCGGCCTCGCCCTCGATGCCCCGGTCTTCGACATGCTGAGCGCCATCCTGCTGATCCCACTGGGGGCCGCGGCCCTGCTGGCGCTGCTGCCTGGCTATCGGCTCACCGCGCGACTCAATGTTCTGGCGACGTTCCTGACCTTGGCTGCAGCTCTATCGCTGTTCTTCTTCCAGCGGCCGGAGGCAGGGCCATATCTGCTGATCGACGATCTCAACGTCGTCTTCATTGCGCTCAACACGTTCGTCGGATTCACGACCAGCGTCTTCAGCGCCAGCTATATCGCGCACGAGCTCGAGATCGGCCGGCTGACGCCGACCTACCTCCGCTTCTATCACGCCATGTATCAGGTCCTCATGTTCGCCATGAACCTGGCGCTCAGCGCCAACAATATCGGGCTGATGTGGGTGGCCATCGAGCTCGCCACACTCACCACCATCCTGATGGTTGGCATCTACCGGACCCACGAGGCGATCGAGGCCGCCTGGAAATACTTTATCCTCGGGAGCGTCGGCATCGCGCTCGCGTTGTTCGGTACGATCTTGATCTATCTTGCGGCGCAACCGGTGATGGGCGGCGGCCTGGACGCCATGGTCTGGACGCTGCTGATCGAGCACGTCGCCCGCTTCGATCCAGCGCTCCTTGACGTCGCCTTCGTCTTCCTTCTGCTCGGCTATGGAACCAAGGTCGGCTTGGCACCGTTACACGCATGGCTTCCCGATGCCCATGCTGAGGGTCCCACCCCGATTTCGGCTGTGCTCTCCGGGCTTCTCCTCAACGTGGCACTTTACGCCGTATTGAGATTCAAGATGCTGTTGGCGGCCAACCCTAAGGCGATTGCGCCCGGACCCCTCATGATCACGATGGGATTGGGCTCGCTGATCTTCGCCGCGTTCATGCTGTACCGCCGGCGCGACGTCAAGCGCATGTTCGCCTACTCCTCGATCGAGCATATGGGGATCATCACGTTCGCGTTCGGCATGGGCGGCCCACTCGCCAACTTCGCCGGCCTGTTGCATATGACCATGCACAGCCTGACCAAGTCCGCGATCTTCTATGCGGTCGGCCACATCGCGCAGGTGAAAGGGACCCAGAAGATCGCCGAAATCCGCGGGCTGACCGAAACCCACCCCTTGCTCGGATGGGGACTCGTCGTCGGCATCTTTGCGATCGCCGGCATGCCGCCGCTCGGCATTTTCATGAGCGAGTTCCTGGTCGTCAGCTCGACGTTCGCGCGTGAGCCGTTGCTGGCGATTCCGCTTGTCTTCGGGCTCCTGGTCGCCTTTGGCGCGCTGCTTCTCCGCGTCAACAGCCTCGCCTTCGGCGACCCGCTGGGCAGCACGAAGCCCGCCGAAGCATCCTACGTGCCGCTCTATGCGCATCTAGCGCTGGTGCTCGGCGCCGGCCTCTATCTGCCGCCGCCGCTGGTGGTATGGTTTCAGCACGTGGCTGGCTTGCTGGGGTAGACAATGCCGAACCTGACCACCGCCGAATTGATCGCGCAGGGCCGGCGCATCCCACACCATCGCCCGTGGCCGCGCGCCGCCGTCACACCCGATCTCTGGCGCGAGGCAGCCCGGCAGCTTGGCGCGCAGACATCGTCCTTGCTCGGCTTGTGGGGCGACGAGGAGAGCGTCCATATGGCGCTGCGCGACGAACGGGCCGGCGAGATCGGAACCGTGAGCCTGGAATGCCCCAACGGCCAGTTCCCGTCGGTCGCGCAGGTGCATCCGCCAGCCCTCCATCTTGAAGCGGCCATCCGCGACCTGTTTGGGTTTCAGCCGGACGGGTCGCCGGACCCAAGGCAGTGGCTCGATCATGGGCGGTGGGGAATCCGTTATCCGCTCGGCCGCCTCGAATGCCTGCCCGAGGCTCAGCCCTACGTCTTCCTGCCGGCGGAGGGGGAGAGCCTGCACGAGATCGCCGTCGGTCCGGTGCATGCCGGAATCATCGAGCCCGGGCATTTCCGCTTCACCGCCAGCGGCGAAACCGTGGTCCGCCTTGAGGAGCGCCTGGGCTATGTTCACAAGGGCATCGAGGGACTCATGGCCGGTGCCGATCTCGCGCGGGCGGCGCGCTTGGCCGGCCGGACCTCCGGGGACAGCACCGTCGCGTACGGCCTCGCCTTCGCCCATGCCGCCGAAGCTGCTCTCGAGATAGAGGTGCCGGCCCGCGCCGTGTGGCTGCGCGCCCTCATGGCCGAGCTCGAGCGGCTGGCAAACCATTTCGGCGATATCGGCGCGATCTGCAACGATGCCGCGTTCTCGCTCATGCACGCCCATTGCGCTATCCTGCGCGAGCGCGTGCTGCGGGTGGCCGACCTCTGCTTCGGCCATCGTCTGATGCGCGACAAAGTCGTGCCGGGCGGCGTGATCGTCGACCTCGGCGGCAACGGCACCGTGTCCTTGCGGGCGCTCATCGGCGAGATTCGAAGCCGGTTTCCCGCCCTGGTCGAGCTCTACGACAACACCGCCTCTCTCCAGGATCGCACGGTCGGCACCGGCGTGCTTCAGCCGGCGTTGGCCCGCCAATATGCGTGTGGCGGCTATGTCGGACGAGCCTCCGGACGGAATTTCGACGCCCGGCGCAGCCCGGGTTATCCGCCCTACGATAGGCTCCGCTTCGAGGTCCCCCTCCTCGAGGCCGGCGACGTCAACGCGCGTGTGTGGATTCGGATTCGCGAGGTCGAGCAGAGCCTCTCGCTTATCGAGCAGATCTTGGAGCAGCTGCCGGACGGAAGCCTCCAGATCGAGGCTTCGATATCCAGTGAGGTGTCGCGCGAGGGGATCGCGCTCGTCGAAAGCTTCCGCGGCGACATCTTGGTCTGGCTGCGTCTCGACCGGGACGGACGGGTCGAACGCTGTCACCTGCGCGACCCCTCCTGGTTTCAATGGCCGCTCCTCGAGGCGGCCATCGAGGGCAACATCGTCGCGGACTTCCCGCTCTGCAATAAGTCCTTCAATTGCTCGTATTCGGGTCACGATCTGTAGGAACGGCCGGCATGCGTAGGATCATCTTTGAAAGCCTGGTACGCGGTCCGTTGACTGAACCATCGCCCGGCGCCGACGACGCGGCCCTCGCCGAATTCGGGGCCGCACTCGAGCGCGTGGCGCGGCGGCGCTTCGGCCGTTCGCTGGCCATCCGGGAAGTCGACGCCGGCTCGTGCAATGGGTGCGAGCTTGAGATCCACGCTCTCAACAATGCATTCTACGACATCGAGCGGTTCGGGCTGCGCTTCGTCGCATCGCCGCGCCACGCCGACGTGCTCCTGGTGACGGGGCCGGTCACCAAGAACATGCGCGAGGCCCTCGAGCGGACCTACCAGGCGACGCCCGATCCGAAATGGGTGGTGGCGGTCGGCGACTGCGCGGCCGACGGCGGTATGTTCGCCGGCAGCTATGCCTGTGTCGGCGCCGTGTCCGCGGTGGTGCCGGTCGATCTGCACATCCGGGGATGCCCCCCGCGCCCGGTGGACCTGATCAAAGGCCTGCTTGCGCTTGTGCAAAACAAAGCTGGCGACCATGCGCGATAGCGAGATCCAATTCGAGAGAACGAGCTTTGGAACGGCGACCCGTCGGCGGCGACACGGTTCACTGCAAAATGATCCGGTGGCGTCCGACCGACCATCGTTCCACGTCGAACAAAGCGTCCGCGACCAGCGGACCCGTTGGTGGAGGCAATGCCCATGGTCGACAAAGCACTGGAGGCGATGCTCAAGAGCGGCGTGAACGTGTGGAACGAGTGGCGCGGCGCGCATCCGGATACGACGGCCGCGCTTCCGGGAGCGCATCTGTGCGGCGTAGATTTGATCGGCGCCAACCTGGCGGAGGCCGATCTCCGCAAGGCGGATTTGCGCGGCGCGAATCTGAGCGATGCGATTTTGGCCGGCGCCCACCTCGGAGGCGCCAATTTCTTCAAGGCCATCCTCGATCGTGCCGATGTTGCCAGCGCGGATCTCACCGGGGCCCAATTCCTGACCGGCGCACAGCTCAAGACCACGCGCAACTGGCAAACGGCCTACCGGGATCTGGAGCTTGCCTGCGGTGCGCCTATTCCTCGATCCCGCGGCTGACACAGAGCATCACGCGGCGATGTCTCATGCCGCAGATGCCGGAGCGCCACGCGGCATGCGGGTCGGTCATCGATTTGCCACCGGCACCGATATCGATTCAAGACCATTCACCGCCGCCAGGAGGACCGCGCTCCGATGGGGCGTTGTCGCCCGCAGCGCTTCCTGCTCAAGTTGCCCGCACAGTTCGTCGCGCAACTGCTGAGCGCTCTGCGGCTCTAAGGTGGCGAGGTCCGTCGCGGCCTGCCGCACTAGCGTCTGTATTTCTTTCTGCCAATGTTCGCGGCTTGTCGGCGACTCGGCCAAATTCCTGATGGCCGATCGGTACCGCGCATAGAGCTGTAGACCGCGCATGTTCCGCTCCTCCCTAAAGTTGGCAGCCATTTCTTGTGAGATAGGGCACACGACCCACACGCGCGCCTCCCGCGCGCATCCACAAGGATAATGTACTGCGCGTACATAATAAGCTTTCAACAATCAAACATGCTGCGCTCGACGACGTTTTCAAGAGATCGCACCGCAGGATTGTCAATCTGGCCGGTGGGCCCGATCTGCCGCCCGCGGCCTTCGCGAATTATCCACTGATCGCTCGCCCTGGAACATAGCGGGTTCGATCCCGGAGGGCCGCTGTGTCAAGAAATCGAAGTACTCTCGGCTTATCAACGCGCTCAAGCGTGAACTGCTCGCGCCGCCGCTGCTCGACGATCCGCCATTTGCGGCGCGGCGGGTTGACGTCGACGTAGGTATCGCCAACACGAATCGGATCCGACGTCATGATGGGTGCTCCGAAACCTGGTGCCGTCACTCAAATTTGGCGGCGAGCCGGCTCATCCGGGCCGACTGTCGAACGCGCCGAGGTTTATTTGTCGGACCGCGTCGGAACCGGCGGTGTTCGACGCGTCAGCCGCTCGAACATGTCCCGTATCTCTTTGGCGCTGACGTGGTCCCTTTCCATAAGTCTTTGGATCACGGGCTCGGCCAGGAGGTCCTCAACGGTCGGGAGCTTGTCGCTCAAATGGGTCCTCCCTGGTTCGGTCGTGTCCTAATTTGGGGACGCGCGCCGTCGTGCCAGCGCGCCGCAGCCAAAAAGGAAAGGCCCTTCGCAAGGACGGTCGTTTTGAGCCGGTTCACGGTCTTGCCGACAGGAGTTTCTGACCGTGAAATCTCGGCCGCGCACGCTTCGCAAAGCAGTCGGCCGACGACCATGACCCCGGACCTTGCCGATCGTTTGCGATCGTCGATCGCGAACCGCGGACGCGGACCTTTAGGCGCGCTCCGCGACCGCCGTCGAAGCTCGCGACACCCGCGTCGACAAAATCAATCCCGGCACGGCCCAAGGCGGCGACCAGCATCAAGCGAGCCCCGAATCTTGTCTCCGATGACGCTATCGCTCGCTTTCATCTGCCGCGGCGTGGCTGGAGAAGCACCTGACAGCGCTGCCAGGCTGGAACGGTTCGATCCCAAGCGGTCCTGCGCCGCGCGCAACCGAGCTGGCGTGATCGTGTTCGAGCAATCATTGATCAAATGCGAGAGTACACGTATAAGACATACATAGTCTTGTATCAAGCATTATCTTGCACGGTCGAGCTATAAGTATATGTGTTTGGAGCGTTGTCCAGATGCCTGACTCGTCGAAACCGTCGGAAACTTCGCCGCAGCTGCTGTCTTCCCGTCGTGTGGGCGCGCGCCGGAACGGCCACAGCCGACGGCGATCGGCGATGGTCCCCGCCAACGTCGTGATCCAAAAGGCCGGTACGATTGCTGACGTGGCGATGGTCACGATTGTGAGAAAGCCGACCAGGTACGGGGACATCCTGGTTGTCAGGAGTCGTGCCGACGGGTCGTACACGTATCTCCAGGGCGGCTACTGTCAGAGCGAGGTCGATGGCGACGGTATCAGCCTGTCGTCGTACATCCACGCGATCTACGGCCTCCTCACGCAGACGAACGCGCGTCACATCCTCATGATCGGATGCGGCGGCGGAACGTTGGCGACGATGCTCGCTCGGGCCGGCAGGTCTGTGACCGTCGTCGATGTCAATCCGACGTCCTTCCAGATCGCTCGGGAGCATTTTTTTCTATCGGCGGAAATTGTCTGTCATGTCCGCGATGGACAGCGCTTCCTCGAACAGGACGATGGTCGTTACGACGCCATTGTCGTCGACGCCTTCATCGGCGATATAATTCCGCCGCATCTCCGTTCGGTTCAATTTTTCCGATCCGCTCAACAAAAACTTACTGCTTACGGCTGTATTGTCTCCAATGTCATGCTCCGTGATGATCTCGACGCTCGAGCGAGGCTGATCGCAGCGAACATGGCTGAGGCCGGGCTTCACGCGTGTTTGCTCGATGCGCCGGGAAAGCCGCATCGAAACGCGATTGTCATGGGCGGACCCGTCCTCGGGGTCGTGCCCCCCAGGCTTCTCGTCAAGCCGGACGTAGGATGTGACGAGATCATCGAGGATCTGGCACGCCTGCGCTTCCGACCGTGGCGTTCCCGTGTAGTCGAACCGCACGGGTCCTCGCTCTCGACATCCTCATGAATCGGATCGTAACCCACGAGGGAGCAGCGCCTCGCCGGCACAGGTGCCGCAGCGTGTTGCCCCCTCTTGCGGCTCGTCGGCTGCAGAAGCCGATGAGGGGCCTTTAGCTTGGTTCAGCAGCGCCCCAGCCTCTCGCAGCTTTTGTCGAATCCGATCATCCTAGAGATGGTCGAAGGCGGCGGCATGACGGACGAGGCAATCCGCCAGATCCTGGGCTCGCTGATGAATCCGAAGCCGCCTCAGAAGCGGATCGAGGGGTCAACTCCGCCGTCCGAAACCCGACGAGAGCTTCCGCGGTGATCGACAGACGGACCGGCCGTGACGGAGCTTAATATTGTCTATGTCCTCCTGGCGATTCCGCTTGCGGCGGCGGCGATCCTCATCGCTTTGCCCTGGCATCGCGTGTCCGCGATCCTGAATGCTATGGCCAGCCTCGCGACGTTCGGCGTATCGATTTCTCTTCTCAGATATCGTCCGGAGGTTCGCAGTTTCGTCTTCATCGACGATTTGAATGTGGCCCTGGTTGTGCTGACGAGCTTTGTCGCCTTTACGACAAGCTGGTTCTCGGCCAGCTACATTACTCACGAAGAGCCGCTCGCCGCGGCGTCTCTAGCCGCCCTGGATATCACCACCGTGGCCCACCCAATCCCGTTCCCGAAGCTGGCGATCAAGCAGTTCTGGCACGAGCGCTATCACGATGATCCAGCAAATCGATGGCTGCGGCAAACCTGCACGGCGTTATTCCAGACCGCCTCCCATCCCGTTCGTTTCACACATACGCTTCGATGAGTGGCAGGGCGCGGTCTCGGTTCACAGGCGATGCCCAGGACCGGGCACGATCCGCCGGAGATGGCCGTTTATGGCACATCTCGGACATCCTGTGCCGTCCGACTTAGGTCCGGAAGTTGCCGCAACGCGGAACTCGGATAGCGTGCGCTCCTCAATCTCGATTTATAAGTGCACGCTCTGACCGACCGTGGCCGCCTCGGCCAGCGGGGCGGTGCGCGCGGCCTTCTCAGCCGTCGTCCGACGCGCACCGTCGGTTGCGAGCGGTGGCGACGCCGCGCTGACCGTTCTACGAAGCGATCTTCGCCATCCAGATCTGAGTTTACCTTATAGGCCAGGCCCACAGGATGAGCGGGACCCCGCACAGCACGACGAGGATCGACAGCGGCAGGCCGAGCCGCCAGTAGTCCGAGAACCGGTAGCCCCCGGGTCCCATCACCAGGGTGTTGCACTGATGACCGATCGGCGACAGGAAGTCGCTGCCGGCCCCGACTGCGACCGCGATCAGGAACGGATCGACATTGAGACCGAGAGTCTTGGCCACGCTCGCGGCCACCGGTCCCATGACGATCACCGCCGCGGCGTGGTGCAGGAGCGGGGTGACCAGCATCGTGATCGCCAGCAGCAGCCCCAGCGTGATGTAGGCGGGCAGATGCACCGCGACCGTCGAAAACCAGCCGGCGATGAGGTCGGCCGTGCCGGTTGAGCGGGCCGCCTCGCCGACCGGAATCAGGGCGCCGAGGAGGATCAGGATCGGCCAGTCGATGCTGTCGTAGATTTCCTTCAATGACAGGACGCGGAACACACCGATCGCGACGGCCCCCGCGGTGAAGGCGATGGCCGGCGGGACGATCTCGCTCGCGGCCACCGCGACACAGGTGAGAAGGATGACCGCGGGAAGGATCGCGTTGCGCCGCTGGCCGAGACGGAGATTCCGCTCCATCAGGGGCAGGGTCCCGAGGTTGGCGATCGCGTCGTTGATCGCCTGCGCCGGTCCCTGGATGACGATCACGTCGCCCTCCTTGAGCACCACGTCCCGCAGGCGCGCCAGGATCGGGCCGCCGCCGCGCCGGACCGCGAGCACGCTGACGTCGTAGCGCTGGCGCAGGCGGAAGCTCGCGGGCGACTGGCCGATCAGCGGCGAGCCGGTGGCAATGACCGCCTCGATGGTCTCCACGTCGGTCTCACTGTCGCTTGTCGGCGGCTTGCCCGCGGCAGCGTCCTCCTGACCGACGAGCTCCAGCTTGGCGGCGGTGAGCAGCTTGTGGAGATCCTCCGGATCGGCGCGCAGCACCAGGATATCGTTCGCGTAAAGATGCCAGTGCGCGGCGGGGACGTAGCGGCGGTTTCCTTCGCGCAAGATCGCAACCACGCTGACGTCGTTGTCGGCCAGGGCTTCCAGATCGGCGACGGTCTTATTGACCAGCGGGGAGGTGGCGGGCAGCTTGGCTTCGCTGACATAATCTTCGATGCGGAGAGCGGCGTCGGTCCGGCCTTGCCCGGGCCGGATCGGTATCAGGCGCCATCCCACCGACAGGAAGGCGATGGCCACCAGGGTCAATCCAAGTCCGACCGGCAGGAAATCGAACATTTCGTACGGCTGGCCGAGGATCTGCTGGCGTACCGTCGAGATGATGAGGTTGGGCGAGGTGCCGATCAGGGTCATCATGCCGCCGACCAGGGATGCGAACGACATCGGCATGAGCAGCTCCGACATCGATCGCTTCGCATGTCGCGCAAGCTGCATGGCGACGGGAAGGAAGATCGCCAGCGCCCCGATGTTCTTCATGACCGCCGACAGGAATGCGACACAGGTGACGAGAAAGGCGACCTGTGCCGTCGCCGAGGTCAGGTACGGCCGGATGGGCCGCAGCGCGGTCTCGATCAGTCCCGAATTGCGGACCGCCGTGCTCAGGACCAGCGCCGACGCGATCAGCGGCAAGAGTGAATTTTTGAACCCGTCGAATGCCTTTTCGACCGGGATGATGCCCGCCGCCAGCGCTGTGAGAAGCGTCAGCAGGGCGACCAGGTCGAAGCGCAGCCGGTCCCAGAGGAACAGGACCAGCATGCCGCCGATGATGGCAAGGCAGAGGGCCTGGGGGAGGGTCACCTTTCGCTCATCGGGGGTCGGGCGCCGGGCGCATCACCGCGGTCGCTCCGAATTTGAAGGGAAGAATCGAGGAAAAAAGGCAATCCCGCACGCCTGCCGGCCCTGCGGCCGGCAGCCGGGCCTAGACCTTGTCCACGGCGTGCGCTTTGGCGAAGTCGCTTTGGGGCCGGTGGAGCTTGACCTGATGGACCAGCCAGTCACGCAGCTCGTCCCAGCTTTTGAGCGGTTCGGCGGTCGCGACCAGGACGGTGCCGCCCTCATCGCACAGCTCGGCCGAAAATCCAGTATGGGCTTCCCCTTTAACGCTGAAACCGATGCCTGCGCGCCACAGGTCTTCTAGAACGTTCATAAGGTGAAAACGACGCCGGCCACCGGGAGTTCCCTGCACTGCAGCACGGAATGGCTTGGCCGCTAGGCCGGCGGGCGGGCGTCAGGTGCCAACGACCTGGGCCAAGGCGGCCCACGCGTCATAGGCTTACACCCCAGCCGGGGTCGTCGGCGTGCGTACCTGGCCCGTGATCAAACGGTGGCCCGATGGGACCCGTCCGGGACGCGCCTTTGCAACGCCTTTCGGCTGCGATCTGGCATATTCGATCTGCTTTTCATGCACCCATCCGATGACAGTCACGTCAAAGGCGGTTTCTGATGTCAGCCACTGATCCCCGTCCGGGGTTTCTCGCGATCTGGAGCGATGTCGACGCGCCGGCGGAGACCGATTACCTCCACTGGATGACGCGCGAGCATGCACTGGAACGGCTCGGTATCCCGGGCTTCATTGCGATGCGCATGTTCCGCGCCCTCGATGTGGAGATGAGGCGCTACTTCATTCTGTACGAGCTCGAGCATGCTGGCGTGGTGGCCAGTGACGCCTATCTCGCCAGGCTCAATCATCCGACGGCATGGACCCAGCGGACGATGGCGCGGGTGAGCAACTTCATTCGCGGCGGTGGGCATATCGAAGCCGTGGTCGGGACGGGCCACGGCGGCTTCCTCACGGCACAGACCCTGAAACGCGCGGCGATGGCGGACCCGTCCGGTCTTGCTGCCGTGGCGGCAAACAGCGACCGGATCGCCGCGGCCCGAGTGCTGGCGACGGATCACGGCCGGACGTCCATTCAGACGCGCGAAAAAGACCTGCGGGCCGGGGATAGCTCGTTCGACGGGCTTTTGGTGATCGAGGGGCTCGATGCACCGGCCGTGCGCGCGGCGTTCTCAGACGTCGTCCGGCACGCACCCTCGCTTGCGATCGGTGGCGACGGCTCGCCGACCGTCTACGAAACGATCTTCAGCCGGCCCCGCCGCTGACCGTCACGCCCGGCCGAAACCAGCGGCGGACCTGGTCGTTGACAGTCAGATGAACAACGACACGTATGTCCGCGCCAGCGCTATCGCACTCGACAACCCGGCAGGGAACCGCCGGCGCGGCGGAATTGCAGTGCCAAAAAATCACCGATGCAATTCTTTTCGGGCGAATTCTGGCGGCGCCGCAACGACTTACCAAAACATTTGCAGTATTGCACCGTTTGGGGGCCCCCCGGGCCGGCGCCCGCCCTCTATAGACATTCTGTCCCAATGTTGAAATTCTAGGACCGGCTGAGGCCGTAGGTGGAGGGCGAGATGGCGGTCGAAGTTTTGGCACGGCGGACGCCGCCGGCGATGTCGGAAGAGGAGTGGCAGCTCCGCCTGGAGCTTGCCGCCTGCTACCGGGCGTTTGCGTTCCTCGGCTGGTTCGAGATGATCTTCAACCACATCACCGTGCGCGTACCCGGGCCGGAGCCGCAATATCTGATCAATCCGTTCGGCCTCAATTATGAGGAGGTCACGGCGCGCAACCTGGTGAAGATCAACACCCGCGGCGACGTGCTGGACGGCTCGCCCTACCCGGTGAACCTCGCCGGCTTCGTCATCCACAGCGCCATTCATTCGGCGCGGCCGGACGCGCATTGCGTCATGCACACGCACACCACCGCCGGGGTCGCCGTCGCCTGCAAGGAGGGCGGCCTGCGCGCCGACAATTTCTACAGCGCGATGCTGCACGGCCAGGTCGCCTATCACGACTTCGAGGGTGTGACGACCAACCCGGACGAGGGGCCGCGCCTGGTGAAGAGCCTCGGCGACAAACGGGTGTTCATCCTGCGTAATCACGGGCTGTTGGTGGTCGGCGCACACGTCCCCGAGGCGATCAACCTCATGTGGACCTTGCAGCGTGCCTGCGACGTGCAGCTGGCGTCGGATTCGATGGCCGGGCCCAATCGCGTTGTGCCGGATGAGGTGCTGCGGGCGATCCCGGCGCAGTGCGCGGCGATGGACAAGGAAAACCGTCGCGGCCAGATGTTCTTCGACGCGCTCCTGCGGCGGGCGAAGATCCGCCTGGAAGATCTGGCCGGGTAGGGACCATGCCAGTCGTCGGTCAAGGCGATGATGCCCTCTATTACGAAGATCACGGCGCCGGCTTTCCGGTCCTGCTGATTCCGGGCCTGGGCGGCGTTTGCACCTGTTTCGCCGCGCAGGTGCCGGTGTTCGCGCGCGAGTTTCGCGTCGTCATTCACGACCACCGGGGGACGGGACGCAGCGCCCGGCCGCTGATGGCGTATTCCGTCGAGCAGATGACGGCGGATGTGCTGCGGCTGATGGACGGCCTGAAGATCGAGCGCGCGCATGTCGTGGGACATTCCACCGGTGGCGCCATCGGCCAGGCCCTGGCGATCGATCATCCCGATCGCATCGCCGGGTTCGTCGGCGCCAACACCTGGACGCATTGCGATCCGTTCTTCCGCTATGTGTTCCGCTATCGGCGCGGCCTTCTGGAGCGCGGCCTGGTCGATGCCTATGCCAGTGGCACGTCGTTGCTGCTATGGCCGGCGGAGTGGATTGCGGCGAATATCGAGCGCGTCGAGCGGGAAGAGAAGATGATGCGCGACAACTTCCCCGACCCGCTTGTGGTAGTTTCGCGCATCGATGCGATCTGCGCCTTCGACCGCCGCGACGGTCTCTCGCGGATCAAGTCGCCCACCCTGATCTTCGGCAGCGAGGACGACAGCATCACGCCGGCCTATTTCTCGCGCGACCTTGCCAGGCGTATCCCCGGTGCCAGGCTGGAGATGCTCGCCAGCGGCGGGCATTCCAGCTATCAAACGACCGTCGAGCGTTGGAACAGCGTCGTGCTCGATTTTCTACGCAGCGTCCCGACATGACCAAGCTACCCCGCGAGCGTCTTCCGTATTCCGCGATCATCGACCGGCCGCCGCTGAAGCTGCCGGGCGGTGCCCGCATGGTCGTGTGGACCATGGTCAACATCGAGGAGTGGGGGATCGAGCGGCCGATGCCGCGCACAGTTCTGCCGCCGCCGATGGGCCAGCCGCTGCTGCCCGATCTGCCGAACTGGGCATGGCACGAGTACGGGATGCGGGTAGGCTTCTGGCGATTCCTGGACTGCTTCCGCAGCCGGAGCATCGTCCCAACGCTCGCGATCAACGGCGCGGTCTGCAAGTCCTATCCGCGCGTCGCCAAGGCGGCCCTCGACGCCGGCTGGGAATTCCTCGGCCACGGCTACGTCCAGGCACCCATGCACAAGGTCGAGGACCAGCGCGCCGCCATCCGCGACACCATCACGGCCATCCGCGAGTTCACCGGCAAGCCGCCGCGCGGCTGGGAAAGCCCCGGCCTCACCGAGACCTACGAGACGATCGACTACCTCGCGGAAGAGGGGATCGAATATGTCTGCGACTGGGTGCTCGACGACCAGCCATGCGAGATCCAGACCACCAGGGGGCCGATCGTCTCGATCCCGTATACGGTCGAGACCAACGACATCTCGATGATGGCGGTGCAGCATCACTCGTCGGACGAGATGCTGAAGCGCTCGGTCGACCAGTTCGACCGCCTGTATCAGGAAAGTGCGGCGATCACGCGCGTGATGTGCGTCAGCCTGCATCCCTATATCAGCGGCGCGCCGCACCGGATCAAATATGTCGAGCAGCTGTTCGACTACATGCAGCGCCATCCTGGCGTGATGTTCTGGACCGGCGAGCAGGTCCTCGACTGGTACAAGAGCGCGCGCCGTCCAGCCTAGGAGCAGTGTATGAAAGACTCTTTGCGCCCCGGCCTCACCGCCGAGGTGAAGCACACGGTTGACGAAGGCCGGACCACGGCGGTTCTGGGGCCCGCTCTCAGGGTCTACGCGACGCCGTTCATGATCCTCGACATCGAGCGCGCCTGCCATGATCTCATCATGCAGCATGCCGATCCCGGCGAGGGCAGCGTCGGCGTGAAGGTCGAGGTCGAGCATCTCGCCCCCACCTTGCCCGGCACCGAGGTGACCGTCTCGGTGCGCCTCGTCGAGGTCAATGGCCGCCGCCTCCGCTTCCAGGCGTCGGTGCGCGACCGGATCGAGGAGCTCGGCCGCGGCTTTCACGAGCGCTTCGTGGTCGAGACCGCCAAGTCGAAAGCCCGGATCGAGAAGAAGCGGGATCAGCTCAAGGCGCCGACGTGAAGCCGCTGGCCGGGATCACCGTCGTCGCCCTGGAGCAGGCGGTCGCGGCACCGTTTGCCACGCGGCAGCTCGCCGATCTCGGCGCCCGGGTGATCAAGATCGAGCGGCCCGGCAGCGGCGACTTCGCCCGCGACTACGACCGCACGGTCAACGGGCTGTCGAGCCATTTCGTGTGGCTCAACCGCTCCAAGCAATCGCTGACCCTCGATCTCAAGCTCGGCGAGGCGAAAGGCGTGATGCGGCGGCTGGTCGCGCGTGCCGATGTGTTCATCCAGAACCTGGCGCCGGGTGCGGCCGAGCGGCTCGGCTTCGGCGCCGCGGCGCTGCGGGCGGAGCACAAGCGGCTGATCGTCTGCAATGTGTCAGGCTACGGGCCTGACGGTCCGTATCGCGACAAGAAGGCCTACGACCTGCTGGTCCAGGCCGAGGCTGGCGTGCTGGCGATCACCGGGACCGCGGACGAGCCGGCGAAGTGCGGCATCCCGGTCGCCGATATCGCCGCCGGCATGTACGCCTATAGCGGCATCCTCGGCGCCCTCTTCGCGCGCGAGCGGACCGGCGAGGGGGCGACGCTCGACGTGTCGCTGCTCGATGCCTTGGCCGAATGGATGGGCTATCCGGCCTACTACACGGATTATGGCGGCACCGCGCCGGCGCGCAGCGGCTCCTATCATGCCGCGGTGGCGCCCTACGGTCCGTTCTCGGCCGGCGATGGCAAGAGCGTCCTGCTGTCGATCCAGAACGAGCGCGAATGGGAGTGGTTTTGTACGAGCGTGCTCGAAAAGCCCGAAATGACAAAAGATCCGAAGTTCGCCAGTAATTCGGACCGGGTGCGGAACCGCGACGAGCTGCACCGCCGAATCGGCGAGGTGTTCCATCGGCTCACCGTCGACCAGGTCGTCGAACGTCTCGAGCGCGCCCGCATCGCCTATGGGCGGATGCGCAGCGTCGAGGAGTTCCTGGAACATCCGCAGCTCGCCGCCCGTCAGCGCTGGGGCGAGATGGACAGTCCGGCCGGGCGGCTCTGGGCGCTGCAGCCGCCGGTCGACATCGCCGGCCTGACGCCGGAGTTCGGGCCCGTCCCCGAGGTCGGGGCGCACAGCGACGCCATCCTGGGCGAGCTCGGCTATAGCTCGGCCGAGATCGTCGGGCTCCGCACCAGTGGCGCGATCTGATGCCTTCCTATCTTCTCTTCGTCATGCCCCGCTTTATGCGCTTTATGCGGGGCATCCGTGGTTCAACCGGCGTAATGGATGTCCCGGTCCTTGCGCTGCGTTCGCGGCCTTCAAGGCCGCGGACGGGCGCGAATCAAGACTGGCCGGGGCATGACGGAGTAGGGGGCTTAGGACGCGGGATAGGTGTGCTCGGACCCGGGGAATTTCCGCGCCCGGACCTCGTCGGCATAGGCCTTGGCGGCGGCGGTGATCGCGGGCGCCAGCTCGGCGTAACGCTTGACGAAGCGCGGCTTGAGGTCGCTCACCAGGCCGAGGATGTCCTCGGTCACCAGCACCTGGCCGTCGCAGGCCGCCGACGCGCCGATGCCGATGGTCGGAATGCTGATCGCGGCGGTGGCCGCGCGCGCGGCCGGCTCGGCCGTGCCCTCGACGACGACGGCGAAAGCGCCGGATTCGGAGACGGCTTTCGCGTCGGCCAGGACCTTCGCCTGGCTCTGGTCGGTCTTGCCCTGGACCTTGAATCCGCCGAGCGCGTTCACCGATTGCGGCTGCAGGCCGATATGCGCAAGAACGGGAACACCGCGCTCGACCAGGAAGCGGATCGTGTCCGCCATCTCGACGCCGCCTTCGATCTTGACCCCGGCGCAGCCGGTCTCGGCCATCACCCGCGCCGAGCTGCGGAAGGCGTCGGCCGGCGACGCCTGATAGCTGCCGAACGGCATGTCGACGATGACGCAGGCCTGCTTGGAGCCGCGCATGACGGCACCGCCATGCGCGATCATCATGTCGAGGGTGACGGGCAGGGTGCTCTCGAAGCCGTAGAGCACCATGCCCAGCGAATCTCCGACCAGCAGCAGGTCGACATGCGGGTCGAGAAGCCGCGCCAGCGGCGCGGTATAGGCAGTCAGGCAGACCACCGGCACCTTGCCCTTATGGGCGCGGATATCGGCCGGCGTCTTGCGCTTGGTCGTCGTGGGCGTGCTCACCCGGCGTTGTCCTCCAAATCCCGCCTGAATATAGCCTCATTCCTGTGAAATTAAGCCGTCGTTTTCCGCATACCCAGCCCTATATGAACGTGGGTCAGCTTGGCGCTTCGCCCGCGCCTCCCATAGGCTCGCTCACCTCCTGCTCCCGGAACCGATCATGACACGCTTGTCCCAGCTGCTGCGCGATGCCTGGTGGTTGACCAGGCCATATTTCACTTCGGAGGACCGCTGGCCGGCCCTGGCGCTCCTCGCCATCCTGGTCGGGCTCAATCTCGGACAGGTCTTTCTCAGCGTGCTGTTCAACGAGTGGAACAACGTCTTCTACACGGCGCTTCAGGACAAGGACTGGGCGACGTTCATCCATCAGATGATCCGCTTCTGCTGGCTGGCGGCGCTGTTCATCATCGCCGCCGTCTATCATCTCTATTTCAACCAGATGCTGCAGATCCGTTGGCGCCAGTGGCTGACGCGCCGTTATCTCGATTCCTGGCTCGACCGCCGCGCGTACTACCGGATGCAGCTGGCCAACGGCACGACCGACAACCCCGACCAGCGTATCGCCGACGACCTGCGGCTCTTCGTCTCGCAAACGCTCGGCCTCTCGCTCGGGCTGTTGAGCGCCGTGGTCACCCTCGTGTCCTTCCTCGGCATCCTCTGGGCGTTGTCCGGTAGCTATAGCGTGACGCTGTTCGGGCACGCCATCGTGATCCCCGGCTACATGGTGTGGTTCGCCTTGGGCTATGCTGTCGTCGGGACTTGGCTAACCAGCAAGATCGGCCATCGTCTGGTGCGCCTCAATTTCGACCAGCAGCGCTACGAAGCCGATTTCCGCTTCAGCCTGGTCCGCGTGCGCGAGAACGCCGACGCCATCGCGCTCGATTCCGGCGAGGCGAGCGAGAAGCGCGGGCTCGTCCAGCGGTTCGTCGCCGTGGCCACCAACTGGTGGGGCATCATGCGCGCCCAGAAGCGCCTCACCTGGTTCACCGCCGGCTACAACCAGATCGCCATCGTGTTTCCGTTCGCGGTGGCGAGCCCGCAGTATTTCTTCGGCAGCCTGCAGCTCGGCGGGCTGATGCAGACCGCCTCGGCCTTCGGTCAGGTGCAGAGCTCGCTCAGCTTCATCATCAACGCCTATGCCGAGTTGGCGCAGTGGACCTCGGTCGTTGATCGTCTGGCGCAGTTCCGCACCACGATGGCCACCGCTAATGACCAGGCGGCCGCCGCCGGGCTCGACGTGCGCCGCGGCGACGACCCGGGCATCGCTCTCGAGGCCCTGCGGATCGACCTGCCGACCAAGGAGCCGCTGTTGGTGGCCGACAAGCTCGATCTCGAGCCGCACCGTTCCGTGCTGGTCACTGGCCCGTCGGGAACCGGCAAGAGCACGCTGTTCCGGGCCATCGCCGGGATCTGGCCGTTCGGGCGCGGGACGGTCCGCCTGCCGGCTGGCGCCAAGCTCATGTTCCTCCCGCAGCGGCCGTATCTCCCGGTCGGCACGCTGCGCGAGGTGCTGACCTATCCGCAGGCCGCCGCCAGCATCGACGACGGGCGGTTGCGCGAGGTCTTGCGGCTGTGCGATCTGCCGGATCTCGACGGTCGCCTGGATGAAACGCGGCACTGGGCGTTGAGCCTGTCGCCGGGTGAGCAGCAGCGGCTCGCCTTCGCGCGCGCCTTCCTGCAGCGGCCGGACTGGCTGTTCGTCGACGAAGCGACCGCCGCCCTCGACGAGGCGACCGAGCGCGATCTCTATACCAAGCTCGCCAAGCTGATGCCGCGCACCACCGTGGTCAGCATCGGCCACCGCTCGACCTTGCGCGACTTTCACGCCGATCATATCGCGATCGAACGCAAGCCGGGCGAGACGCGCGGGCATCTGGTCCGGCCGGGCCTGGCGCCGGCGAACGGCGTCCTCGCGTAAGGACAGTTTGAAAACGGCCGCGAGTGCGGGAGAATACGCGCAGGCCCATGTCTGCGCGCGAAGAGTCGGTCCCAGCGCTGTGCCGTGATTGCCTGTCGCGCCTGCCGGCCGACGGCGCCGAAGAGCACTGCCCGAAATGCGGGTCGGCCCGGCTGCTGCGCCACCCCGAACTTGACGGGCTGAGGCTGGCCCATGTCGACTGCGACGCGTTCTACGCGACAGTCGAGAAACGCGACAATCCGGCGCTGGCCGACAAGCCGGTGATCGTCGGCGGCGGCCGCCGCGGCGTCGCGATGACGGCGTGCTATATCGCCCGGCGCTACGGCGTGCACTCGGCGATGCCGATGTTCAAAGCGTTGAAGCTCTGCCCCGAGGCGGTCGTGATCCGTCCCCGGATGGACCACTACGCCGAGGTCAGCCGGCACGTCCGGGCGATTTTTCTCGACGCGACACCGCTGGTCGAGCCGGTGTCGCTGGATGAGGCGTATCTGGACCTGTCCGGGACCGAAAGCCTCCACCGGCACAGCCCCGCCGTGACCCTGGCCGACCTGGCGCGCCGGGTCGAGCGCGAGATCGGCATCACCGTCTCGATCGGCCTCAGCTTCAACAAGCTGCTGGCGAAGCTGGCTTCGGAAATGGACAAACCGCGCGGCTTCGGCGTGATCGGCGAGGCCGAGGCCGCCGGCTTCCTCGCGGCGCGCCCGGTCCGCGCCCTGCCGGGGGTCGGCAAGGTGATGGCGGCGCGCCTGGAAGCCGAGGGCGTCACGCTGGTCGGCGACCTGCAGAAGGTCTCGCCGGCCGAGCTTGCCCGCCGCTATGGCGCGCATGGGAGCCACCTGGCGGCTCTGGCGCGCGGCCGCGACGAGCGCGAGGTGACGCCCGACCGCGACGCCAAGACGGTCTCGGCCGAGACGACGTTCGACGTCGATCTCGCCGACGCGGCGGCGCTGCGAGCCGAGCTGTGGCCGCTCTGCGAGAAGGTGGCGCGGCGGCTCAAGCACGGCGGGCTCGCGGGCCGGACGGTCGTGCTCAAGCTGAAGACGGCCTCGTTCCAGATCCTGACGCGGCGGCGCCAGGTGAGTTCGCCCACGCAGCTGGCCGACGATCTCTATGGCGTCGCCGGGCCGCTGCTGGATCGCGAGGTCGCCCGCAAGGCGAACCGGCGCTTTCGCCTGATCGGCGTCGGCATGGGTGATCTGGCGGCCGCGGAGGCGGCCCCGACCCTCGAGCTGTTTGACGACGGGAAGGGCCGACGCAGCGCCATCGAGCACGCGATCGACAAGGTGCGCGAGCGCTTCGGCGACGAGAGCATCGGGCTTGGCCGCGGCCTCGGCCTCAGCCGCGGTTCAGGCAAGCATCGTTAACCCGCAGTTTACGGTCGATGTGGTCACCTATCGTCAGGTGTTCTGAAATTGCGCTGAACGGCTCGAGGAGAGCCGCAAAAGTGCGCCGAACATCTTCCTAGTGTGCTGTTAGCATCATTCCATATCAGACTAATTCTGCGCTAGACTGCGCCCAATGACGCCCCAGGAATTGATGAAGGTCCTGTCGCTGCACGAGCGCTGGCTGACGCGCAAGCCGGGCGGGGTGCGGGCAAATCTGGCGATGGCGGATCTTCAGGGGATCACGCTGCCGAACGCAAATTTACGCGGCGCCAAGTTGTCCGGGGCCAATCTCGCCCGGGCCGTTCTGACCGGCGCCGATCTGACCGAAGCCGACCTCTTCGCCGCCAATCTCGACCGCGCCGATCTCAGCAATGCGACGTGCATCAAAGCCGATCTGCGCGGCGCGTATCTGCGCGGTACCAAGATGCGCGGGGCCAATCTTCGCCAAGCCGACTTGCGCGGCGGGACGCTGATGATGAGCGATTCCAAGACCGGCCCCAAGTTGCAGACTTCCGAGATCGCAGCACCCGGTGCTGAAGCGACGCCAGCCAAGGCGAATATCTCGGGCGCCGATCTCTCGTATTGCACCCTCAGCGACGCGGATTGCTCGGGTGCGCGCATGGCCGGCGCCACCTTCGTCAAGGCGACACTCAACAAGGCCAATTTCACGGGGGCCGATCTCAAGGGTACCAATTTCGAGGGGGCCAGCCTTGTCGGGGCCAACCTGAAGGGAGCCGATCTGTCGGGAGCGATCGTCGACGGTGCCAATCTCGAAGGGGCCAATCTCGTGGGCGCCAAGCTCGAGGGCACGGACCTGTCGCGCGCCAATACCATTGGCGCCAACACCAGCAAGCCGGCGGAATCGTTCTCCGACACGGTGCAGGCGACGCTGAAGGCCCACATGGTGTGGGTGAAAACCGACGGCAAGCAAGGAGCTCGCGCGAACCTGACCGGCGCCGAAATGACCCAGATAGACCTCAAGGGCATAAACCTCAGCGGCGCCACGCTGCGCAATGCCAAGCTGTCCGGGGCGAGGCTCGCTGGCGCCCAGCTGATCATGTGCGACATGTTCGGCGCCGACATGACCGGCGCCGATCTGGCCGGTGCCACCCTCGACGGTGCGAACCTGTCGACGGCGAAGCTGATCAAGGCCAATCTCGCCCAGGCGAGCGCCGCCGCCGTCGACCTGAAGGGCCCGGATGGCAAACCGACGGGACGTCTCTGGCCGGCCAATCTCGCCGGCGCCGACCTCACCGCCGCCAATATGACCGGGGCCACATTCACCAACGCCAACCTTAAGGACGCGTCGCTCGCCGGCGCCAATCTGGGGGCGGCCAACTTGCTCGGCGCCAACCTCGAGAATGCGAATCTCGACGGCACCAAGACCGACGGTGCCAAGATGCCGGCGCCCGCGCCCGTGGATGACGCGGCCACCGGCACCTGACCGCGACGCCCACGCGGAGCACTGGACTCCCATCGCCGCGGGAGGGACGATGCCGAAGGGATCCCGCAAGCCACCGGCATAGGACATCGCGATGACCACGACCACACAGACATTCCCGTTCGCGTTGAGCGAAGACGAATGGCGCGCCCGCCTGAGCCCCGAGCAGTACCAGGTGCTGCGGCGGCATGGCACTGAGCGGGCGGGAACCAGCGCGCTCGACAAGGAGAAGCGCACCGGCACGTTCTTCTGCGCCGGCTGCGGACAACCGCTGTTCGGCTCCGAGACGAAGTTCAACAGCGGCACGGGCTGGCCGAGCTTCTACCAGCCGCTCGAGCAGGCGATCGACACCACCGTCGACAAGTCGTTCTTCATGACCCGGACCGAGGTCCATTGCGCGAATTGCGGCGGACATCTCGGCCACGTCTTCGAAGACGGGCCGAAGCCCACTGGCCTGCGCTACTGCATGAACGGCGTCGCGCTGAAGTTCGAGCCGCGCTGACTAGCTGCCGATCCGCGCACGCACCCGCGGCATCACCTCGTGCGCCATGAGGCGCATCGCGGCTTCGACCTGGTCCTGCGGCATCAGGCCGAAATTCTGCAGCGCAACGACGTGGCGGATGCCCATGCCGTGCAGCCGAACCAGCTTGTCAGCGACGGTTTCGACCGATCCGAACAGGACCAATCCGCTGCGCAGCGCATCGTCATAGACCTGCTGCTTCGCGTAGAGGCGGGTGGCGACGTAGAGATTGAACGCGGCTTCGGCCTCGCGCCGGCACGCCGCGTCGCTCGCCGCGACGTGGGTGTGGAAGGTCCATAAGCCGGTCTCGGCCGGATCGAGCCCGGCCTCGCGCCGGCCCTGGCGGTAAGCCTCGACCATGCCGGCGACCTCGTCGAGGCGGTCGACCGAAGCATAGGGAACGCACATCACGTCGTGCCCGTGCCGGCCGACATGGATCATGGCGTCCTTGTTCAGCACCGCGACGTAGATGGGCACGCGCGTCTGCACCGGCACGACGTTGATCGCCACGTCTGTGAGCTTGACGAATTTGCCGTCGAACGTCACCCGTTCGCCGGCGAGCAGCCGGCGCAGCACGGCCAGCGCCTCGTCGAAGCGCTCACGTTTCTCGGCACCGTCGATGCCGTATCCGGCGAATTCGTGCTTGAGATAGCCGGAGCCGACGCCGAGCACCAGCCGGCCGCCCGAGAGCACGTCGACCATCGCGTACGCCTCGGCGACGTTCACCGGGTTGTGGAACGGCAGGGTGGCGATGGCCGAGCCCAGGCGCAGCTTCGTCGTGCGCTGGGCGATCGCCGACAGCAGCACCGCCGGGTTCGGCACCACGCCGTATTCGTGAAAATGATGCTCGGCGGAAAAGAACGCGTCGTACCCCAGCTCGTCGGCGCGCTCGGCCAATGCGACCACGGCCTTGTAGAGCTCGGGAACGCTGCGCGGCCGGCCGGGATAGTGGTCCTGGACGGTGAAGAAGGACAGGCGCATGTCAGCGTCCGCCTGTCACGTCGAGGATGGCGCCCGTCACATAGGATGCGGCATCGCTCAGCAGCCAGATCACGGCTTCTGCGACTTCGTCCGCTTTGCCGACGCGCCCGACCGGCGTGGCGGCACCCAGCTTCACACCCCGGTCGGGCCGTCCGCCGCTGGCATGAATTTCCGTGTCGATATGACCGGGACGCACCGCGTTTACACGGATTCCTTCGGGGCCGAGCTCCTTGGCCAAGCCGAGGGTCAAGCTTTCGACGGCACCCTTGGTCCCGGCATAGTCGACGTACTCGTTGGGCGAGCCGATCCGCGCCGCGCCGGAAGACACATTCACGATGGCGCCTCCGTTTCCGCCGCGCGACCGCGACAGCCGCCGGGCCGCTTCGCGGGCGCAGAGATAGGGCCCGAGTGCATTGACGTCGAATATGCGGCGCAGACGGTCGGCGCTCATATCGGCGAGCATCTGTGGCGGCGCCACGATCCCGGCATTGTTGACGAGGCCGTCGAGGCGGCCGAATTCTTCGATCGCCCGGTCGAACAATCCGATCACGTTGGCTTCGACCGATACGTCGCCGGCGATCGCTACGGCGCGGCCCCCGGCGGCCTCCACCTCGCCGACCGTGCGTGATGCAGCATCGGCGTTTCCAAGGTAATTCACCGCCACCGACCAGCCTCTGGCTCCGGCCAGCCGCGCGGTGGCCCGCCCGATGCCGCGGCTCGCACCGGTGATCACAATGACTTTCGAGGCCTCTTGGGCAGGCGCGGTCATTGCGCTATTTGACCCCGCGCGAGGTCACGAGGCAACCGTCGACCGGCGCTCAGTCGATATGCGCGCCGGACTCGCGCACCACTTGGCCCCATTTCGCCAGCTCCGCCGCGATGTCGGCCGCGAACTCCTCGGGCGTGCTGGTCAAGGGCTCGGCACCTTCGCCGGCCAACCGGTTTTCAACCGTGGGGTCCTGCAGTACACGGCGGATCTCCTGATTGAGCCGGGCCACGACTGGTTGCGGCGTCCCGGCGGTGGTCAGGATTCCGTAGTGGAGCGCCACCGCGAAGCCGGGAACTCCCGCCTCGGCGACGGTCGGGATATCGGGGAGGGCGGGTGAACGGGTCGGCCCGGTCACGGCCAGCGCCCTGACTGTCCCCGCCTGGATGTGGGGCACGGCGGACGGCAGCGTGCTGAAAAACATCTGGACCTGACCGGCCAAAAGATCGGTCAGGGCCGGCCCGGTCCCCTTGTACGGAACATGGGTGATGTCGGTCCGGGTCATGAGCTTGAACAGCTCGCCGGCCAGGTGCGCGCCGGACCCGTTGCCTGCGGACGCGAAATTGATCCGCCCGGGGCTGGCCATGGCCAAGCTCACCAGCTCGGTGACGCTGCGGGCCGGCACCGATGGATGAACGAGCAGCACCAGCGGAATGGACGCGATCAGGCTGATCGGCGCGAAATCGCGCTGCGGATCGTAAGCGATGTCGGAATAGAGATGCGGGTTGACGGCCAGCGTCTGGGTCTGGCCGAGAAAGAGCGTGTAGCCGTCCGGCGGCGATTTCGCCGCCATCTGGGCCGCGATCATGCCGCTGGCGCCGCCGCGATTATCCACCACGACCTGCTGACCCAGCTGCTCGGCGAGCTTCTGCGCGATCACACGGGCGAGCGCATCATTGCCGCCGCCCGGCGGTTGCGGAACGATGAAGCGGAGCGGGTGCGCGGGATAGGCATCCGCCGCCAAGGTGGGGCGACAGAACAAGGCAGCCAAGCCTGTTGAGAGAACGCCGCGACGGGTCCAGGTCATTTGCGCCATCTCAGCGGGTCAGCAATTAGGACGCAACCGCCTTAGTGGATGTGATCCTGGATGAACCGCGGAAGGGCGAAGGCCGCGGTGTGGATCTCCGGCGTGTAATACGTGGTCTTCAGCCTGGCGGCCTGGAACCGCTTGCGAAGGGTCGCTGGCGGCACCGCGCGCGTCTTCTTGTTGTTGCTCGCCCAGCCGAGCGCCATGAACCCGCCGTAATAGCTGGGAATCGCCGCCACATAGAACCCGGCATCGTTGAAGAATTTGTTCCTGCGACGGTAAGTCATGGTGACCTCGCCCGCCTGCATGAACGGGACGCCGTTCTGGTTGACGAGGATTCCATCGGCGGTCAGAGACCGGCGGCAGTGGGCGTAGAAGCTCTCGGTGAACAGCACCTCGCCCGGCCCGATCGGGTCCGTCGAGTCGACGATGATGACGTCAAAGCGGTCGGCGGTTTCGGCGACGAACTTGGCGCCGTCGGCGATGACGAGATCGGTGCGCTTGTCGTGGAACGAGCGGCCCGGGATCGACGGCATATATTTTAGGCACATATCCACGACGGCGCGATCGATCTCGACCATTGTGACGCGCTGGAGCGCCTTATGTTGGAGGCATTCGCGCAGGATGCCGCCGTCGCCGCCGCCGATGATCAGCACGCGCCTCGCTTTGCCGTGCGCCAGGATCGGCACATGGGTCAGCATCTCGTGATAGACGTATTCGTCCTTCTCGGTGACCTGGACGATGTTGTCGAGCGCCAGGACCCGCCCGTAGACCGGTGTCTCGAAGATGACGAGGTCCTGGTGTTCCGTCTTCTCGCGGTAGAGGACCCGCGTGATTTCGTAGGTCTGACGGACGTTTTTGTAGAGCTTTTCTTCGAACCACCCGCCCGCGGCGGGTTCGTTCACGCGATGACTCCGCGCTTCTGCTCCGACAGCTGAACGACGCCGGGCTCATAGGCGCGGCGCAAGACCGGGATCGCCTTGTACGGGTCGCAGGAGCCGCACATGAAGATATCGAGAGCGGCATAGCCGCGCTCCGGCCACGTGTGGATCGAGATGTGGCTCTCGGCGAGAACGGCGACGCCGGACAGGCCGGCGTTGGGGCCGAAATGGTGCAGGTGGATGTGGAGCAGGGTGGCACCGGCCGCGGTGGTCGCGTCGCGGAGCATCTGATCCGTGAGCGTCATGTCGCCAAGGTTCTTGGCGTTCCACAGCTCGATAAGAAGGTGCGTGCCGGCGAACTTGACGCCGTTGCGTTCGACGAAATGGTCCTTGGAAACGACGTCGGCCTGAACCGGCGCGTTGGTGTTGGCCTCAGGAACCAGAACCGGCTCAGTGATCGTGGCGGGCTTTGCCACTTTCAGCATTGCGGCGTCTGTGCGACGCCCTCCAGACACGACCCCCAATCGTACGCCCGATTTCGTGACCGTCGCCTTCGTTCCCATTCCTTGTCCACACCTCCTTGAACATCCGCGAAAATGCGGATTTCGGTATTTGGGACCAATCGACTAGCAATGCAAGAAAAAAAGCACGATGAGGCTAAAAATTCTTTAACTCGGGAAGTTTTATGACGCGTCTGAGGCGCGTCGACGGGCGTTCAACGGCTCAAAACTGATCTTCGGCGAAGCCCAGAACGCTGGCGGCTCCGTCGCGAACCGTGTGATGCAGCGACGGCGCCTGGTTGAGAATGTGATCGGCATAAAACCGTGCGACGGCGATCCTGGCCGTGAAAAAGCCCGAGTCTGCATCTTTGCGCCGCAATGCCAGCGCCGCCGCCAACGCGCCGCGAGCGAGCAGATAACCGCCCGCGACCGTGCCGAAGAGGCGCAGGTAGGGCACCGCGGCGGCGGCCGCGGCGCGCGGATCGCTCTCGAGCAAGCCGACGAGGCTCGCGGTCGCCTGTTCGAGCGCGGCGCGACCGTCGGCGAGCCCGCGCCGCAGCAGCGGGAACGCATCGCCCTCGGCACCGGCCAGGACCGTGTCAAATCCGGCGATCTCGGTGAGAAACTCGCGGGCCGCGGCGCCGTTGTCACGTCCGAGCTTGCGGAAGACCAGGTCGTTGGCCTGGATGCCGTTGGTGCCCTCGTAGATCGGCGTGATGCGCGCGTCGCGATAATGCTGCGCCGCACCGGTCTCTTCGATGAAGCCCATCCCGCCGTGGACCTGGATCCCGAGCGAGGCCACCTCGACGCCGATATCGGTGCTCCACGCCTTGACCACCGGGGTCAGGAGATCGACCCGCGCCTGATGATGCTGGCGAGCCGCTTCGTCCGGATGGCGCCGGGCCAGATCGAGCGATGCGGCGGCCGTATAGGTCAAGGCGCGCGCCGCCTCGGTCAGAGCCCGCATGGTGAGCAGCATCCGCCGCACGTCGGGATGCCGGATGATCGGCACCGGCTGCGCGCCGCGCGTTCCAAGCTCCCGGCTCTGCAGCCGGGTGCGCGCATAGTCGCGGGCCTGCTGATAGGCGCGCTCGGCGATGGCAACGCCCTGGAGCCCGACCTGGAGTCGCGCGTTGTTCATCATCGTGAACATGCAGGCGAGGCCCTCGTTCTCCTGGCCGATCAGGTAGCCAATCGCGCCGTCATGATCGCCATAGGCCATGACACAGGTCGGCGAGGCGCTGATGCCCAGCTTGTGCTCGAGCGAGACCACCCGGAGGTCATTGCGGGCGCCCAGCCGTCCGTCCGCCTCGACCAGGAATTTAGGGACAAGGAACAGGGAGATCCCCTTGCTGCCCGGCGGCGCATCCGGCAGGCGGGCGAGGACGAGATGGACGATGTTCTCGGTCCAGTCGTGGTCACCATAGGTGATGAAGATCTTCTGCCCGGTAATCTTGTACCGGCCGCCGTCGCGCACGGCGCGGGTCCGCAATGCCCCCACATCCGAGCCCGCCTGCGGCTCGGTCAGGTTCATCGTCCCCATCCATTCGCCGGAGACGAGCTTGGGGAGATAGAGCCGCTTCTGCTCCTCCGTCCCATGGGTCTGCAGCGCCTCGACGGCGGCGGTGGTCAGCAGGGGACCGAGCGTCCACGACAGGTTGGCGGACTGCCACATCTCCTGGACGGCCATGGTCACGACCCACGGCAGGTCCTGCCCGCCGAACTCCGGCGCAAAGGGAAGGCCGTTCCAACCGCCGTCGACATAGGTCCGATAGGCGTCCTTGAAGCCCTCGGGTGTGCGGACGACACCGTTCTCGAGTGCTGAGCCGGCACGATCGCCCGGCGCATTCAGCGGCGCTAGAACCTCCGAGGCGAGCTTTCCGGCTTCCTCGAAGATCTGGGCCACGAGGTCCGGTGCCGCGCGGTCGCCGAAATGCGGTGCCACATCCGGCAAGCCGGCCACGGCGTCGAGTGCAAACATCATCTCGCGGGTGGGGGGCGTGTAGCCGGTCATCGTTGCGCTCCGCCGCTCGCCAGGGTCAGAGCCTCAGCCGGACCACATCGGCCGGCGGCGGCTCTGCATAGAGCTTGTCGACCAGGGCCGCCCGGTTCGCCAGCACGGCGCGCTGGTTGATGTAACCCTTGTCGGTGATTTCGTTGGCGTCGATGGTCGGCGGCTCGGCGACGAGCAGGGCCCGGCCGATGCGCATCGAGCTGCCGCCGCCTTCGGTGGCCAGTCGTGCCAGGCCCGCGGCGAGCGCCTGGCGAACCGCCGGCTCGACGATCAATGTCCGGGCCGGGGCATCCGCCGGCACACGTGGGCAGAGGCTGCGGCAGCCGGCGAGGCTCGGAAACACCAGGGCGCCGACGTCGTCGCGATCATGGCCGGTAATGACGCAGTCTTCGATCACCGGCGCGCAGGCGGCGATGGCGGCGAGACGGACCGCGCCCACGTGAACCCAGGTGCCGGTGGACAGCTTGAAATTCTCGGCAATGCGGCCGTCGAACATGAGGCCCTTCGCGGGGTCGCCCGGATCGCAGAACGCCGCCGCATCGCCGGACCGATAGAACCCCTCTTCGTCAAAGGCCGCGGCCGTTGCGTCCGGACGACGCCAATAGCCCGGCGTCACATTGGGCCCGCGGACCCGGATCTCGTGCTTGTCGCCGACCGGCGCCAGCTTGATCTCGACACCGGGTGAGGGCAGGCCGATGCAGGCGGGATAACGATTGGGATAGTTGACGCTCGTCGCTTGCGGCGCGGTTTCCGTCGCACCCCAGGCGCATACCAGCGGCACCGGCTCGCCCGTGACCTGCTCGGCGAGCGCGCGGAGCCGGGCCTGCAGGCTGTCCGCCATGGCGGCGCCGGCGTAGAACACGAATTGCAGCTTGGCGAAGAACCGCTCGCGAAGTGCCGCGTCACGCTCGAGATAATCGAGGAGCAGCGCGTACCCGCGCGGCACGTTCAGGTACATGGTCGGCGAGACGTCGCGCAGATTGGCGACGGTCTTGTCGATCAGGCCGGGCGCCGGCTTGCCGTCATCGACGTAGTAGGTGCCGCCGTGCCACGGCACGAGGTGGAAGTTGTGGTTGCCGGCGAAGGTGTGGCTCCACGGCAGCCAGTCGCACAGCACCGGCGCCTCGGCGTGCAAGAACGGCCATTGGAACGCGATCATCGCCTGGTTCGAGCACAACATCCGATGCGTGTTGATGACGCCCTTCGGCATATCGGTCGAGCCGGACGTGAACAGGATCTTGGCGACCGTGTCGGGCCCGACGGTGCGTGACGCGGCCTCGACCGCCGCCGTCGGCGTGGTCCTGGTGAGGGCGGCGAATGGCGTCACGTCGGCGCCCGGCGGCAGATCGCCGGCCACAGTGACCTCCGCGTTGGCCGTGGCGAGCGCATCGCGCGCACCGGCATAGCGCGTTCCGTTATCGACGAAGATCAGGCCGGGGCGGATCAGATCGAGAATGTACTTGAGCTTGGTGAAGCCCTGACCCGGCCGGGCGTAGGCGGCGGAGACCGCCGTGAACGGGACGCCGACGATGAGGCAGCCGATGGACATCAGCGCGTGGTCGACGCCGTTCTCGGCGACGATCATGACCGGGCGGTCGCGATCGAGCTTGCGGTCGAGGACGGCTTGACCGATCGCCCGTACCAGCCGGCCCATCTCGGCATAGGTGACCTTGCGCCACGCCCCGGAAGGATCGCGGCTCGCCATGTAGAGCCGGTCGGGAGTCTTCTCGGCCTGCCCCAGAAAGACGTCGCCCATCCGGGGCGGATACTCGGCGAGGCGATCTTGCGCCCGGAGCAGCATCGCGCCGTTGGGCCGGCGTACGACGGCCACCCGTGGCACCCCGAACTTGACCCAATTGGTCATCGACGTCCCGTGGCGCAGCGACCCGGACCTTCCGTCACGGCACCACTACCTTGCCCGGGTTCATGATGTTCTTCGGGTCGAGCGCACGCTTCAGCGTGCGCATGAGCTCGATCTCGACCGCGGACTTGTAATGCACGAGTTCGTCCAGCTTGCGGCGGCCGATGCCGTGTTCGGCCGAAATGCTGCCGTTCATCCGTTTCACGATGTCATGCACCAGCCGGTTGATCTCGCCCCAGCGTGCGATGAACGCGTCGCGCGCCGCACCCTGCCGCGGCTCGTTCGCCGGCTGGCTCAGATTGAAATGGATGTTGCCGTCGCCGACATGCCCGAAGGCCACCGGGCGGCTGCCCGGAATGGCGCGCGCGCAGACCGCGGTCGCTTCGGCGATGAAGTCGGCCACGGATGAGACCGGGACGGATACGTCGTGTTTGATGCTGCCGCCTTCGGGCTTTTGCGCCTCGGTGATGCTGTCGCGCAGGCGCCACATCGCCTTCGATTGCTGCGCGCTGGCAGCGAGGGTCGCGTCGAATGCAAGGCCCGCTTCCATCGCGTCGGCGAGCGTCTCTTCGAGCGCCGTGCGCAGGCTGCCCCCGCTGTCGCCCGACGAACCGTCGGTGAGGACATACCACTCAAAACGGTTGGCGAGCGGATCCGCGCTGCCCGGGATATGGGCGAAGACCATGTCGAGAGCCGTGCGCGAGATCAGCTCGAACGCCGTCACCGCATCTCCGGTGCCGTTGCGGATGCGCGCCAGGAGCTCGATCGCCGCCGCGGGATCGCGCACCGCGACAAACGCGGTCTCCACCTCGCGCGGTCGCGGAAAGAGCTTGAGCACGGCGGCGGTGATGATGCCGAGCGTGCCTTCGGCGCCGAGGAACAGCTGCTTCAGGTCGTAGCCGGTGTTGTCCTTGCGCAGGCCGCGCAGGCTGTCGAGCACGCGGCCGTCGGGCAGCACGACCTCGAGCCCCAGGACGAGATCCCGGGCCATGCCGTAGCGGAGCACCTGGACGCCGCCGGCATTGGTCGAGAGATTGCCTCCGATCTGGCAGGTGCCCTCGGCGCCGAGGCTCAAGGGGAAGAGACGGTCCGCATCCTCGGCCGTCTTCTGGATGTTGGCGAGAATGCAGCCGGCCTCGACGGTGATTGTGTAGTTGAGGGGATCGAGCGCGCGGATGCGATTCATCCGCGACATCGACAGCAGGATCTCGTGGCCGCCCTCGAATGGGGTGGCGCCCCCCATCATGCCGGTATTGCCGCCCTGCGGCACGATCGGCGTTCCCATCTCGGCGCAGATCGCGACCACCGCGGCGGCTTCGGCGGTGGACGCGGGCCGCACCATCATCGCGGTGCGGCCGCGATACAGGCCGCGCTCTTCGAGCAGGTGCGGCGCGAGCTCAGCCGGATCGGTGGTCCAGCCCTTCGGGCCCACGACCGCCTGCACGCGCTCGATGGCCGTCGCCTGCCGGGCAGAGATGCTGGTTGCCATACGTCAAAGACGTATCGCACGCATCGGGCGGGGGCAAGTCGCTGCCGCCTTCAGGCGACCGCGATGGTATCCACCCGCGTCACCGGGAAGCGCAAGGTGACCGTGGTTCCCACCCCGACCGCACTCTCGATGTCGAGCGTCGCGCCATGCAGCTCGGTCAGGCGCTTGGCCAGCGGCAAGCCGAGCCCGGTGCCGGACTGCTCGCGGGTCATCAGGTTTTGCACCTGGCCGAACGCGGTCAGCGCCTTTTCTATGTTTTCGGGTGCGATGCCGATGCCGTTATCGATGACCTGGATGATGAGGCGGTCCGGGCCGTCCCGGCGGGCGGCAATCGCCACCTGACCACCCTCCGGCGTGAACTTCACGGCGTTCGACAGCAGGTTCAGGAGAATCTGCATCAGCTTGCGCTCATCCGCTTCGATAATCGGCAGGCCCCGGTCGATCCGCTCATCCAGTGCCAAACGGCGTTTGGTCGCGCGCTCCTTGATCATGCGCACGGACCGCTCGATGACGTCCGCGACGTCGACCGGTCCCGTCAGCAGCTCCATCTTGCCAGCCTCGGCTTTGGACAGATCGAGAAGGTCGTTCAGGAGATCGAGGAGGTGACGCGCGGCTTCGTGCACGTTGTCGGCGTAGCTCACGATCTTGGCGGTGTCGAGACGATGGGTCTGCGTCTTGAGGATCTCGGCGAATCCGATCACCACGTTGAGCGGTGTTCTGAGCTCGTGGCTCATCATCGCCAGGAAATCCGATTTGGCGCGGCTGGCGCTGATGGCGTCGGAGCGCGCCGCGATCAGCTCCGCCTCGCGCTGCTTGAGCGTCGTGATGTCGGTGCGGATGGCGACCACGCCGCCCTCGCGCGTGCGGCGCTCGCGCAAGCGCGTCCACGTGCCGTTTGCAAAATGCTGCTCGATGGACTCGCCATTCGCCTTCTGGTGCTGGGCGACGCGGTCGCGGATGATTTCGTCCTCGTGGCCGGCAGCCTCGGCGACCAGGCCCGCCCGGATGCGTTTTTCGATCAGCTCGGCGAAGCTGATGCCGGGACCGATGAAGCGGCTCTGTTCCGGAATCATGCGCTTGATGGCGGCGTTGAACAGGACCAGCCGGTCTTGGGCATCCCAAAGCAGAATTCCGTCGTCGAGGCTCTCGATAGCATCCACGAGCAACGCATGGGCGCGGAACGCCCTTTGCTCGCTGTCCTGCAGAGCCGCCATGGCCTGCTTCAGATCGGTGACGTCGGTCCGCAGGATCACAACGCCGCCGTCGCTCGTCGGGAACTCGCGTATGTGCATCCAGCGGCCATGGACCAGGCGTTCGAGCACGGTGCCGTAGTTCTTGCGATGCGCCTCCAGGCGGTCGCGGACGATATCTTCGACATCGGGTCCGGGCCGGCCCATCAGGCCGGTTTTGGCGCCCACCCGGAGAAGGTCAATGAAGCGGACCCCTGGCTCCGCGGCTGCGGCAAAGTCGGGATGCCAGTTGCGGGCGACGTCATTGATGAGGACGAGGCGGTCATCGGCGTCATACAAGATGAAGTGGTCGCGGATGCTCTGCACGGCATCGGTGAGACGGGCGCGGGCCCGTGACGCTTCTGCTTCGCTCTGCCGGAGCGCTGTCAGCGCGTTCTCCCGTTCCGCCAGGGCGGCGGCGAGGGCAAGGCTGGACAGGGCCAGCGCGCCGACGAAGACCTGGAGGATCAACAATCCTTCGGCCGAGCCGGTCAGGATGAAGAGGTCGGGATTGTGCGAGGCGGCCCAGATCGGCAGGACGGTCGACAGCAAAACCGCCGCCGTGGCGCCACGCATGCCAAACCGCATCGCGGCGAACAGCACCACCGGGAAGACGGCATAGGCGAGCACCGGCCGGATCGCGCTGCCGCTGAAGCCGAACGCAAAGATGTTGGTTGCGATCACGATCGCGCCGATGGCCACGCCCTCCGCGACCCTCCGCCAGGACACCCGTCGCCCGGCGGCTGTCGGCATCCAGGCGAGCAGAAACGGGGTGAGCACCAGGATGCTGAGGCCATCGCCCAGCCACCATGCGGTCCAGATGGCCGGGAAATCGGACCAAGGCGCCAAGTCCGCGATGCACACCTGCAGCGCACCGTTGGTGGCCGCCAGCAGCGGTGCGGCGAGGACTCCGACCACCACCAACCGCAGCAGGTCGGTGAGATGCCCGAGTCGTTTGTCGAATCCCAGCGACGTGAGCATCGCGGCGGCGGCAACGCCTTCGAGCGTGTCACCCGAGGCGATGGCCGCGGCGCTGGCAAACGACGCGTCGGTCGCGAGGTTGGCCAGCAGCGCGCCGAGGAACACGCCGGGCCATAACCGGCGGCCGAAATACAGCAGCATGGCCAGCGAGATGCCGCTGGGCGGCCAGATCGCCGTCACGTTCTCTTGAACCGTCGCCCAGGTCAGTCCGAACCGAGCCGACACGTAGTACAGCGCTGCCAGGCCGCCGACGGCGGCTACATACCGGAGTGTCGTTGTTCGCTGCTTATTCATCGGCTGGCGAGCCAAGGTGCCGAGGGTACCAAAGGTTGTGCGCGCCCCATTCGACTCCCATCGGCATACCAGAATTGGAGCCTAGAGAGAATTGGTTAAGCTTTTGGGAACGCGAGCGGGCGGATCGAGCCTAGGGCCTACGCTGCGATCCGCTCCGCGACGGGAAATCGTATGGTGACCACCGTTCCGACGCCCACCTCGCTCGTGAGGTCGAACACGGCGCCGTGAAGCTCGGCCAAACGTTTGGCCAAGGGCAGGCCGAGGCCGGTGCCGGCATGCTGACGGGTGAACAGGTTGTCGACCTGCCCGAACGGAGACAAGACTTTCGCGATGTTCTCGGCCGCGATCCCGACCCCGGTGTCGGCGATCCGGATGACGAGCCAATCGGAACTCTTGAACGCCGACATCGTCACCCGGCCGTTCTCCGGCGTGAACTTCACCGCGTTGGACAGGACGTTGAGCAGGATCTGCATCACCTTTCGTTCGTCCGCCCACAGCTCCGGCAGACCCGGCACGATCTCGCTCATCAATTGGACGTTCTGGCGGACGGCGCGCTCCCTGACCATGCGCACGCAGCGGTCGACGATCTCCGTCACGTCCATCGGGGCGCGATAGAGCTCCATCTTGCCGGCCTCGGCCTTCGACAGGTCGAGAACGTCATTGATCAGCGTGAGCAGGTGCGTTCCGGACGAATGGATGTCGCCGACGTATTCGGTGATCTTTTCGGGTCGAAGCTTCGCCGCGTGATCGCGCAGGATCTCCGCAAACCCCAGAACAGCGTTCAACGGCGTGCGCAGCTCGTGGCTCATCATGGCCAGGAACTCGGATTTCGCCCGGTTCGCCTGATCCGCCAAAAGGCGGGCCTCCTCGAGGCGCAGATTGGCCTCCTTCAGGACGGTCACGTCGGTGCGCAGCACGACAACGCCGCCGTCGCTGGTGGGATATTCGGTGATCTGATACCAGCGGCCGTCGACGCGCCGTTCGATCGGCTGCCCATACGCCTTGCGATGAACGGCCATACGCCTGTTGACCATGGTCTCGATGTCGTCGCCGCCCCCGACGATCCGCCCGGTCTTGGCGGCAACGCGGAGAAGCTCCTCGAACGTCACGCCGGGCACGGCCGCGGCGGCGAAGTCCGGATGCCAGTCGCGCGCATTGCGGTTCACCAGCACAAGGCGGTCTTCGGCGTCGTAGAGGACGAAGCCGCCGTTGATGCTTTCGATGGCGTCCGTCAGCAGAACCTTGGAGCGCGCCGCTTCGGCCTCGCTGCGCTTCAGTGCAATCTCCGTCTCCTTGCGGTCGGTAATGTCGATCATCAGCCCGTCCCAAACCACGTCGCCGGTGGGCAGGCGGCTCGGCGTCGATGTGGTCTGAACCCAGCGCGTCACGCCGTCAGCTCCGATGATCCGTTGCTCCACCATGAGCGTGGATATGGACGCCGCAGACTCGGCCAGCGCCGCCTCGAACCGCTCCTGGTCTTCGGGATGAATCCGGTCGATCAAGAGCGACGGATTCCGCATCATGGCTTCAGCAGGATAACCGAACACTTTTTGCGCATTGCTGCTGAGGTAGTTATAGGTGATCGTGCCGTCGGCTTTGAGCGCGCGCTGGAAGACCACGCCCGGCACGTTCGCCACCAGCCGGCGAAAGCGGCCCTCGGCCTCGCGCACAAGACGCTCGGCGGCCTCGCGGCGGCCGGCGCTCCGGAACATCAGGATCGTGAAAACGGCGAGAAGGGCCGAGCAGCCGAGCCAGACGGCAATATAGACGCGCACGTCGGCGGACCAGGATGCCAGCGCGTCATCGAGCGCGATCCCGATGGTGACCACAAGCGGCAGATCCGTCACGGCCCGATACGCGAAGATCCTGTCGATTCCGTCGCTGACCGTATTGGCACGAAAAGTCCCGGTCGGCGATTGCGGCAGATAGCGGTTGAAGAGCGGGCCTTCCGGGATGCGCTCGCCGATATGGTTCTCGGCCGGCTCGCGCACGAGCATGACACGGTCATTGCGCAACAACGTGACAATCGCCCGGTCGCCGACCTGCAGGGAGCGGAAGAAATCGGCGAAGAAGCGCAGCGGGACCGCCGCCACGAGCACCCCGGCGAAGTTCCCCCGCCCGTCCTTGAGGCGACGAGAGACCGGGATCATCCATTCTCCGGTGACAATGCTGCGAATCGGCGTGCCGATATAGGTCCCTTTGGCCGGATCGTCCCGGTGAACGCGGAAATAGTCGCTGCGCGATGTATCGTTCATCGGCGATCGCGACAGCAGCGTGATCAGCGTCATGCGCCCGTCCCGGTCGCGCAGGCTGAGGCTGTGGATGACGCGCTGGTCTTCGGCGTTGCGCTCGAGGATCGCACGGGCCGTCGCGGTATCGATATCCCCGCGGACGGCACCGACTTCCAATTCCCGCTGCGTGGATCGAAGCACGTTGTCCACCGTCTCGAACACCGAACGCGTATGGGCATCGAGGGCCAGCGCCAGCTTGGTCGCCGAGGTCTGCGTGGCCTCGACGATCCGCTCACGCTCCAACCAGAGATTCGCGGCGAGCGTGAAGGCAAGGGCGGCAACCGCGGCTGCGCCAAAGGCGATCCAACTCAGCCGAGTCCGGCCGAGCGATGCGGCGGGTGCGGTGGGCACCAACGGTGTGGCGATTTGCATATCCGGGCTTGATCCGCGCTGCCGCGGATCCTTGATCGATATGTTTCCCCGATCTTTAAACCGAAAAAATTAAGGCACCGATAAAGTTGCCTAAAATTAGGGGCATTCCGGCAGCGGCGCGGCGGACGGGCCGCGAATTCTTGCGAATATGGAACTCGCCGGCGCGAGGTCCTTAAGTAGGGGGGCCACCATTACGGAAAATTAGTGACTACGCTGTCATAAATTCGCCAAGAGGTGCGGGCCGACCCGCACCAACGAATTAAAGAGAGCGCGGAACATGGACTGGTTCGCCAATCTTCGCACCGGTACGAAAATCTACGCGGTCGTCGGGCTTCTCTCGCTGGTGGCTGCGGTCATCGGCTGGATGGGAATCGACGCCATCCGCACCTATGACTCCCAGGTCCAGACGATTACGCAGGCCTCGAAACGCGCCGTGCTCGGTGAGCGCGTGAACTCGGCGATCCTCTCGGTGGTCATGGATTCCCGCGGCATCTACATGGCGCGCGACCGAGCCGAGGCCGAGAAGTTCGGCAAGCCGCTTCTCGAGATCCTGCGGGGCATGGAGAAGACCTTGGTGGAGTGGCGGGCGCTGTTGCCGCAAGATCAGGTCGCGGCGTTTGACAAAGCGGAGCGCAACGCGAGGCAATTCGTCCAATTCCGCACCGAGCTCGTCCGGCTCGGCCTCGAGGTGGGCAACCCGACGGCGCGGGAGTACGGCGATAACGACGCCAACCGCGCGAACCGCTCCGCCCTTAACAAGGAGATCCAGACGCTTGCGGACCTCAACAACAAGACCATCGCCGAGTTGTCGCAGAAGCTCGACCAATACTACGCCAGCCGGCTGCACATGATGATTGGCGTCGCCGCGGTCGGAATTCTCGGCTCCCTGCTGCTCGCGGTGTTTGTCTCGACGAAATTCATCCGCCGGCCGATCGGCGCGCTGACCCGCGTCATGAAGACGCTCGCGGGCGGCGACAGCACGGTGGCCATCCCGGGGACGACGCGCGGCGACGAGCTGGGCGACATGTCGCGCGCGGTCGAGGTGTTCAAGGAAAGCATGTTGAAAGCCGCAGAACTCGACCGAGTGAGGCGCGCCGACGAGGAGGCGAAAGTCGCGCGCAGCGCCGCGATCGCGACGTTGACCACGGAGTTCGGCGGCGAAATCGACGGTGTCGTCCGCGAGCTGGCGGATGCCGCGACGGGGATGCAGACCGATGCCCAGGCGATGTCGACGACGGCCGAGGAGACCAATCGTCAGGCGGTTGCGGTGGCGTCCGCCTCCGAAGAGGCCTCGACCAATGTTCAGACGGTCGCTTCGGCCGCGGAAGAGCTCTCCGCCTCGATTGCCGAAATCAGCCGTCAGGTTACCCAGTCGGCGCAGATCGCCAGCACGGCCGTCGACGAGGCGGCGCGCACCAATGCTTCGGTCGAAGGGCTTGCGTCCGCAGCCCAGAAGATCGGCGACGTGGTGAAGCTGATCAACGACATCGCCGGCCAGACGAACCTGCTGGCGCTGAACGCCACGATCGAAGCGGCACGCGCCGGCGAGGCCGGCAAGGGCTTTGCCGTCGTCGCGTCGGAAGTGAAAAGCCTGGCCACCCAGACCGCCAAGGCGACAGAGGACATCGCAGCCCAGGTCACCTCGATCCAGGCGGCGACCGGCGGCGCCGTGCAGGCGATCAAGGAGATCAGCGGCACGATCCGGCAGATCAGCGAGATCGCGACCACCATCGCGTCGGCCGTGGAAGAGCAGGGGGCGGCCACGAAGGAGATCGCCCGCAACGTGCAGCAAGCCTCAGCCGGCACCAATGAGGTCTCGGCGAACATTGCCGGCGTCACGCAGTCCGCCGGTGAGACCGGGCAAGTCGCGAGCCACGTGCTGGCGGCGGCCCAAAGCCTCAGCCAGCAGGCGGAAAGCCTGAATCAGCGGGTCAACCGCTTCCTGACCAAGATCCGCGCGTCCTGATCGAAGCTACCGGGCGGCTGCCCTAGCGGCGCGCTGCCGCGGCGCGGCGGAGGCGATCGTTGATGGCGCGGCCGATGCCGTGGCTTGGGATCGGCGCCACTGCAATCGCGGTGAATTCCGCTCGATCGAGCGCCTGCAGCATCGCAAACAGATTGCTCGCCGCCTCGTCCAGGTCGCGCCCCCCGCTCAAATTGAGCATGGCGCCGTTGCGCGTCGCCGGCGGCGGCCGGCCGAACGCCAGATAGGCTTCGCCGGGGCGCGGCGCGGTCGCGTTGAGCCGCACGGCGCGGCGCGGGGCGTAGTGGCTGGGCAGAAGCCCGGGTGCGACCGGCCGCCGGCCCGCCAGGCCGGGCGCAGTCGCAATCGGTTTCAAGAGGCCGCGCAGCGCTTCGAGCGGCACACCGCCGGGGCGGAGCAGGCGCGCCGGCGTTGCCGAGACATCGACAATCGTCGACTCCAGGCCGACGCGACAGGCGCCGCCGTCGAGCACCATGGCCACGCGACCGCCGAGCGAGGCGCGGACATGTCCGGCCCGGGTCGGGCTGACCCGGCCGGAGCGGTTGGCGCTGGGTGCGGCGAGCGGCCGTCCGGCACGGCGAATAAGGGTCAGCGCCACGGGATCGGCCGGCATGCGCAACGCGACCGTGGGCAGGCCGCGGCCGAGCAGCCGCGAGAGGCGCGCTCCCGGCCGCCGCTTCAGAACAAGCGTCAGCGGTCCCGGCCAGAATCGCCGCGCCAACCGCTCGGCCCGGGCATCGAAGACGGCGAGCCGCCGCGCGCTCGTCAGGTCCGCGACATGCACGATGAGGGGATTGAACGGCGGCCGGCGCTTGGCCGCGTAGATCGCGGCGACCGCGCGGTCAGATGTCGCATCCGCACCGAGGCCATAGACGGTTTCGGTAGGAAACGAGACCAGCCGGCCGCGCCGGAGCAATGCCGCGGCGCGTCGCATAGCGGCGCGGGTCGGTTTCAGGGGACTGACGCGAAGGGCCATCGCGCCCGTCTAGCAACGAACCCGTGAAATGGAAAGAGGTACCGGAAGAAAAGAGCCGTCGCCCGAAGGCGGCGGCTCTGGGGTTTTTGCAGCGGAAACCAGACATCCGCGGAGGCCTGGGATCCGCAGTCACCGCAAACGCATTGCGGCGGCTTTAACGTGGCTGCGTGGCAGTCACGAGAGGAATGCTACGCCTGCAATATGCTCACCGCAACACGCGGGCGGCGGAGGATAAGGACCGGTGAACCTTGCGATAGTGGCTCGTGGCGGTCACTATGCCAGGGTTGGGAGGCGCGGCGGCAACAGCGGAGAATTCTTTTGACGGCCAGGATCTTCACGGTTGCCCAGCAGAAAGGCGGCGCCGGCAAAACGACTTTGGTGGCCCACCTTGCGGTATCGTGGAGCAGTCAGGGCCGGAGCGTGGCGCTGATCGATATCGATCCGCAGGGAAGCCTCAGCCTATGGGTTCAGCAGCGCCGGGGCGCCCAAAATGGCGAGGATCTCGGCTTCACGTTCTCCCAGATCACCGGATGGCGTCTGGCTGCGGAAGTCGACCGGCTGGCCCGCGAGCACGACGCAGTGCTGATCGATTCTCCGCCGCACGCCGCGACCGAGGCACGGATCGCGGTGCGGGCGGCCTCGCTGGTCATCGTCCCGGTTCAGCCGTCGCCGATGGATCTGTGGGCGACCAAGCCGACCCTGGAACTCGCGTGGTCCGAGCGCCGTCCGGTATTTCTTGTCGTGAACCGCATGCCGGCGCGCTCGCGGCTCGCCACCGACATGGTCGAGAAGCTCACCGCCCTCAACATCGGGGTGGCCCGCTCGACGCTCGGCAATCGCGTCGCATTTGCGGAGACATTGGCGTTCGGCAAGGGGGTCTCGGAAGTTGAGCCCGGTTCGCCCGCGGCCCAGGAAATCTCGGCACTCGGCCAGGAAATCTGGGACCACACCGCCGGCAGCCCCTGACCGAAAAGCCTCTCAACCCAGCGCGATGAATTCGGCGCCCTCGGCCGCATAGCGGGCGTAGCGGAAATCGCGGATGGCGACGACCCGGTCCTCCGTCCAGTCCAGCAGCACGAAATATCTCGGCTTTCCGGAGACGTCGTCCGGGTCGCGGACGAGGACGGCGGGGTGACGGTCCACGAGGCCCGGAACCAGCTGCCAGTCGTGAACCCGGGAATAATTGTGAAAGTAGTTGCCCACCTCGGAGCGGCCGCTGAGCCGCAGCCGGTTGACGAGTTCCAGCCGGACCTCGTCGGCGAGCATGTCGCGGAGCGTGTCGAAGTCGCGCGCATTGAATCGCTCGACATACCGGGCCAGACGGAGGCGCTCCGGGCCGTCGAGGACAGGAACCGGCTGATCGTCGGGCTCCTTCGCGAATTCGCGAAGCTGCGTGCGACCCCGATGCAGCGCAGCCTTCACCGCGGGAAGGGTGCTGTTCATGATCCCGCCGATTTCCTGGGCGGTGTAGCCCAGGACATCCATCAAAATGACGCTGCTGCGTTGGGCGACCGGAAGGCGCATGAAGGTGCGGAGGCTGACGGCCGCGATATCGCGATCGTCCGCGGCGGCCCCGGGGTCGGCGATCATGTCCAGCTCCTGGTCGGCGTGACGCGCGTCGTGCCGGGCGCGGCGGCGCAGAAAATCCAATGCCGCGTTGTGGGCGATGCGGAACATCCACCCCTCCTGGTTAGCGACTTGGCCGGTCCCGGGAAACGCCGCGATGGCCTTGATCAGAGCTTCCTGGACGACGTCTTCCCCGTCGACAACCGAGCCGGTCATGCGGGCACAATAGCGATGCAGCTTCGGCCGCAACTCACCGAGCAGCCGGTTGAACGCGTCCCGCGGCTCGGAATTGCCGGTGGTGGTCTCGTTCATGCGCCTCCTAGCGTGACGCCAGAAACGGAAGCATAGCGCCGTTACTGTTCATCGAGCATGCGATAATTCCCGATGACGGTCGGCTCTACGGCCTGCGGCGCTTCGATGCAGCGGTCCTTGACCCCGCTTTGAAACGTGCGAAACGCCTCCAGCGTGACGATAGGGTTGCCGCTGTCGCCATCCTCGGCCGCGGCAAAATGGATGAAGGTACCGTCGGCGAGCTTCAGCGCGGCATATCGCACGCCCGGCGGCGCCTTTAAGCGCAATTCCTGAAAAACGCTTTCGATCAAGCGCTGATTCTCGTCCGTCCGATCGGGCTTGGTCCTGTAGCGCACGAGGGTGCGTTTCATGAGCTCACTCCTATTCAGAGGCGGATGATGGCCGCCCTCTCCTAGACGTTCCGGGACTCCAAAAGGATTCGGCAGACCGAAGAAATTCCGGGCCGCGAATCCTTTGGGCATGCCGGTTCGTCTTGGGGACACACCATACCTAGCTGTGATGGGAGATCGAACCATGACTGAGACGGGCAACAAGGCAATGAAATCCTGGGTCCTGGCGCTGACCTCGGCCGGGTCGTTTATGGCCGTGCTCGACGCCATGGTCGTCGCGACGGTCTTGGGCACGATTCGGGTGGACCTTGGCGCCTCAATCGAGACGCTGGAATGGACGATGAACGCCTACAATCTGAGCTTCGCGGTGCTGCTGCTCACCGGTGCGGCTCTCGGCGACCGGTTCGGCCGCCGGCGTATCTTCATCCTCGGCGTCGGCGTGTTTGTCGCGGCATCGGTCGCGTGTGCGCTGGCGGGAAGTGCGGCTTGGTTGATCGCGGCGCGAACCCTTCAGGGGGCCGGGGCCGCGCTCGTGATGCCGTTGGCCATGGCGCTCCTGAGTGCGGCGTTCCCGCCGGAGGAGCGCGCCAAGGCGTTGGGGATCTTCAGCGGCGTCACGGGGCTGGCCCTCATTATCGGTCCGGTGGTCGGTGGTGCCATCGCCCAGGGTGCGCCCTGGCAGTGGATTTTTTGGATCAATCTCCCGATCGGACTCGTCCTCGTTCCGCTTGCGTACCGTCGTATCCCGGAAAGCTTCGGACCTCCTGCCGCGTTCGATGTCCCAGGCATAGCCCTCGTGACGGGTGCCGCCCTCGGCTTGGTGTGGGGGGTGATGCGCGGCAATGAGACGGGGTGGACGAGTGCGGAGGTCGTCGCCGCATTGGCCGCCGGGCTCGCGCTCGCCATCGGGTTCGTGGCCTGGGAGCGGCGCGCCCGCGATCCCATGGTCCCGATGCGGCTCTTCCGCCAGCGCGCCTTCTCGTCCGGGATCGGTGCGAATTACCTGTTCTGCGCCGGGATGTACGGCGTCCTGTTCCTGCTGCCCCAGTTCCTTCAGACAGCCCAGGGCCACGGGCCGCTCGCCGCGGGCTTGCGGCTGCTTCCCTGGACCGCGACGCTGTTCGTGGTCGCTCCCATTGCCGGCCGCGTGGTGAACCGCATCGGCGAGCGGCGGCTGATCGTTGTCGGACTCACGCTGCAGGCGGCGGGAATGGCCTGGATCGCCGCCCTCGCAGCCCCCGATTTGGCCTACGACCGGCTCGTCATACCCCTGATCATCGCCGGAGCCGGCGTGTCGATGGCGATGCCCGCGGCGCAGAACGCCGTCTTGAGCGCCGTCGCCAGACCGGAGGTCGGCAAAGCGTCCGGCGTGTTCAACATGTTCCGTTTCCTCGGCGGCGTCTCCGGTATCGCCATCGTCGTGGCGGTGTTCGCCGGCACCGGCGGCTTTACCTCGCCGCAGGCGTTCAGTACCGGCTTCTCGTCCTCGGTGGCTGTCTGCGCCGTCTTGTCGCTCCTGGGCGCTGCCGCCGGACTGTGGCAACCCGAACGGCGGGAGACAGCCTTGGCGACGGCCAACGCGAAAGCCTGAGGAGGCCTGCGTGCAATAACAGCCTCAGGCCGCACCCCACGCGACGAAGTCCGGATTGCGCAAGCCCGGCTTGCCGTAAAGCAGCGGGGCGCCGGCCAGGGTCTCGATATGTCCGCCCGCGGCATTGAGGACGGCGTGGCCGGCGGCGGTGTCCCATTCCATGGTCGGCCCGAAGCGCGGATAGATGTCCGCTTCGCCTTGCGCCAGCAGACCGAACTTGAGCGCGCTGCCGGATTGCCGCCGCGCCGCGATCTTATGCTCGCCGAGGAACGCATCGAGCGCGGCGCGATCACCATGGCTGCGGCTCTCGAGCGCCACCATGCCAGCGGGGGGCGGACGGCGGGCATGGATCGCGATGGCGGGCTCGTCGCGACGCTGCATCATCGCGGTTCCAGGGGCTGCCCCCCACCAGGTCAATCCCACCGCCGGCGCATGCACCACGCCCAAGATCGGGCGGCGGTCGCTCACCAGGGCGATGTTGATCGAAAACTCGCCGTTGCGCGACGCAAACTCACGCGTGCCGTCCAGGGGATCGACGAGCCAGAACAGCGGCTGCGCGTGCCAGTCGCCGACGCCGGCTTGCGAGATCGCCTCCTCCGAAGCGGCGGGGATATCGGGGGTGAGCTCGCTCAGTCGGCGCAGGATCAGCTGTTCCGACCGCTCGTCGGCAACCGTCACCGGGCTGGCGTCGGCCTTGGCGCGGACGGCGAAATTTCCCCCATAGACCTGCATGACGGTGTCTCCCGCCTGGCGCGACAGGGAGACGATCTCGGGCAATAGCGACTTTGGGTCCGGCGCTGTCACGCCAGCGCCTCGGAGAACGTCCGGCCCAGCTGCAGGAGGCCGAGATCCCCGTCAAATGCGCCTATGAACTGAACGCCGACCGGCAGCCCGTTGGGTCCTTTCGTGGCGGTCAGGTTGAGCGTCGGCACGTGCAAGAGCGCCCACAAACGGCTGAAGATCGGATCGCCGGTCGAGCCGAGGCCGGCCGGAGCTTCGCCGGGTGCCGCCGGCGCCATCAGCGCATCAAAGCGACCGATCAGAGCCGCGAATTCCTGCTGTGCGCGCGCCATCGCCCGCCGTGCGTCGAGATAGTCCCCCGGCGGCCGGCGCCAGCCGGCCTCCACCATCGCCTTCAAGCCCGGGCTGAGCTTGCTCGCCCGTGGCGGCTCGGCCTCATACGCCAGGTTGCGCGTCCCCTCGTATTCGAGAATGACTTTGTGGGTCTCCTGAAGCGTGTCGAACCAGCCCGGGAGCTCGACCGATTCGAGCGCCACGCCGGCCGCCGCCAGTTTGCGGCCGGCCAGGCCGAGCGCGTCGCGCGCCTCGGGCGCTGCCGCACTCCAGTACGGTGTTTGGCAGACGCCAACCCGCGGATGTTTCGGCGCCGGTGCGACCGTTGGCGCATCGCCGGCCTGCAAAGCGCGCCACATCAACAGCGCGTCGTCGACGGTCCGGGTGAACGTGCCGAGGGTGTCGAAGCTCCAGGCGAACGGCTTGATGCCGGCGATCGGGTAGGTGCCGAAGCTCGGCTTGAAGCCGACCACGCCGCAGAACGCGGCGGGCCGGGTGATCGACGCGGCGGTCTGCGTGCCGAACGCCAGCGGGGCGTGGAAATCGGCGACGGCCGCGGCCGAGCCGCTGGAGGAGCCGCCAGGCGTGTGTTTCGGGTTGTGCGGATTGGTCGTCTTGTTCGGCTGAAACGCGGCGAACTCTGTGGTGACGGTCTTGCCGAGAATGATCCCGCCGGCGCGGCGGACCAGGGCCACGCAGGCGGCGTCGATGGTCGGCCGATGGCCGGCATAGATCGGCGACCCGTACTCCGTCGGCAGGTCCGCGGTGTCGATGATGTCCTTGATCGCGACCGGCACGCCGTGCAGCGGCCCGCGCGGCGGCTCGGCATCGCGCGCCTTCGCCTGCGCCAGCACCTGCGCCCGGTCGATATGCTCCCATGCCTTGACCACGGGCTCGCGCTCATCGATGTGGACGAGGCAGGCTTCGGCCAGCGCGGTCGCACTCAGCTTGCCGGCGGCAATGGCGGCTGCGGCGGCGCTGGCGGAAAGCTCGTTGGGCGCCATCACGGCATTCACTCGGCTGCCTGCCGCCCGCCGCCGGACTGGATGACCCGCCAGATCTTTTCCGGGGTGACCGGCATATCCATGTGCGTCACGCCGAAGTCCGCCAGCGCATCCACGATCGCGTTGACAACGGCAGGTGGCGCGCCGATCGCACCGGCTTCGCCCGAGCCTTTGACGCCGAGCCGGTTCGCGGTGGTCGGCAGCTCGTTATAGGCAAACGAGAACGACGGCACGTTGTCGGCGCGCGGCAGGCAGTAGTCCATGAACGAGCCGGTGAGCAGCTGGCCCGACTCCGGATCGTAGACGCAGCCCTCGTACAGCGCCTGGCCGATGCCTTGGACCGTGCCGCCGTGGACCTGACCGGCGAGGGTCAGCGGATTGATGACCCGGCCGAAATCGTCGACGATGGTGTAGCGCTCGATCGAGACGATGCCGGTGCCCACGTCGATCTCGATCTCGCAGATATGGCAGCCGTTCGGGTAGGTCGACGGGAGGACCAACGAGTTCGCGGTCTCGTCGAGGCCCGGCGACAGGCCCTTCGGCAGTTGCGCCGGGGCGTAGGCCGCCTTCACGATGTCGACGAACGTCTTCGACTTGTCGGTGCCGGCAATCCGGAATCGGCCGTCGGCGAATTCGACGTCTGCCTCCGCGGCCTCCATCAGATGTGCGGCGATGAGCTTGCCCTTGGTGATGATGCGATCGGCCGCCGTCAGCGTGGCGGTGCCGCCGACCGAGGTGGCGCGACTGCCGCCGGTGAGGCCGGCATACAGAACCACGTCGGAATCGCCTTGCACCACGCGCACGGATTCGAACGGGACACCGAGACGGTCGGCGACGAGCTGGGCGTACATCGTTTCGTGGCCCTGGCCGTTCGACTGGTTGCCGATCAGCAGCGTGACGCTGCCGTCGGACGCGACCCGGATCTGCGCCGTTTCGTCGGTGCCGCCGCCGCATGCCTCGATATAGGTGGCCATGCCCATGCCGCGCAGCTTGCCCGTTCGTTTCGCCGCGGCCTTCCGCCCGGCGAAACCCGCCCACTCGGCGGCCTTCATCGCGTCAGTCATGTTCTTGGCGAAGTCGCCGGTGTCGTAGACCGAGCCGAGTGCCGTCTTGTAGGGCATCGCGGACGGCAGGATGAAGTTTCGCCGCCGAATCTCATCCGGCGACAGCCCGGTCTCGCGCGCGGCCGCGTCGACGACGCGTTCGACCACGTAATTGGCCTCCGGACGGCCGGCGCCGCGATAGGCGTCGAGGGGCGCGGTGTTGGTATAGGCGCCTTTCACCGAGACGAACACGGCCGGGAAGGCGTAGACGCCGTTCAGCATCGCCGAGCCGGCGCCGGTCGGGATAAAGGGACCGTAGTGCGAGGCATAGGCGCCGAGATTGGCCTCCGTCGATACGCGGAAGGCCAGGAACTTGCCATCCTTGTCGAGAGCCACCTCGGCGTGCGTGCGGTGGTCGCGGCCGTGGGTGTCGGTCAGGAAGGCTTCCGCGCGCTCGCCGCTCCATTTCACCGGACACCCCAAGGCGCGCGCGGCAAACAGCACGTTCACGTATTCCGGATAAAGGAAGATCTTCATGCCGAAGCCGCCGCCGACGTCGGGCGAGACCACCCGCACCTTGCTTTCCGGCACCTTTAAGACGTAGTCGGCGATGACCTTGCGCAGGCCGTGCGTCGACTGGCACGACACGTAGAGCGTGAATTTGCCGAGCATCGGGTCGTAGTCGGCGAGGGCGTTGCGCGGCTCCATCGAGCTCGGCGCAACCCGGTTGTTGACGAGATCGACGGTCACGATACGCGCTGCGGCGGCAAACCCGGCCGCGGTCTTCGCTTCGTCGCCGAGCGACCAGTCGAATGCCAGATTGCCGGGCACCTGCTCCCAAATCTGGGGTGCGCCCGGTTTCAGCGCCGCCGCGCTGTCGGTCACCGCCGGCAGCGGCTCGTAGGCGACCTCGATGAGCTCGGCCGCATCGCGGGCGGCCGCGAGGGTCTCTCCGACCACCATGGCCACCGTATCGCCGGCAAAATGGACATGCGTACGGGCGATGGCGGGGCGCGGCGGGATCTTCATCGGCGATCCGTCGCGATTGACGACAGGGGCCATGCACGGCAGATCGCCGATCTGGGCGGCCGCCAGATCGTCGCCGGTGAAGACGCCGAAGACGCCCGCGGCCGATCTTGCCGCCGTCGTGTCGATCTTGCTTAGCCGCGCATGCGCGTGCGGCGAGCGCACGAACGCGGCGTAAGCCTGGCGCGGAACGCTGATGTCATCGGTGTAGCGGCCCGTGCCGGTGAGCAGCCGCAAGTCCTCGACGCGGCGAACCGGCTGGCCGATGCCGAACTTGACCATGTGCGGAAACTCCAACGTGAGATCAACTTGATAGGCATCGAGACCGGCTTTTGCAAGCTGGGCCGGAGCCAGGTGAGCCGGCTATCGCCGCGTCTCGACCTGCGCCGGAACCCGGAACCCGATCATCAGGCGGTTCCAGCTGTTTATGACCGCGACGCCGAGGCTGAGCTTGACCATCTCGGCTTCGGAGAAATGCCGCCGCGTCGCGTCGTAAATCTCATCCGCAACGCCATCCGGCGACAGCCGGGTCAGCGCTTCGGTCCACGCCAGAGCCGCGCGCTCGCGCTCGCTGAAGACGGGGGCGTCGCGCCAGGCCGCGACCAGGTGCAGCCGCTCGTCGCTCTCGCCGGCGGCACGCGCCTCCCGCGTGTGCATGTTGAGGCAGAACGCGCAGCCGTTGAGCTGCGAGGCGCGGATATTGATCAGCTCGATAAGCGACTTTTCGAGGCCGCTCTCCTTCGAAAAGCCGGATAAGGCGCGCATCGCCTTCACGGCGTCCGGGGCGGCCTGGGCCAGATTGAGCCGGGCTTGCATGTCGTTCTCCAACCGCAAAGGGATGATGGCGGGCGATCCGCCCACGCTTGTCGCGCCTCAAGTCTACCGCGCCTGAAATGTCGATCAAGCCGGACAAGGCTGTGGCACCGACGCCGACGCGCTGCCATACTGACCCCATGTGCGGACGTTTCAGCCTGACCACGGAACTCGCGATCCTGCGCGATATCTTCGGCTTCGACGGCCCGGCGCTCAACCTCAAGCCGCGTTGGAACATCGCCCCCACCCAGGACGCGCCGGTGGTGCGCCTGGACGGCGGCGTGCGGCGGGTCGCCATGCTGCGATGGGGCCTCGTTCCCTATTGGGCGGAGGATCCCTCGGTCGGCAGCCGGATGATCAATGCGCGCGGCGAGACCGTTGCCGAGAAGCCGGCGTTCAAGGCGGCGTATCGGGCGCGGCGCTGCCTCGTCCTGGCCGACGGCTTCTACGACTGGCCCGAGCAGGGCGCCGACAAGCGGCCCTACCTGTTCCGTAAGTCCGATGGCGGTGCCTTCGCGTTTGCCGGGCTCTGGGAGACGTGGGTTCCCGGGGGCGGCGGGGTGCTCGAGACCTTCACCATCGTCAATTGCGCTTCGGCGCCGTGGATGGCGCAGTTCCACTCTCGGACACCCGTGGTGCTGGCGCCCGACGATTTCGGCGCATGGCTCGATCCTGCGGTCGATCCGCAGCGGCTGATCAGGCCGCCGGAGGCAAATTTATTCACCGCCGTCCGCGTCTCGACCTACGTCAACAAGCCGGCCAATGACGACGCGAACTGCTTCACGCCGGCGGCCGACGAGCCGCACATTGCGGCGGCGATCGCGGACGCGGAACTATCATCCAAAAAGAAGCCCAGAGCGAAACCGGTCGACGATCGGCAGCCGAGCTTGTTCTAGGGGGCGGAGCGGGGAGGGTGCTTGGCGTCGGTTGAGTTGCGCGGGCTGACCAAACGATACGGCGCGCAGGCCGTGGTCGACAACATCTCGTTGCGGGTCGAGCACGGCACGCTCGTGTGCCTGCTGGGGCCGTCCGGCTGCGGCAAGACGACGACCTTGCGCCTGGTTGCCGGCTTCGTCGAGCCGACCGATGGCGAAATCGTCGTCGGTGAGCGCGTCGTCTCCTCGCCGAAGCGCACGATCCCGCCCGAGCGCCGGAACATGTCGATGATCTTCCAGAGTTACGCGCTGTGGCCGCACATGACCGTGGCCGAGAACGTCGGTTACGGCCTGCGCCTGCGCAAGATGGAGGGAGCCGCCATCCGCGCCAAGGTTGCGGCGATCCTCGCCACGACCCGGCTCGAGGCGCTCGCCGAGCGCTACCCCGGCGAGCTCTCGGGCGGACAACAGCAGCGCGTGGCCCTGGCGCGGGCGCTGATCGTCGAGCCGGAAACCCTGCTGCTCGATGAGCCGCTGTCCAACCTGGACGCCAATCTGCGCGAAGAGATGCGGTTCGAAGTGCGGCGGCTGCACGACCAATATCGCTACACGACCATTTACGTCACGCACGACCAGGCTGAGGCGATGACAACCGCCGACCGTATCGTGGTGATGAACAACGGCAAGATCGAACAATCCGGAACGCCGCAGGAGGTCTATGACCAGCCGGCGTCGGAGTTCGTCGCCCGCTTTCTCGGTGGGACGAATATCGTGCGCGGCCGGAGCCTCGACGACGGGCACGTTTCCTTCGCCGGCGTGGCGCTGCGCTGCGGCGACGGCAAGCTGGTGCGCGGCGCCAATACCGCGGTGTCGATCCGCCAGCATGACATACAGCTGCTGACCGCACCGCCGGCGGCGGCGCAGAATGTCGTCCCGGCCAGGATCGCCCGCCAGGTGTTCCTCGGCAATGCCCGGGACTATCTGGTGGAAGCCGCCGACGGCACGCAGTTGCGGGTGATCGTGCCGGCAGCGCAGTATTTCCCTCCGGGCACCGCCGTCTGGCTGCATCTACCGCCGGAGCGGTGCCGGGCCCTGGAACGCTGACCTAAGACCTGTCGAATGGGAGGACGCATGAAGAAGAAATCACTATCGCGGCGCGGCCTGTTGCGCCTGTCCGCCGGGCTGGGCGGCTACGCCCTGATGCCCCGGGTGGTCTCGGCCGCGGAAGTCAGCACGGTGACGCCCCAGCTGATCGACGCCGCACGGAAGGAAGGCAAGCTCGCGTTCTACACCGCGGTCGACCTGCAGGTGGCGGAGAAGATCGCCAAGTCGTTCGAGGCGCGCTATCCCGGCATTTCGGTGCGGGTCGAGCGGTCCGGGTCCGAGCGTGTCTTCCAGCGCATCGGCCAGGAATACACCACGCGCATCTACGCGGCCGACGTGATCAACACCACCGATGCGGCGCACTTCGTGATCTGGAAGCGGGACGGCTGGCTGACACCCTATGTGCCCGAAGATGTGGCACAGAACTACGCGTCCGAGCATCGCGATCCGGACGGGATGTATGCCAGCTGGCGCATCTCGTTGAGCCCGATCGCCTACAACACCAACCTGGTGAAGCCGGCGGACGCACCGAAAAGTTTCGGCGACCTGCTCGATCCCAAATGGACCGGGAAGATCGTCAAGGCGCACCCCAGCTACAGCGGGACGGTGGTAACCGCGACGTTCCAGATCGTGCGCAACCTTGGCTGGGACTATCTCGAAAAGCTCGGCAAGCAGAAGGTGCTCCAGGTCCAATCGTCGACCGAGCCGCCGAAAAAGCTCGCGCTGGGCGAGCGCGCGGTGATGGCCGACGGCAACGAGTACAACGTCTTGCTGCTGAAGGAGGCGGGCCAGCCGCTCGAGGTCGTCTACCCGACCGAGGGGACCCCCCTCATCGTTGGACCCTCCGCGGTGCTGAAAAACGCGCCGAACCCAAACGCGGCCCGACTCTTCCAGAGCTATCTCTACTCGGCCGAAGCGCAGCAATTCATGATCGACGTCGGCGACCTCCGCTCGTTCCACAAGCAGACCCGCGAGAAACCGGGCCACAAGCCGATGAGCGAGATCAAGCTCATGAAGGACGACCCAGAAGGCGTCGTGAGCGAGGTCGAAGAGATAAAAAAGCGCTACGCCGCGTATTTCGGCACATGAGCACGACCGCCGCGGCGGCCGAAAACCGCAAGCGGACCGGCTTCGACCTCTCGACGCCGGTCCTGCTCGCGTTTGCGGCGCTTCTCTGCCTGCTGATTTTTCTGCCGCTGGGCTGGCTGCTCTATTACAGCGTGACCGACAATGCCGGCGCGCTCACGGCCGGCAATTTCATTCAGCTGTTCACCGACCCGACGTTCCTCGATCCGCTGCTGCTGACGATCCTGATTTCGACTTCGGTCGCGATCCTCTGCTGCCTGGTCGCGGCTCCGATGGGTTGGCTGGTCGCGCGCACCGACATGCCGATGCGGGGCGTCGTCCGCATGCTGGTGATGGCCTCGCTGGTGACGCCGCCGTTTCTCGGCGCCATCGCCTGGGAACTGCTGGCGGCACCCAACAGCGGGCTGCTGAATCAATGGTATCGTGGGTTGACCGGCGCCGACGCCGACGAGCACCTGTTCAATATCTACTCGGTGCCCGGCGTGATCTTCGTGATGGCCTGCTACACGTTTCCCTACGTGTTCGTGCTTGTCGCCAACGCGCTGGACCGCATTCCCGGCGATCTCGAGGACGCCTCGGCGATGCTGGGGGGCGGGATGTGGGACACGGCGCGCCGGATCACCATCCCGCTGGCGATGCCGGCCGTGCTGGCCGGTGCGTTGGTGGCGTTCCTGCAGGCGATCACCTTGTTCGGCTCGCCGGCCATCCTGGCCTTGCCGGCCGGCTTCCACGTCCTGACCACGAAAATCTGGAGCCTGTTTCAGTATCCGCCGAAGCCCGGGCTCGCCGCAGCGGCCGCCATGCCGCTCCTGGTACTGACGGTCGTGCTGTTGCGCGCCCAGCATGCGATTCTGGGGCGACGCGGCTATTCGGTCGTGGGCGGCAGAAGCGGCAATCCGCGCCTCGTGCGTCTTGGCGCGTTCCGCTGGGTGACGCTGGGGCTCGCTTTCATCGTGCTGCTGAATCCGGTGTTCCTGCCCTATGGCGCACTGCTGAAGGCGGCGTTCTCGCGCTTTCCCACGCAGCCGCTAAGCCTCGCGGCGCTGACGCTCCACAACGTCGAGTTCGTGTTCCTGGAGTTCTCGCAGACGCGGCTGGCGATGTGGAACACGTTCCTGTTGGGCGTTCTGACTGCGACGGCCGGAACACTGCTGGCGCTGGTTATCGGGTATCTGACCGCGCGCGAGGCGATTCCCGGCCACCGCGTGCTCAATTTTCTGGCCACTGCACCGGTGGCCGTCCCGGGGATCGTGCTCGGCGTCGGGCTGTTTCTCGCCTACACGCGGCCGCCGCTGATCCTCTACGGCACGCTGTGGATCCTGTTTCTGGCGTTCCTCACCATCCAGCTGCCCGCCGCCTATCAACAGCTGCAGTCGGCGTTCCGCGCCGTCCATCCTGAGCTGGAAGATGCGAGCCGCATCCTCGGAGCGACGCGGCTGCGGGCCCTCCGCGACGTCACGGCACCGCTGCTGCGCACCGGCGTGATCGCCAGCTGGTGCTTTATTTTCATCGGCGTGATCCGCGAGCTTTCGGCGGCGATCATGCTGTTCACCGCCGATACGAAGGTGATCTCGGTCGTAATCTACGACTTGAACGAAAGCGGCGACCTCGGCGCGATATCGGTGCTCGGCCTGACCATGCTGATCATCACGTTCGCGATCGTGGTGCTGGCAAACCGGCTGCCGGGCTTCGGGGGCGGGGTGCGGCTGAGCTCCTGACGAGCTCGGAACGCGAGGCCACGCTTTGCGTTAGTTCGGCATGACGAAGGGCAAGGCGGCACAGGGCGGCTTGGCGGCGCTTCCGGTGCCGCTCGACATCCAGCCAATGGAATCGAAGCTGGTCGACAAGCTGCCGGATGGGCCCGACTGGCAATTCGAGCCGAAATGGGACGGGTTCCGGTGTCTTGCGTTCCGCGCCGGCGACGCGGTGGAGCTGCGGGCGAAATCGGGAAAGTCGCTGTCGCGCTATTTTCCGGAAATGGTCGCATCCCTCCGGGCGCTGCCGGCCCGCCGCTTCGTGGTCGACGGCGAGCTCGCCGTGCCGCAGGGCGACACCCTGTCATTCGATGCGCTGCAGATGCGCCTGCATCCGGCGGAAAGCCGCATCCGCAAGCTGTCGGCGGAAACACCGGCCATTTACATCCTGTTCGATTGCCTGCTGGGCCCGACGGGCGGCAGCCTGGTGGACGCGCCGTTCATCGAACGTCGTGCCGGCCTCGAGGAATTCTACGCGTCCCTCAAGGACCCGGGGCCGCTCCGGCTGACGCCGTATACCCGGAACGCCCGCGAGGCGAAGCGGTGGCTGGACGAAGCCGGCGGATCGCTCGACGGCGTGATCGCGAAGCGCCTCGACGGACCGTATATCCCGGGCGAGCGTGCGATGCTGAAGGTCAAGCGGCTGAGGACGGCCGACTGCGTGGTCGGTGGGTTCCGCTACGAACAGGGTGGCAAAGGGGTCGGCTCGTTACTGCTCGGCCTTCACAACCGCGATGGCAAGCTCGACCATGTCGGCTTCACGTCGACCATTCGCAATGCCGACCGAAAGGCGCTAACCAAGCGGCTCGAGGCCCTGGCCGAGCCGCCCGGATTCACCGGCAATGCGCCCGGCGGTCCCAGCCGCTGGAGCACCGAACGGTCGACGCAATGGACGCCGCTCCGGCCGGAGCTTGTCGTCGAGGTCTGCTACGATCACGTCACCGGCGACCGTTTCCGGCACGGCACACGCCTGATGCGCTGGCGGCCGGACAAGTCGCCGGCGCAGTGCACCTTCGAACAGATCGGCCGCGAGGCGCGGCCGGAGCGGTTTATTGCAAACGTGGCGGTGCCGGCAGCGGATCGACCGCGAGCGGATCGTCGTCCGCGGCGAACAAAATCGGCGCGGCCTCGGTCAGGGGCAACGCGGCCAGGGACAGCGCCGATAATGCGGTCGGCCCGGCGTCGGCGGCGGGCGGCGAGACCAGCACGGGTGCTTCGAGGGGAAGGGGCGGAAGGCCGACATGCTGTTCGATCGCTCTCAACAGCGTCCGCATGAGGAACGGCTTGCGCAGGTAGATGATATCCGGGCGAGCGCGCCGCACCTCGTTCGGATGGCCGGTGATCAGGACCGCCTTCTTGCCAAGTCCGACCGCGCGCCGGGCCAGATCGCGCCCCGACCCGTCCGGCAGCCGCACATCGGCGACAACGACATCATGCTTCTTTTGAGCCAACATGCGCCATCCGTCGGCCCAGCTCGACGCGCAGTCGAGCGGGTAACCCGCGGTCTGAATCGTATCGCGTATGAGCTCGCGCACGTCGTCCCGATCCTCAACCAGCAGAACGCTCGCCATGTCCGCCTCCCCTTGATCAGCGTTGCGAGATAATATGCGACGTGAATTGCGCCGCCCGCCGAGCGCAGTTGGAATGAGATGGGCTGTTAGGATTTCCCGACGCGCATCGAAGCTAACAGGGGCCGCCCAGCCGGAAAACCGCACAAACCCCCAATTCGATCCCGGAGACTACCGAGGTCGGCCGGTATTCTGTGGGAGGAGCCCCTCGAATCGCGTCGGCAATCGGCTTATGATCGCGCCATGGACGTGATCTCGCTCGATCAGCTGGCGGCGCGCATCGCTCCGGGGCTGCTGGTGGCGATCCCGCCGGATTACAGCGGCGTTCCCATGGCCGCGACACGCGCGCTGGTGCGGCGGGACGCCAAAGACCTGCGTCTGATCGCCGTGCCGACCTCGGGTCTGCAAGCGGATGTCCTGATCGGGGCCAGCTGTGTTGCCGAGCTTGAGGCCGCGGCGGTGACGCTCGGTGAATTCGGCCTGGCGCCGCGTTTTACCGCCGCGATCCGCAGCGGGACCTTGCGGATGCGCGACACGACGTGCCCGGCCGTCCATGCGGCGCTGCAGGCGAGCGAGAAGGGCGTACCGTTCATGCCGCTGCGCGGCCTGATCGGCACCGATATCATGCGCAATCGCGCCGACTGGAAGGTCGGCGAGAATCCGTTCGCCGCCGGCGACCCGATCGTCTTCCTGCCGGCGATCAGGCCCGACATCGCCCTGTTCCATGCGGCCAAAGCCGATCGCCAGGGCAATGTCTGGATCGGTCGCCGCCGCGAGTTGGTCACGATGGCGCATGCGGCAGAACGCAGCTTGGTCACCGTCGAGGAGATCGTCGATGGCTCGCTGCTCGACGATGAAGTGGCCGCCGCCGGGGTGATCCCGGGCCTCTATGTCGAGGCCATTGCCGCAGCGCCGCGCGGCGCCTGGCCGCTGGCGTTGCCCGATGCATACCCGGCCGACGACGCCGAGCAGCTGCGCTATGCCGAGGCGGCGCGGACCGAGGCCGGTTTCCGCGCGTGGCTCGACGGTTTTCTCAACACAAGGCCTGCCGCCGCCTAGATGGATATCCAGCGCACCAAGCTGCTGATCGCCACGATCGCGCGCCTGCTCCAAGGCTGCCGGACGGTGGCGGTCGGCAATTCGTCTCCCATCCCGGGGGCGGCCTCGCTGCTGGCCCGGGCAAAATCCGGCGGAGCCGTCCGCGTCCTCATGCTGGGATCGCTGCGGCACAACGAGTTCACCGATGGTGGACGCGAGCTGTTCGACTGTGCGGCGCAAGGGCGGATCGACGCCTTCTTTCTGGGCGGTGGCCAGATCGACGGCGAGGCGAACCTGAACCTCGTCGGCATCGGTGCCTATCCGCGCTGGCAGCAGCGCTTTCCCGGCTCGTTCGGTTCGGCGTACCTGTATTTCATGATCCCTCGCGTCATCCTGTTCCGGGAAGAGCACACGCCGCGGGTCCTGGTGCCGAAGGTGGATTTCATAAGCGCCCCGGGCGTCAGCCCGCCCGGCGTGTATCGGCCGGGTGGCCCGCATGTGCTGGTCACCGGGCGGTGCGTATTTGCGTTCGACCGCGATCGCCGCCGCTTCCGGCTGGCCAGCGTGCATCCCGGCGAGACGGCCGAGAGCGTGCGCGCTAATACCGGCTTCGACTATGATGTGCCCACCGAGGTGCCAACCACCGCACCGCCGGACGACGGCGATCTGCGGCTGCTGGATGGGCGTATTGCCGAGGAGATCGCGGAGACCTATCCGCGGTTTGCCACAGCGCTGTTCGATCGCCGCGCGGCGTGATCCATGGCCGCCGTCATCAACCTGCGCCAGCGCCGTAAGCAGCGGGGCCGGAAAGAGGCGGAAGCCGCCGCGGCGGCCAACCGGGCGAAATTCGGCCGGCCCAAGGCGGAGCGGGACCATGAGACGGCGGAGGCCGCCCGGGCCGGGGCCGAGATCGACAGCAAAAAATTAACCGACCGCTGATAAGCCGAGTGACGGGGGTCACTGGTGTTCCCGCTCCGGGCGGGGCATAAGGTGGCCTGAAGAATAAAGTCGGGGCGGCATGGTCGATCTCGATCAAATTCGGGAAGGACTGCGCGAAGTTGACATCGCGGTCCATAATTCGTGGAAGCTCGGCAAGAACATGGTCGTCGGCTGGATGGCCGACGCCTCGGGACTCCAGGTCTGCCTGGCACCTTGCTATCGCGTGCTGGGGCAGGCGACGGCGACCCCGCGCATGCTGCACGGCCGCCGGATGATGGATGCGCGCACGTTCGAGGAGACCTGCAAGAATCTGAAGGCCAGGCCGCTGTCGCTCTCGCTTCCGTTCAAGATCGGTACCGATCGGGCGAAAGGCGAGGTGGATCCCGAAGCGATCGATAGCGTGATCCGGCGCTACTCGATCGTACAGACCGAGTACCGCGCGGTGATCTTGTTCGACATCGTCGGGTTCTCGAAGGTCGAGCCGATTGAGCAGGTGGCGCAGCTGAATTCGCTCGAATACAGCATCAATAACGCGGCGAAGAAGATGGGCGATGCAGGCTTCGAGATCGAGCTGGCGCGCTCGACGGTCGGTGACGGCTTCTACGTTTGGAACCGGGCGCGCGGGCTGGAAGCGGACTTACGAACCTACGCCACCTTGCTGCTGATCCTGGTCGACAACGCACTCGCCCGGCACGCCGCCGGCGAGACCAGCAAGCTGGTGCCGCGGCTGCGTGCCTGCTTCAGCGTCGGGTCGCACTATTCCTACCACCAGGTGGAGGGGACCAAGCCGCGCGGCTTCGAGTATATCGTCGGCGACGTGACGATCACGCTCGCTCGTATGATCAGCAAGGCGCAGGCGGAACAGATCCTGGTCGGCAATTTCCAGCGCCCGCTCGATCCGGTGACGACGATGCTGGACCCGCTGCTGTTCATCGCGCGCGCGGACAAGCTCTTCTCGCGGTTGACCGGGACGGTCATCGGCGAGCACGCGATACAGGAGATCCGCTCGCTGGTGACGAGCGGGACCATCGGCGGCAAGACCTACCCGGCCGTGAAATACGTGATCGAAGACAAACACGGCTACCACCACGAGGTGTTCAACCTTCGCGGCAAGGCCAAGCGCGAGGACGCCGAGCCGATCGAGCTGGGCCTGCGGCCGGAGCAGCTCGCCACGTTCGAAGCGAAACCGGCGGTCTACGAAATTCCCCTGCCGGCGGATGGCCCCAGAGTCATCCAAAAAGCGACCAGCTAGAGGGCGGTGCGTTAGCTCGCCTTCTTGGTGGGTCGCAAGGTCATCTTGGCCCCTTCCAGGGCGGAATCCTGGAGGTCGGCGTTGGACAAATTCGCCTCGGTCAGATCGGCCCCGCGCAGGATCGCTTTGCGCAGCCGCGCCCCGCGCAGGTCGGCGCAGCGGATCTGCGCGCTTTCGAGATTGGTCGGGAACAGGCGGTCGTCGCTGAGGATCAGCGGGTCGAGATTGGCGTCGCGCATATCGGCGTGATTGAGCAAGGCGCCCTGGAGCTGCGCCCCCCGCATGTCGGCGGCGGCAAGGCGGCAGGTGCGCAGGTCGGCGCCCATGAGCTTCGCACCCTGCAGCATCGCTCCCTCGAGGTCGAGGCCGTAGAAGGTCGCTTTCTCGGCGCGCAGCGCGGTGAGGTTGGCGCGCATGAGGGATGGACCCTTGCGCAGATCGCACTCGCTGAGGTCGGCTGCCCTGCCGCGCTTGCCGCCGGTATTTACCCATTCGAGATGCAGGCCAACGAGCTCGTCGAGCGGCATGCCGAGGGCGTCGAGCGTCTTTCCGACCGGCTTGTCGGTCAGGATGTCTTTCAGCGTCGCGCCGTAGAAGTCGGCGAGATCGGTCTTGGCACCGGTCAGCACCGCTCCCTCCAAATCGGCGCCACGCATGTTGGTCGCGGACAGATCGGCGCCCTCGAGGTTGACGCCAGCCAGTTTCGCGTTCTGTAGGTTGGCGCGGGTGAGCTTGGCGCCCCGCATGATCGCATCCGTGAAGTCGGTTTGCGTCGCGATGACTCCGCTCATGTCCGCGTCGGTCAGGTTTGCGTTGACGAGGCGGGCCTCCTGCATTTCTGCGGGGCCGGCCTTGATGGCCATCATGTGAAGATTGCCGCCCATGTCGGCCCGCGCGATGGAGCCGTCGCGAAGATCGGCCTTGAACAGATTCGCGCGGGTCAAGTTGGCGCCGCGCAGGCAGGCGCCGCGAAGGTTGGCGGCGATCAGTGTGGCGCCTTCCAGGTCGGCATCGCGCAGGTCGGCGCCGAACAGCGTCACCCGGTCGAGATTGCATTCGGAGAGGTTCGCGCCGCGCAAGCTGGCGCCGCTCAAGTCGGCTTCCGACAGATTGCAGCCGGCCATGGCGAGGCCGGAGAGATCGGCGAATGCGAGCAGTGCCCGGACGCCGCCGGACCGCCCGCTGCGGAAGCGATGATGAAGCTCGATGACCTTGTGGAGCTCCGCGTGGCTGAACCGCCGCCGCGCCTGGGACACGGTGCTCACGGCCGCCTCATGCGGCGCACGCGCGTCGATCCGGCTCGCCCATCCATGCCACCCCCGAGACCTCTTCTGATCCGCCATGCGACGCCGCCGAAGCGGGCCCGCGCGATCTCGCGCCATTTGCTCACTCCGGCAAGGTGCCGAAGGTTATCACAGCCGATGCGACGAGCGCAAAATGCCGCGCAACCATGGTTAAAGCCGCCAATGCCGTTTTTTGCGGGGTTTGACGGGCTGCGGCCGCGCTCTTAGGGTGGCCGCCATGCTGACCAGGTCTCTCCTGTTCGTGCCCGCGTTGCGACCGGAGCGCGTTGCCAAGGCGGTCGCGGCAGGCGCCGACATCGTGTGCATCGACCTCGAAGATTCGGTCGCCCCGGATCGCAAAGCGGACGGTCGCCGCATGGCCATCGAGGCGCTGCACGCGGCGCCGCCGGGTGCGACGATCGCGGTGCGGATCAATCCGATCCGCGGCGACGACGGTCCGCGCGACGCGGCTGCCTTGGCCGCAGCCGGCGCCAAGCCGGCCTATGTGGTCCTGCCGAAAATCGACGGCGCCACGGATATAGCCGAAACCTGGCAGCGGCTGGGATCGGCGGCCGTCCCGATCATCGCCATCGTCGAAACGGCCCTGGCGCTGGAGAACGCGACCGAGATCGCGCGTGCCGCCGCCCCCGACGGCTTCCTGTTCTTCGGTGCGATGGATCTGTCGGCAGAGCTCGGTTGCGCGTTGGAGTGGGAACCGCTCATTTACGCGCGGGGCCGGATCATCCAAGCCGCGGCGTGCGCCGGCACCGGCGCCATGGACACGCCTTATCCGGATATCGCCGACGAGGCGGGCGCCCGTGCCGAGGCGCAGCGCGCGCGGAGCTTCGGCTTCACCGGCAAAGCTGCGATCCATCCCAAGCACATCGCCGGCATCCATGCGGCGTTCACACCGTCCGCGGAGGAGATTGCCTGGGCCAAGCGGGTCCGCGATGCCATGGCCCAATCGTCGGGCGTGCTGCAACTCGACGGCAAGATGATCGACCGGCCGGTGGTTCGATCTGCCGAGCGCGTCCTGGAGGTCGCCCGGCGGCTCGGACTCTAAACCGCTACTGGTTCAGAAGCGGGATATCCTTGACCGCCGGCGGCTTCGGCACCGTCTGCAAGTACGCGTAGATATCCGCCGCATCCTTGTCGGAGAGGATCTTCTCGCCATAGGGCGGCATGTCGTGCTGCGGCTCGCGCAGCTGCTTCGAGAAGGCCTCGAAGGCGACCGGCGCCGGGGCCAGGCGCGGGCCGGCATTCCCGCCCTGTCCGACATAGCCGTGGCATTGATAGCAGCCGTCGTTCACGAACAGCCGTTTGCCTTGGTCGGCATTGCCCGAGGGGGCGGCTCCCTGGGCCCAAGCCGCGGTCCCCAGCGAGAGAACAGCAGCAACGACGGTGGCGCCGAGAATGAAACGCGTGCTCATGATCCCTCTCAGCGCGGCTGGGTGACGACGTCGACCATCGCGGGCTCGCCGCGTTTGACGACGGCGATGGCGCGCTGCAGCGCCGGCCCAAGGTCCTTCGGATCGCTGATCGGGCCCTCGGCATACCAGCCCATGCTCTGCGCCAGCTTGGCGTAGTCGATATTCGGCCCGGTGATCGCGCAGCCCACCGAAGCCATCTCGACGCCGCGGTTGCGGCGATTCGACATCCGCTGCAGGTGCATCACTTCCTGGTGATAGGCCCGGTTGTTGTGCATGACTGCGAGCATCGGGATCCTGTGGTGGGCGGCGGTCCACAGCACGCCGGGGGCGTACATGAGGTCGCCGTCCGGCTGGATTGACACCGTCAGGCGCCCGTATTTGCGATTGGCGAGGGCGGCGCCGACGGAGGACGGCGCGGCATAGCCGACCCCGTAGCCGCCGGAATCGCCGATGTGCTGATAGTGCTTTTGGAAGTCCCAGAGCCGCTGCGGCCAGCGCGAGACGCCGCCGGTCGGCGACACCATCGACCAGTCCTCGCCCTTGATCTGGTTCCACACTTCCATGCACATGCGGGCGGTGCTGATCGGGCTGGCATCCCAGCCGACAGCGGCATCGGCGCGCGCCCGCTCGAGCAAGCCTTTGTGGGCCGCGCCGAGCTTGCGGCCGCGGTCGTCCAGGGTCGAGCGGCGACCGGCGTCGATCTGGCGCTTCACCGCCTCGATCAGGGCCGGCAGCGTCGCCTCGGCATCGCCGGTGATCGCGACATCGACATCGGCGAAGCGCTCGAAGTCCTGATAGTTGGATTTGTGGTTGAGGTCGGTGGAGCTGAGGCTGATGCGCTTGGTCGCATCCTTGATGACCGACTTCGACGTCCGGTGGAGCTGATCCTCGAATTCGTTCGTCGCACCCCAGAAATCCGTCATCTCGATGCCGAGGATGACATCGGCCTGCTGCACCAGCGCCCGCGTCCGGTTGGACTGGTTCAGCGGGTGGCGGGACGGGAAGTTCATCCGGCCGCCGAGGTCGCACACCGGCGCCTGCAGCGCCTCGGCGAGCTGAACGAGCAGCCCGATGCCGGCCGGCGTCCGCGCACAGCGGTCGGCGAGGATCACCGGGTTCTCGGCATCCACCAGCAGCTTCGCCGCTTCGGCGACGGCGCCGCTGTCGCCCTGCGGCGGTGCGGTGCGCGGCAGCTTCGGAATGCGCGGCTTTTCATCCGGCGGAATCGGATTTTCCTGCAGCTCGCCGTCGGCCACGAGCACGACGGGCTCCATCGGCGGCGTGGTTGCGATCTTGTACGCGCGGACGGCCGACTCGGCGAAGTGCTGGAGCGACGCCGGCGTGTCGTCCCATTTCGTGAAGTCGCGGACCATCGCGCAGGCGTCCTGCACGGTGTGCAGCCATTCGACGCCGGGCCGGCGTTTGGTCGCGTCGAGGCCGTTTCCGATGACCATGTAGACGGGGACGCGGTCGCAATAGGCGTTGTAGATGCCCATCGCGGCGTGCTGCAGGCCGACCGTGCCGTGCGCGAACACGCCGGCGGGCTTGCCTTCGATCTTGGCGTAACCATGCGCCATGCCGACCGACGATTCCTCGTGGCAGCACATGATGAATTCGGGGCTCTTGTTGCCGCCGTAGGTGATAATCGAGTCCTGCAGCGAGCGGAAGCTCGAGCCGGGGTTGGAGCAGATGTATTCGATCCCCAGCGACTTGATGCAATCGACCATGAAGTCGGAGCCGCAAGTCTCCTGCGTCAGAACGCGGACATGGGCGGGAGCGCCGGTCTCAGCGGCCGCGGTCTGCGCGGTCGGGAGCGGAGTCGAACCGGCCGCAGCACCGGCGGCGGGAGCGGTCGATTGGGCCTGGCCCGGAACCGGCGGCGCGGCGAGGGTCGCTGCACCGGCCAGTGCTGCTCCTTTGAGGAATTTACGGCGGTCGACGCCCGTACGGCTGGTCTTCGACATGGGTTCCCTCCATCTCGCCGGCGCCCCGAGGCGTCCAGCGTCCCTTTTCGCCCGAACTAGGGCGGACGTGGACTATTCACGCATGAACCGACCAGACACGCAAGAGTAGGGGCTACGTCAGGCGAGCGGGACGTTCCGGCGGCGGGGTGGCGACGGCGCAGGTGCCATGAGCTTGCCGCCCGCCCTGGACGCGGCATCGCGTGCCTTCAGGATCTCCGGCACATGGCGTTCCGACCAGCGCAGGATGGCATCAAGGAGACCCACGAGGTCTTGTCCCAGCTTCGTCAGCTGATAATCCACGCGGGGCGGAATGACCGGATAAACCTCCCGGTGGACCAAGCCATCGCGCTCGAGCAGGCGCAGCGTGTGGGTCAGCATCTTCGGCGTGATCCCCTCCAACCGGCGGGCGAGCTCGCCGAAGCGGACAGTGTCGGAGCGCAGCGCGCAGATCACGAGGTGCGCCCATTTGTTGGCCAGGACGTCGAGAACGGTGTGCGAGGGGCAGGAGCACCGGAACGCATCGTAGCCTGGGGAGCGCGGGCGCCGCTTACTATCCATGAGGTACCTATTTATCGAAAAGGTGCTTACTAGACATCGCGCAGCTACTATAGAAAGTATAGCCTGGCGCGATCAATCCTGGTTCACTTGTTCGGAGCACCCGCGAATGTCACTCCCCATGTACGATGCCTCCATCGGCGCCCTGATCCATGGCCTGAACGCCCTGTCGGCGATCCTGAAGAAAGCCGCAGCGCACGCCGAGGCGAAAAAGATCGATCCGGCTGTGTTCATCAACGCGCGGCTGGCCCCCGACATGTACGCGCTCGCCCGGCAGGTCCAGATCACCAGCGACACGGCCAAGGGCTGCGCCGCACGGCTGGCCGGAGTCGATGTGCCCAGTTTTCCAGACACCGAGACGACGTTTGCGGAACTGCAGCAACGGATTGCCAAGACCGAGGCCTTCCTGCGCACCGTCGACGCCACCAAGGTGACCGGCAGCGCCGATCGGACCGTCACGTTGAAGTTGCGGGGCGAGGAGACGAAGTTCTCAGGCGCGACCTATCTGCTGCGCTTCGCGCTGCCGAACTTCTACTTTCACGTCACCGCCGCCTACGCGATCCTGCGGCATAACGGGGTCGACGTCGGCAAGATGGATTATCTGGGCCTGTAACGCCTGCCAGGCGCCGCATCGCGTCAAAGCGATTTCTTTAAGATCCGTCCAAGCTCGCCGATGACGCCGCGGCGGAAGGTCAGCACGCAGACCACAAAGATGATCCCCTGCACGATGGTGACCCAGGCGCCGAGCTGGGCGAGGTAGTTTTCCAGCGAGATGACGATGAACGCGCCGGCGACCGGCCCGAACACCGTGCCGAGGCCGCCGAGCAGGGTCATCAGCACGACCTCGCCGGACATCGGCCAGTTCACGTCGGTGAGCGAGGCGAGCTGGAAGACGATCGCCTTGGTGGCGCCGGCGAGGCCGGCGAGGGTCGCCGACAGCACGAACGCGATCAGCTTGTAGTGATCGGCCCGGTAGCCGAGCGACACCGCGCGCGGCTCGTTCTCGCGGATGGCCTTCAGGACCTGACCGAACGGCGAATGGATGGTCCGGTAGATCAGCAGGAAGCCGAACAGGAACACCGCCAGCACGAAGAAATACAGTGTGAGGTCGTTGCCAAGGTCGATGGTGCCAAACAGGTGACCGCGCGGCACCTTCTGGATGCCGTCCTCGCCGCCGGTGAATTTCGCCTGAAGGCAGAAGAAGTAGATCATCTGCGCCAGCGCCAGCGTGATCATCGCGAAGTAGATCCCCTGGCGTTTTATCGCAAGCTTGCCCGCCACAATACCAAGCACTCCGGAGCAAGCCGTTCCAAATAAGATCGCCAACTCAGGTGGGAATGGCGGTAGGTGTAGATGAATAGGGATCGTGATCGATAGGATTCTGAGGCTTTCGATAGATAGGCCTTCTTTCGCCACGTAGGCAGCCGCGTAGCTGGCCGAGCCCATGAACATCGCGTGGCCGAACGAGAGCAGGCCGGCATAGCCGATCAGCAGATTGAAGGCACAGGCGAATAGCGCAAAGCACAACGCCTTCATGAGGAAGATCGGATAGACGAAGAACGGCGCGACCACGAAGAACGCCATCATCACCGCGAACGCGATGTATTGGTGGCGTGCCACCACGACGACGGGGGCGGTGAGCCTGCCGCTGGTCACGTCGACCATGTCAGTGCGCCCGCCCGAAGAGGCCCGCCGGCTTGATCAGCAGGACGATGGCCATGATGACGAAGATCACGGTGTTCGACGCTTCCGGATAGAAGACCTTGGTCAGGCCTTCGATGACGCCGAGCGCGAAGCCGGTGACGATCGAGCCCATGATCGAGCCCATGCCGCCGATCACCACGACGGCGAACACGACGATGATCAGGTTCGAACCCATCTGGGGACTCACCTGGTAGATGGGTGCCGCCAGCACGCCGGCGAACGCCGCCAGCGCCACGCCGAAGCCGTAGGTCAGCGTGATCATGCGCGGCACGTTGACGCCGAAGGCCTGGACGAGGGCCGGGTTCTCGGTGGCGGCGCGCAGGTACGAGCCGAGCTTGGTGCGCTCGATCACATACCAAGTGGCCAGGCACACCCCCAGGGACGCCAGGACTACCCACGCGCGGTAGTTGGGCAGGAACATGAAGCCGAGATTGTTGCCGCCCGTGAGCTCGCCGGGGATGCGATAGGGCTGGCCCGAGGACCCGAATTCGTTCCGGAACAACCCTTCGACGATCAGCGCGATTCCGAAGGTCAGCAGCAGCCCGTAGAGGTGGTCGAGCTTATAGAGCTGCTTGAGGAACAGCCGCTCGATAACGATGCCCGTGATCCCCACGGCGAGCGGAGCAAGGATCAGGGCCCACCAGTAACTTAGTCCGGCATACTGGAGCAGGAACCAGGCGCAGAACGCGCCCATCATGTACTGGGCGCCGTGCGTGAAATTGATGATGTTCAGCAGGCCGAATATGACCGCCAGCCCGAGACTCAGGATCGCGTAAAACGAGCCGTTGATCAGCCCGATCAGGAGCTGACCGAAGAGCGCTTGCGGTGAAATGCCGAGAAGCTCGATCATCGGAGATTCGACGCGGTCGGCGTGAGGAGCCGGGGCTCCTCACGCCGACGTCGATGTCAGCCTTTCACCAGCGGGCAGTTTCCCGCGTTGACCGGCCGGAACGCCTGATCAGCCGGGATCGTGGCGCGCAGCTTGTAGTAGTCCCACGGCCCCTTCGATTCCGACGGCTTCTTGACCTCGAACAGGTACATGTCGTGGATCTTGCGGCCGTCCTGGCGGATCGTGCCCTTGCCGAACAGCGGGTCGTCGGTGGGCGTCGCCTTCATCTTCGCGACGACGGCGGAGCCGTCCGCGTCGCTCTTCAGCGCTTCCACGGCCTTTAGATAGTGCGTGACCGCCGAGTACACACCGGCATGAACCATGGTCGGGTAAATACCCTTGTTCCCCGCAGCCATCCGCTTGGCGAAGGCGCGGTTGTTGTCATTCATGTCCCAGTACCAGGCTTCGGTCATGATCAGGCCTTGGGCGGTCTCTAGGCCAAGACCGTGGACATCGGTCAGGAACACCAGAAGTCCGGCGAGGCTCTGACCACCTTTCACGATGCCGAACTCCGCCGCCTGCTTGATCGAGTTGGTCGTGTCGCCGCCGGCGTTCGCGAGGCCGATGATCTTCGCCTTGGACGCCTGGGCCTGCAGCAGGAATGACGAGAAGTCCGCCGTATTCAGCGGGTGCCGCACCTTGCCGAGGACCTTGCCGCCGTTCTTCAGCACCACGGCCTCCGTGTCGCGCTCGAGGGCCAGCCCGAAGGCGTAGTCGGCGGTCAGGAAGAACCAAGAGTCGCCGCCTGTCTTGACGATCGCGTTCCCGGTTCCGTTGGCAAGGGCCCAGGTGTCGTAGGTCCAGTGAATGGTATTCGACGAGCATTGAGGACCGGTCAGATCCGATGCCGCGGCACCCGAGACCAGAAACACCTTATTCTTTTCCTTGGTCACCTGGTTGACCGCGAGGGCGACGCCGGAGTTGGGCGTGTCGACGATCACGTCGACCTTATCCACGTCGAACCACTGGCGCGCGACGCTGGAGCCGACGTCCGGCTTATTCTGGTGATCGGCGCTGATGACCTCGACCTTAAGGCCTTTTTCCGCGGCCTTGAAATCCTCGACCGCGAGGCGCGCCGCCAACACCGAACCGGATCCCGCCAAGTCGGTGTAGAGGCTGGACATGTCGGTCAAGATGCCGATCTTGACCACGCCGTCGGTATTTTGAGCGCTTGCTGCGCCGGCGCAGAGCGCGACTACGGCGGCTAGCGTGAATATGCGCGTGAACTTCATGGGGACGTACTCCTCTCCCGTTTTAAACGCCAAGATACTCGTGCAGCTTGCCCATGTTGGCTTCGAGCTGCGCGTTCGGAATCATGTCGATGACCTTGCCCCGATCGACCACATAATGGCGGTCGGCCAAGGTCGCCGCAAAGCGGAAATTCTGCTCGACCAGCAGGATGGTGAAGCCCTCGGCCTTCAGCCGTTGGATGGTGCGCCCGATCTGCTGGATGATCACCGGCGCCAGGCCTTCGGTTGGCTCGTCCAGCAGCAGGAGACGGGCGCCGGTGCGCAGAATGCGCGCGATGGCCAGCATCTGCTGCTCGCCGCCGGACAGTTTGGTGCCCTGGCTGTGCAGGCGCTCCTTGAGGTTGGGGAACAACTCGAAAATCGTGGCGACGGCGAGGCCGCCGGGCCGGACCGCGGGCGGCAGCAGCAGGTTCTCCTCGACGTCGAGGCTGGCGAAGATGCCGCGCTCCTCGGGGCAGAACGCGAGGCCGAGACGCGCGATGCGGTTCGACGGCAGCGCGATCGTCTCCTTGCCCTCGTAGGTGACCGAGCCGGTCCGCCGGCCGACCATGCCCATGATCGCCTTCAGGGTCGTGGTCTTCCCGGCGCCGTTGCGGCCGAGCAAGGTCACCACCTCGCCCGGCATGACGTGAAAATCGATGCCGTGGAGGATGTGGGACTCGCCGTACCAGGCATTCAGCCCCTGGACGTTGAGGAGGGCGGTGGTGACGTGCGCGTCAGGCATGGCCGGACCCGAGATACGCCTGCACGACGTCGGGATTGCGCGACACGCTGGCGTAATCGCCCTCGGCCAGCACTTCGCCGCGCGCCAGCACGGTGATGGTGTTGGACAGGTTCGACACGACGCTGAGATTGTGCTCGACCATCAGCACGGTGCGGCTCGCCGCCACCTTCTTGATGAGGGCCGCGATGCGGTCGACGTCCTCGTGGCCCATGCCTGCCGTCGGCTCGTCCAGCAGCATCATCTCGGGATCGAGCGCCAGGGTGGTGGCGATCTCGAGGGCGCGCTTGCGGCCATAGGGCAGCTCGACGGCGGTCGCGGACGCGAACTCCGACAGCCCGACGGCGTCGATCAGCTCCAGCGCCCGGTCGTTCAGCGCATCCAGCGCCCGTGCCGAGCGCCAGAAGTCGAACGAGCTGCCGCGCTTGCGCTGCAGGGCGATACGCACGTTCTCCAGGACGGACAGGTGCGGGAAGACCGCCGAGATCTGGAACGAGCGGACGAGGCCCAGGCGGGCGATGTCAGCCGGCCGGGCGCCGGTGATTTCGCGGCCCTTGTAGACGATGCGGCCGCGGGTCGGGGTCAGGAACTTGGTGAGGAGATTGAAGCAGGTTGTCTTGCCGGCGCCGTTGGGGCCGATCAGCGCATGGATCGTGCCACGGCGAACCTTCAGGTTCACATTGTTCACGGCGACGAACCCGCGGAACTCCTTGGTGAGTCCCGCCGTCTCCAGAATGTAGTCGGACATGCTTAAGTCGATCGCGCCCGCGGACGCTGCCCTGTTTTCCCGTTCCTGACAGATGCTTGCTCCCGCCGGGTTGGCCCCCGGCTTATGGCGGCGGAGTATACAGGGCTCGCTAGTCGCGTCCATATCGCGGACATGGGGGCCCGGGATGGGGTTCCAGCGCCCCCGCCGGCGCGTCCGAGCGCTCGATATCGCGGATCTGCGCCTTGATCGCCGCATAGCGCCCCACCTCTTCGCGCATCCGCTGCCAGGCCCTCGTCTCTTCCTCGACCCGCCAGGACGGGCGGCGGAGGGTGTTCTCCCACCGCAACGTCCAGAACTTGCCCCACCACCAGCACCAGGATTTCCGGGTTTCGACCAGCGCCGCGCGCAGGCCCTCGAGCCGGCGCTGCCGGCTGGGCATGACGTCGGGGTGGGGGAGGGCGGACGCCGGCATGAGCCGGATGTACGCAATAAGCGTACAAACGTCAAGCATTGTCTCGTAAAATGCGTACGGCGTGGCGAGTCGCTACATCAGCAGCTCGACCAGCGGTGCCGCGCGATAGATGGCCGAGACGGCGGCGGCGGCGAAGGTCGCCGTGAGTCCGCGCTGCCGGACTCGCACCGCCGATGGCGAGCGTTCGACGAGGACCGCGATGATCGGCCCGCCGCCGGCAACGAGAACCACCGCGTCGCCCGGCCGGGGCTGCTGGCGTTTGTCGACATACAGTGCCGCTCCGCGCCGGTACTGAGGCTCGAGGCTGTCGTCGTCGACATAGATCAGGAACGTACCGGTTCGCGGCAGCGGATGACCGTCGTTCGGCCTGATCATGGCGGTTCTCCCCCTGACTCTCGACAGAGGCGCCTGGCGATCGGGCCGCGACGCCCGACCGCGGGGGCGGGTCTTCTGCCGCCCGACCGAAAAATTAACACCTGGATCGACAGGGGAACGTAATAAAAACGAAGTGATCCGCACGTTTGCCGGTGGATTACGTGAATTAAGACAAACGACTAAAAAGAAATGGCTTTGATAAAGCCATGACAAGGCGAACAAATGCGGGCGGGTGGCGCGATGCACCGCAAACCCGCGCAAGTTTTCCGGATGCGGCTCATCTTGCGCAAACTGTCACCGATGCGCACAGGCGCCGTCGGGAGACGCGCGGAGCCGCCGCTGCCGCGCTAGAACGCGAACAGCTCCTCGTACGGCACCACGCGGTACACGCGCAGGACGCGCTTCATCATGACGACGATGTTGTTGTCCGGCGGATTGAACTGTTCGAGCCGCAGCCGCTGGTCGTTCCGCGAGACCAGGCGTTTCAACAGGCCCGGGTGGGGGTCGCCGTCGCGCAGCGGCCGGAGCTCGACCAGGACATCGTCGCCGATCGCGGGCTGGACGCCGGGGTGCACGATCACGGGCGCACCCGGCCGGAACCGCGGCACCATCGATTCGCCGACCGCGAAGACCGCAAACGCCGCTTTGACGCCGTCGAGTCGCGGCGGCCGCCGGATGTAGTCGACGACGTCCCCCATGTTGAATTCGAAGGCGCCCCGGACATTGCCGTGATCTTCGCGGCCGCCGATCGCGGTGCCGTACACCGGCAGGTCGCGCGCCCACGAGCCGACGGCCGGCGCCTGCGCGAATCCGCGGACGTTCGAGCGCAGCGTCGGCGCCTCGGCCTCCGGCGCGTAAGGCTCGTCGATCAGGCCCGCCAGCGCCCGCGTTCGCGCCGGCTCCACGCCGCCGCGCTGGAACAGCGGCACCAGCTTGCTGATCAGCGTCAGCGGCAGCCATTCGTCCTTGAACCGGTCCTCATAATGCTTGTAGCCGCTCGGGCTGATGTCGAGCTCCCTCGCCGCCTCGCGGACGGACACCCCCGCCTGCTCGCGTAACGCCTTCAAATCCCTGGCGGCTTTGGACGGCTGCTCCATCCCGCCCATCTTACGCATTCGTTCGCATTTTGCGTGTACTCTTTTTCCGTTGAAACTGTACTTTTTTAGCGTACAGTGCGTACACACATGAACGAGTCGGCGATCATCTTCAGGTGCGGCGGGACGACCCCTCTCGGGGTGGTGGCGCCGGGCCGCGCCCTCCGCGCGGGCTCACGGACGGGGAGGGCAGGGGCCATGGCTGTCGTCCATGTCATCGGTTTGGAGCTCCGCACCGACGCCGCCGCACGGCGTCCCCTCCCCGGTGCGGGTGACTGGCGGGGCGCTCTCGACGGGCGCCCCGCCGTTTTTTTGGAGTCACCCGGCTCACAGCGTCGTCGCCGGCGTGGGTGGGCGTGATGGGCTGGTCGCCGGAGCAGATGTCGGACCTCTCGCGCATGTGGCGCGAGGGACGGACCGCGGCGGAGATCGGCCGGCGGCTGGGGGTCTCGAAGTCCGCCGTGGTCGGCAAGGTGCATCGGCTGCGGCTCGATCCGCGGCCGAGCCCGATCAAGCGCATCACCCATCGCAGCTCTCTCAAGCCTCATCCCTGGGCGGCCGCGACTTCTCAAGTAAAGCGACCGACGCCGTCGAACGGCGCGTCCGCACCGGACCTCGGCCGCGATCCGCTCAATCCGCGGGCGACCGTCCGCCGCGCCCAACGCGAGGATTACGCGGGTCGCGGCTTGGGCAAGGCGACCTGTGCCTGGCCGATCGGCGATCCCCGAAAGGCGGAATTCCGGTCCTGCGACCGGCGCGCGGTCCGGGGCAAGCCCTATTGCGCGGATCATTGCGCCACGGCCTACGTGATCGCGCGGCCGAAGGCGCCATGACGCGCGATCGCTTCACGGAGCTTTATCGCCCGTTTGCGCGTGTCCTCGCGGGATACGCGCGGAACCTCACCCACAACCGGGCCGATGCCGAGGATCTGGTCCAGGGGACGCTGCTCAAGGCGTGGGCGGCGCGGGCCCGGTTCGTCGAAGGCACGAACTTCCGGGCCTGGCTGTGCACGATCATGCGCCATGAGTTCATGGACCGCGAGAGGGTCCGCCGCGACCGGGTCCACATCATGCGCGGCTATATCGGCGCCGGCAGCGTCCAGCCGCCGGCGCAGGAGCCCGCCCTCGAGTACAAGCGGCTGATCGCGGCCATCCGGTCGCTGAAGCCGCGGTTCCGCCAAGCGATCGAGCTGCAGCTCTACGAGCTGTCCTATCGGGACTGCGCCGACATCCTCGGATGTGCCGAGGGCACGGCGAAATCGCGGGTCAGTCGGGCGCGGGCGGCGCTCGCGGCGAAGATCGACTCAGCAACGCGGCACCAACGAAAGGGCAAGCCATGGCGCGTCCAGGACGTAAACGCAAACTGAGACAGCGCGAGCACAATTACAATCCCAGCTTCTATCCCGGCTCGACGGTCGCTGGTCTCACCGCCCCGCAGCTGCAGGCGATCAATCTCGAGCAGAGCACCGGACTCGGCAACCTCAACGGTCCGGGGTCGGTTGCGAACACGAGTGCACAGCAGATCGTGGACACCGCATCCGGCGCCTACCTGCCCGGCGGCTCGCAGTTCAATCCGTTTTTCAGCGACCTCCAGCAGAACGTGCTGTCGCAGGTCGTTCCAGGGCTCGAATCGCAGTTCAACCAGGGCAACTCCATGAACAACCCTGGGACCGCCCGCGCCGTGTCGATGGGGGCGACGGACGCTCTCGGCAACATCGCGGCACAGATGTACGAGGCCGAACGCAACAACCAGCTCAAGGCGGCCGGCCTGGCGCCGCAGACTCAAGGCCTGCAGTACCAGAACATCGGCGCCATCTCCGACGCCGGTGCGCAATTGCAAAATCAGCAGCAGCAGCAGATCAACGACGCTGTCGCCCGTTGGAACTACCAGCAGCAACTGCCGTATCAGCAGCTCAACAACTACGCCGCCCTGGTCGGCGGCAATTACGGCGGCACGACCACGGTGCAGCAGCCGTATTTTACCAATCCGACCGGGAACGCGCTTTCCGGGGCTGTGGGCGGTGGTCTCCTCGGCGGGATGCTCGGCCCGTCGCTCGGAATCGGCTCGGGCTTCGGCGCGCTCGGCGGCGCCGGCATCGGTGGCCTTCTCCCGTTCCTGTGAGCGCTCGTGCGCAACCAGGCCGGCCGATAGCCCGCAAGACGGGCATCACATAGCCGCATCGGCTCACTCCCTCAAAAAGGGCGCCTCAACGACCCGGGCTTTCGCGCCAAAGCACCGGCCTCGTCCACATGTGAAGGACCAAGACATATGGCAGTCGAATTGGACGATACGACAACGAACAAGTGGTCGGAGACCGACGCGTCAAACACGCAGCCGGCCCCCGACGGGGCGCCGAGCGGAACGGTGCCGAGCCAGGCCGAGCCGATCTGGCGCGGCATCATGGCGACGGTGAAGCGGTTCTGGAATCGCATCAACGGGACGGTCACGACCACCGGAGCGTCGGGCCACTACATCTATACGCCCGTCAACACGACCTATCCGACGGCCTACGTCGGCGGCGAGGCGTTCTGCTTCAAGGCGCACCAGGATTCCGCGGGCAGCGACGACATCAACATCAACGGTCTTGGCGCCAAGAATCTGAAGAGGTTCACGACTGCGGGCAAAACCGCTATCGCGGCGGGCGACATCAAAAGCGGCATGTTCGTCGTCGTGCGATATGACGGCACGGATATGGTCATCGACCGGCCGGTATCCAACGTCGGAACATACAACCGCCAAGTCTTCACGGCATCTGGCACGTTCACCGCGACGGCTTCAGTCCCGCATAAGATCACCGTGGTTGGGGCCGGCGGCGGCTCCGGCGGCATCGGTTCTAGCGCCGTTCGCTCATCGCAGGGTGGCGCCTCCGGTGCCGTGGCCGTGTCTACGCAGACTCTCGCCAGCGGCACGGGCTACACGGTGACGACCGGAGCTGCGGGGACGGCCGGCACATCGGCGCCAACGGCGGGCGGGAATGGCGGAACATCGTCGTTCTCGGGTGGCGCGATCACGACCGTTCAAGCGACGGGCGGCGTTGGCGGCGGGACCGGAAATGATGCGACGTTTCCGACGCCGCCGCTGGGCGGCACGGCGACCGGCGCGGCCGGCGACCTGCTGATTACAGGTGCGTCGCCGCAGTCCGGCGAAATCCAGTCCATCTTTGCAAACCACATCGCGCCCAACGGCGCCAACACGCCGCTTGGCTTGGGGAGTGGCGGGATCGGCGGCGACGATCAGTCCGGCGGTCGCGGGACGGTTGGCGTGGGCTACGGCTCGGGTGGCGGAGGAAACTGGGGCAGCTCCAACGCCGGCAATGCCGGCGCTCCCGGAATTGTCATCGTCGAATGGTGGGCATGATGCGATGCGCAGCGATAACCAGCGGACTCGTGACAAACGTCAACGCCGATCTGTGATTTTAAATTCTCGCGGCGGCGGCCATCTGCCGATCACTTTGGTTCCGTCAGGTACGTCGCGGAGAACGATGGCACCCATCCCAATCAGGCAGCCCTTGCCGATCTTGACGTACTGAAGGACGGCCACCGCGCCGAGAATCATCGTGCCGTTCGCAAATGCGGCCGATCCGAAATGCGTTAGTTCCCCGACTTCGATGGCGCCAGCGAGCACGGCCCCAGACGAAACCACAACATGCCGCGCGATCTTAACGTCGTGCTCTATGATCGCGCTGGTGTTGATCAGGGAATTTTCGCCAATCGTCGCGCGCGCACAAACAGCAGCGCGGGGCATGATCTGTGCGCCCGGTCCGATCTCGGCGTACTTTGAGACGAACGCCTGGGGGTGAACCACGGTCGCGAAGGTCCAGCCCTTGGCGACGAGCTGGTCATAGGCGCCTGCGCGCCGCGCTAGGCTCGCTGTGTCGATAGAACCAAGGCCGTTCACGAGCTCAAACGACTCTCTCGGCAGGGAGTTCAGGGCCTCGTCATTGCCGATGACCTTATGGCCGAACGGTCCTTCGTGACCGGCCGGCAAAGCCTGATCGACGATGCCATGAATGAGCGCCCCGCAGTCTTCTAGCGTGTCGATCAGTACGCGGGCGTGATCGCCAGCACCAACCACGATTAACGGCTTGCCGCTGGTCTTCATCGTCGGACCTCCTAGGCCCGACCCTATCGCGAAACCCTGTCCCAGAAAACCCTGCGCCGATGGAGGGCTCCAGGCATGTCCGACTCCGCGCAAACCAGGCTCGCCAAGGCCGAGGCCGTGTTGGGCGGCGGCCTGATGACGACACCGGGCTGGGTCGTGGTGTTTCAGGACATCAGCCTCATCGCCAGCACCCTGGCTGCGGTCTGTGGCGCCATCGTCGGGTTGCACGCGGTCTGGCGGCTGTGGAAGCGGCGGAAGGTTTCGCCATGAGCCCGGGCCCCGAACTGGAAGATCTGTCCGATCTCGAGGTGGTCGCGCGCACCGTGTGGGGCGAGGCGCGCGGCGAGGGACCGGACGGCTGGGCGGCCGTCGCCTGGGTGATCAAGAATCGCGCCGCACACCCCGGCTGGTGGGGCCATGACCTGCGCAGCGTCTGCCTGAAGCCGGCACAGTTCTCGAGCTGGACCGAGGGTGATCCCAACCGCGCCAAGATGCTGGCGCTGCCGCTCGACGATCCGCTCCTGGCCCGGATCCGCGCCGTCGTTTCCGACGTCCTCGGCGGGGCCGTCGCGGACCCGACCGGCGGTGCTCTCTACTACCACACCAAATCTGTGCAGCCGACCTGGGACGCCGCGATGACGAAGACCGCATCGATCGGCGCCCACGAGTTCTTCAAGGAGGCGTGACATGCCGACATGGCTTTTGAACATTCTGGGCGGCGGCCTGATCGACAAGGTGCTCGCCTTCATTCCGAACCCTGAAGAGAAGGCCAAGGCACAGCAGCAGATGCAGGCGGCGTTTCTCGATGCGGCGCTGAAGGCCGACAGCGAGCAGCGCGACATCAATAAGGTCGAGGCGGCAAGTGCGTCGCTGTTCGTTGCCGGCTGGCGGCCGGCGGTGGGTTGGCTGTGCGTCGCGACGCTGTTCTACCAGTGGGTGGTCGTGCCGACGATCTCGTGGCTGTTTCAGGCCGCCGGCGTCGGGGTGCCGCCGCTGCCGCATCTCGACGGCCAGGACACGCAGACGTTGCTGTATGCGCTGCTCGGCGTCGGCGGGCTGCGGACGATCGACAAGATGGCCGGGACCGACACCGTATCGGTGGCCGTCGGCGGGATGAAGAAGATGCTCGGAGGCGGCAAGTGATCCGCTATCACCTGCTGATCGTGATGGCGGCGGCCGTCGTCGCGGGCCTGATGATGGTTGCGCGCCAGGCGTGGCCGCATGGTGACGCGCAATGGATTCAGCAGGGCGGCTATCGCTCGCCGTCGGGCATCTTCTGCTGCGGCGTGTCCGACTGCCGGCCGCTGCCCGACAAATCCGTGAGGCCGGTGAGCACCGGCTATGCCATCAGGGTCGACGCCGAGACCGGAGACGGCGAGACCGGAGAAGAGGGCGAGGTGGTGGCGCCCTACGAGCGCTTCCTGCCGTCCGAGGACGATCATTTCTGGGTGTGCGGCGGAATGACGCCCGAGCAGTGGCGCTGCCTGTTCGCGCCCCCGATGGGGGTGTAGCCGCCTCGCGATCCTGCCACCAGCCGTGACATGCGCCGCCCGGGCCGAAAGGCCTGGGCGGCGTTTTCGCGCGTCCGGATGGATGATATCGCCGGGGAAGATGGTGGGCACTGCGCTCATGCGGCGCGGGGCCTGACAGTTGGTATCCTCTTCACCTGGTCGGCCATCGCAAGGCTTGCTTTCGCGACGTCGTGTGCGGCCTGCATCCTGATCCACACATCCGGGCCGTCGCCCACGAATTTGCCCAGGCGGACGGCCATCTCAGGCGTCACCGGCGCGGTTTCGGCGAGAATCCGGTGAAGCGTTTGCCGCGAGATACCGAGCGCGTCGGCAACCTGAGAGATCGTCATGTCGATCGCCGGGATGATGTCCTCTCGCAGCAGGGCCCCGGGGTGGGTCGGAATGCGCATGTCAGGTTCCTTTACAGATCAGCGGTCGCCGCACTAATGGTACTGCTCTAAATCGACATCGAGGGCGTCGGTTCCTTCCCAGCCGAACGTGACGCACCACGGGCCGTTCACATGCACCGTAAAACGTTGCGGCAGACCCTTCAGGACGTGGAAGTTAAAGCCCGGGATATTCATTTCCTTTGGCACGGTCGCCACGTTCAAACGGTCTAGGCGCCGAAGGATGCGAGATTTCAGGTCCGGCCGGACGCGCCGCGTGTCGCCCGTCTCATAGAGCTCCTTGAGCCCTTTGTGGCGCCAGGTCTTTATCACGACTGAATGTAGCGCGTTTTGCTACATTGTCAAGATGTAGTTTACAAGGTTACAGGAGCTGCCGCGCAAAGTCGCGCGACTTAGGACCTAAGAATGTACTGTCGAATTTCAGAGCCGGCGACTCAAACCGCGCCGTTAAGTGCCTGATCTATTTACGCCGGAGCTCAGGCTCATGGACTCGCCATTTCACGAACTCTGGCTCAAAGGGGCCGGAATTTCATTTCGTGTGACTTATCCCCGCGATCCATAGCCGGTGGAAAGCCGGGTCTCGTTTCGTTTCGCGGGCGACCTCTGCTAATCTGCGGACGCCGTTTTCGGGGGCGCCATGCTAGATCGGCTTCTCAACGTGCTCTATTGGGCCGCGTGCGCAATCGCGGTTTTGCTGATTGTCATCGGGGCCGTAGCCGGCTCAATAGCGCCACGAAATGGAGATGTTGCGTTCTGGTTTTTTGCCATCTCCGGTGCGGTCGTCTGGGGCGTTGCCGCGGTTGCTAGGATTGCTGCCAACTACATCCTTTATGGCCGAGCCCCAAGCCAGGATATCGACCATTAAACAGCCGGCGGACACGGCCGCGCCAGATTTCGCGCATTAACTTTCAAACTGAGACACCGCCATTCGTTGAGCAGCGGAAGTTCCGCACAATCCTGGCGGACCCGCCCTGATCGGATCCACAATTATGCCGTTGACACCACAGCCTCTAAATCTGGTGGGGGTGTCAAAACCGGCTATCCAATGAGCCCTTGAACCGCCTAGCGTCCCGCTGTCAGGGCGGAATCTGCGGACAATAATCCTTACAGCCGCGCTTTGGCGGCGGCATTCAGTGGCGGCTCTGGGTCTGGTCGGATGCTTCGGGCGGTAATCCAGAAAGGAGAGCTTGTCCGAGTTTCCGGCATTCGCCCTCTGGAAACAAAAACGTCAGCCAGCCTAAGGCTGAGTGGCGGACAGACAGCACTTTATCCCGTGCCTGCGGATGCGTCGGTATTGCCCATATCGGATCGACTTCGCCGGTTGCTGGCCCGTCTGGCAAAGCGCGCCGGACTTCCGGCGTCATATCTTTCCGAAAACTCGCGAGTTGCGTGATTAGACGTTCTACGTCAATGAGCGGCAAAGAAGCGCGGGCCGTGTGTCCGGCATTATCGGTCATCTCCACCGTCAGCATGGTTTTTTGAAAAACAAATCTGAAGCCGGGATCGGCCATGTCAGACACTCCTGAAATTGAGGTTACGCCAGAGATGGTAGAGGCAGGCGAAAGTGTCGTCTTTCGTATGACCCTCGATTTGAGGAACAGGCTGACCTCGCCATTCGGGTATGCTCCGGCCGTGCGGCCAATCTGCGCCGCAATGCGTCCAGGGCGGATTGCCACGATTTAGCCATAGGCCCCCCATGCCCGATAAGCAGCAAGGAAGAGGCGCAGCGGCGGTTTAACACCGCATTGCGAGCTACGCTGAGCACGCCCCCTCAGCCGCGTAAGAGCATGACTCCGAAGCGGCCCAAGAGGCAACGCAAGGCAAAGAAGCGGGACTAGTTTGCGGCCAGCAAACCACGCGCTTGTTGTATCCGCTCATCCCATGTCGCGGTTAAGCCGGCCGGCGGCTTGTCGGACCAGATGTCCTTGGCTTTTTGTAAAACTGAAATAGCTGCACGGGCATCGTAGCTGGCCCTAATCGACAGCACCATCGCAAGGCGATCCGCTTGGAGTTCAAGCTTGGTATTTTCGGCGTATACGTGGGCGGTTGGATACATCGCCCTATTCCCGTAAGTCTCAAGTATTATCTGATGATGACCGAGCAAGGAGTGGGACACCTCATGGCCGATGACAAACGCCATTTCATCGTCATTGAATTTTCCCCAGAAAAATAACCCGGACGAAAGAATGATTTTACCATGAGGGAATGTGTATGCGGCGACGTCTGCCGGGGCGCGGAAAACGTGTAGCTCCCAATTCCATTTCATTGTTTCGGGATAGTCCTCCGCGGCGGCACTAGCCAGCTTGCGCATGATCCGATTGGCACGCGCCACGTCCCTTGAGTTTTGGTCGATTTGGTTAGCGAACTTCTTCAGTGCCTCTGCGTATGCTGCGTCCGTGTCCACTGGCGCACAGGCAGCAAGTAGCAGTACTACGGCGGCAAGCGCGGCGAATTTCATGGCGCGGCTCAATCTGCAACGGGCGAAAGATCATCCAGCCTTGCGCGCAATTGGCTTATCTCCATGAACACGATTTGTCGGGTGCTGTCGGCAGATTCCGCGATGCGCTGTAACCGCTCGTTTAGTCTGTCTTTCTCTTTTTCATTTTCCACGTAGCGATACAGGCCAAGTGCGAGCGCCATTCCGGTTAGGAAAAACAGGTGACGCGCGATCCACCTGTCCGGTGCGCTGTCGAATACGTTAAATGTATCGATGAGAAGAACGCACCAAAACAGGGCACCGATAACAAACCGGTCCATGCACAACCCCCCATGTGCGCTCCGGCTGGTGCCGGGCGGTTAGCTGCGTCCGAATTATTCCACGCTACCGTAACCTGCGCCAGCGACACGCACGCGCAGACGCCTTCGCGTCGGCTTCATTCATAAAGCCGACCACGATCTTTAGACCAACGCGATATGGGTAACTGGCGGCCTTCGGCGAAGCGGCTTCTAACCGTCTGTGCTTAGTTTCTTCGCGCTTTAGATGCTTGAGCCAGTGACGGAACCGCCAAGCCTCAATTTTGAGGCTCGGTTCCGTGAGGCTGGCACATAAGCCGCTTGCCCTCTGCGCCCTTCACGGCGATCGGATTGCCACGGATCACCGGAGCATTGAGGCGGCCGGGCTGGGCTGAGTCAGTCTGTGAAATATTGAGTCGGTTTCTATGAAATCCGACAGTCATTGAGCGGCTACGGTGAAATTGAGCGGGATTTCATGAAATCCGACATATCGCCGGGAAGATGGTGGGCACTGCAGGGTTTGAACCTGCGACCCCCGCCGTGTGAAAGCGGTGCTCTACCGCTGAGCTAAGTGCCCGGCCGCCAGGAACCTACGCGGGACGCTGCCGGCTTTCAAGGCCTACGGGCGGCCCCAGGTTGTGCCGTTCCGCTAAGCGTCGGCGAGCCCGATGAGCCGCGGCAGCTCGGCGAAGCTGTCGATCACCGCGTCGGCGCCGAGCTCCGCCGCCGGCGTGCTGGTGTAGCCGAAGGTGACGGCCACCACCCGGACCCGAGCCGCTTTCGCCGCCGCGACGTCGTTCAGGGAATCGCCGACCATCAGCGCCGTCTCGGGCGTCGCCCCCAGCCGCTCCACGGTCGTCAGCACGTGCTGCGGGTCCGGCTTGCGGGCCGGTCCGTCGCCGCCGACAACGACGGCGAAATGCCGCGACAGGTCGAGCTGATCGAGCAGCCGCTGCGACAGGTCGGTGAGCTTGTTGGTGCAGACGCCAAGCCGCAGGCCCGCGGCGCTCATCCGCTCGAGCACCGCCATCACGCCCGGAAACGGCCGGCTTTCATCGGCCACGTGGCTCTCGTACAGGCCGATGAAGCGGCGGACGAGGGAGGTGAGATCGTCCGGCAGGCCGCCGGTCGCGCCGAATCCGCGCTCGACCATCTTGGCCGCCCCGTCGCCAATCATCGGCCGGATCTCGTCCAGGGAAATCGTCGGCCGGCCATGCTCGATCAGCAGCCGGTTCAGGGTGCCGCACAGATCGGGGGCGGTGTCGACCAGGGTGCCGTCGAGGTCGAACACCACCGCCTCGGGCCGCGCGAATCGGGCTAACGGCATGTCATATATAGAAATATTTAGTGACTTGGACGGCGCTGTCGGCTTGTGGCATGGTCCCGCGCGCTTTCAAGACTCGGCAAGAAGGGGCAGCGGCGACGTCGGCGCGCCGCGACTTGAGCAATCGGGTCTGGGGTCTTGTAGTCGAAACAGGAAAGCAATGGCCAGAGCCAAACTTGCCGTCGTCGTCCTGGCGGCCGGGCTTGGAACGCGAATGCGCTCCGCCCGGCCCAAAGTGCTGCACCCGGTAGCCGGGCGGCCGTTGATCGGCCACGTGCTGCGCGAGGTGGCGTTGCTGCGTCCTGACCGCGTCGTCGCGGTGATAGGCCCCGGCATGGCCGCGGTCGAACAGGCCGCCCGCGACGCGGCCCCTAAGCTCAAGATCGCGACCGCCGTGCAACGCGACCGCCGGGGCACCGGGCACGCGGTGCTGCAGGCGCGGCGGGCGCTTTCCGGTTTCCGCGGTGACATCCTGGTCCTGGTGGCCGATGCGCCTCTGATCCGCGCCGCGACCTTGCGCCGGCTGCTATCAGTCCGTCGTGCCGATGGCGGCGCTGCGGTCGCGGTGCTCGGCATGACTCTTCCCGATGCGGGCAGCTACGGCCGGCTCATTGTGAGCGGCAGCACGCTCGAGCGCATCGTGGAGGCCCGCGACGCGGACGAGGCGGAGCGTCGCGTGACCCTGTGCAATTCCGGCGTCCTGGCGGTCGACAGCACGCTCCTGTTCGATCTGCTGGCGAAGCTGAAGCCGGATAACGCCAAGCGCGAATATTATCTCACCGACATTGTCGCGTTGGCGACGGAGGCTGGCCGGCGCTGCGCGTGGACCGAGGCGCCGGCTGAGGAGTTGATCGCGGTCAACACGCGGGCCGAGCTCGCGGCCGCCGAAGCGGCGATGCAGACGCGCCTGCGCGCCGCCGCGATGGACAACGGCGCCAGCTTCGTCGATCCGGCCAGCATCTGGCTGTCGCACGACACCGTTCTCGGCCGCGACGTCACCGTCGGCCCGTCGGTGATCTTCGGTCCCGGCGTGCGCGTCGCCGACGGCGTCGAGATCCGCGCGTTCTGTCATATCGAAGGTGTGCGCATCGGCCCCGGTGCCGTCATCGGGCCATTCGCGCGGCTGCGGCCGGGCGCCGACATCGGCGCCGGGGCCCATGTCGGGAATTTCGTCGAGATCAAGAACGCCCGGCTCGGCGACGGCGCGAAGGCCAATCATTTGGCCTATATTGGCGACGCGCGGGTCGGGGCGGCGGCGAATATCGGCGCCGGCACCATCACCTGCAATTACGACGGCGTCGCCAAGCACGAGACCGACATCGGCGCCGAAGCCTTCACCGGCTCGAACTCGACCCTGGTGGCGCCGGTCCGCATCGGGGCCCGCGCCTATGTCACGGCCGGGTCGGTGATCACCGGCAACGTGCCGGCCGACGCGCTGGCCTTCGGCCGGGCGCGTCAGGCCAATTTGCCGGGCAGCGGCAAAACCCTGCGGGCGCGGCTGAAGCGCGCCGCAGCCAAGACGAAAGGGCGCTGAAGATGTGTGGAATCGTCGGAGTGGTCGGCAATGCGCCGGCGGCAGCCCTTCTGCTCGACGGGCTGAAGCGGCTGGAATATCGCGGCTACGATTCGGCTGGCATCGCCACCCTCGTCAACGGCCACATCGAGCGCCGCCGGGCGGAAGGGAAGCTCAGCAATCTCGAAGGCTTGCTCAACCGCGAGCCGTTGGCCGGCACGACGGGCATTGGGCACACGCGCTGGGCGACTCACGGAGCCCCGACGGAGAACAATGCCCACCCGCACGCGACCGAGCGGGTGGCGGTCGTGCACAACGGCATCATCGAGAATTTCCAGGAACTCCGCGCCGAGCTCGAAAAGAAAGGCCGCCGGTTCAAGACCGAGACCGATTCGGAGATCATCGCTCACCTTCTGACGGTCTACCTCGACGAGGGCCGCACGCCCGAGGCGGCGATGGAGGCGATGCTCAAGCGCCTCGACGGCGCGTTCGCGATCGCCGTCCTGATCTTCGGCCGCGAGGACGTGATGCTTGCAGCGCGTTGCGGCCCGCCGCTGGCGCTTGGCTTCGGAGACGGCGAGATGTTCGTGGGCTCGGACGCGCTGGCTCTCGCACCCCTGACGAAGCGCATCTGCTATCTCGAAGACGGCGATTGGGCCGCGATAACGCATGGCGGGGCGGTGATCCGCGATCGCGAAGGTCGCGTCGTCGAGCGCGCGATCCGCGAGACGGCGTTCTCGGGCGCCCTGATAGGGAAAGGCAATTATCGCCACTTCATGCACAAAGAGATTCACGAGCAGCCGGCGGTCATCGGCGACACGCTGCGCTCGTATCTCAATCCCGCCACCGGCGAAGTGACCTTGCCGGCGCTGCCGACGAAGCTCGGTGCTGTTCCCAAGGCAACCCTGGTCGCGTGCGGAACATCGTTCCACGCCGCGATGGTGGCGAAGTATTGGCTGGAGCAGATGGCCCGCCTCCCCGTGGAGATCGACATCGCCTCCGAATTCCGCTACCGCGGCGCCGATATGCCGGCGGGCGGCCTGGCGCTGTTCATTTCGCAGTCCGGCGAGACGGCCGACACCTTGGCGGCCCTGCGTTATGCCCGGCAGCAGAAGCAGACCGTGATGGCGGTGGTCAACGTGCCGGAGAGCACGATGGCACGCGAGGCCGACCTGGTGCTCGCAACGCACGCCGGCCCCGAATTCGGCGTGGCGTCCACCAAGGCGTTCACGACGCAGCTGGCGGTGCTGGCCTGTGTCGCTTTGGCCGTGGCGAAAGCGCGCGGCAAGCTCGACCGCGCCCAGACGGCTCGCTTGGCCGAGGCTCTGATCCAGGTTCCGGCGCACGCCGCCGAGGTGCTCAACCACGACGAGGCGATCCAAAAACTGGCGCATGACTTGGTCGAGGCGCGCGACGTGCTGTATCTCGGCCGCGGCACGGCCTATCCGATCGCGTTGGAAGGGGCATTGAAGCTCAAGGAGATCTCGTACATCCATGCCGAAGGCTATGCCGCCGGCGAGATGAAGCACGGCCCGATCGCGCTCATCGACGAGGATGTCCCGGTGATCGTCGTGGCGCCGACCGACGCCGTCTTCGAAAAGACGGCGTCCAACATCCAGGAGGTGGCGGCGCGCGGCGGCCGCGTCGTGCTGATCGCCGACAAGACCGGCATCGATCGGATCGGAAAGCTCGCCTGGCGCAGCATCGAATTGCCCGTTGTCGAGCCGTTCGTGACGCCGCTCCTGTACTCGATTCCGATCCAGCTGCTCGCCTATCACGTGGCGGCGCTGAAGGGGACCGACGTCGACCAGCCGCGCAATCTCGCGAAGAGCGTGACCGTCGAATAGGTCCCTATCCACCATAAATTCGCGCCGTCTTTTCATTGCTTTGCTGCGAATTTTTACGTCGTATCAACCGTAAGCTTTAACTCAGCCGCAAGACTGTCCGTGCAGGATCCGCGCGTCAAAAAACGCGTCGCCGGCTCAAATCGGCGAACCACAGATGAGGACCCCATGCACAGGATCGGACAATCCGAATACCCGCGCGCAATCACGGCTTCGCTGTGGAACGCGGCGGTCGCGATCGGCCTGGTGATCGGCCTGGCGTTGCCCGTGGCCGGCTCGCCGTCGGCGGAGGAAGGAAACAGCCGCGCGAGCGACAGCGCGTACGCCGCCAGCATGAAAAGCGAGGTCGCGGCGTACGACAATTATCTCCACCTGGTGAAGCGGGCGGCCCTGCTGCGCATCGGCGCCAGCGAAGGCGAGGCCGCGGACATCGTCACCATCCAGCAGATGCTGGCCGGCTATCGCGAGCTGCACGCGCAGGCCGTGGTGCTGCATCGCGCCGGCGATGTCGACCAGGCCCGCCGCATGACCGAACTCTGCACCATCCTGCTCGACGAAATCCGGCATGCCATGACCGAGATCGGCCAGAACGCCGGCATCGGTCAGGATGAGACCGCTCCCGTGCGCCTAATCGCGCCGCCGGTCGTTGTCGCTGCCCGGTAAGCGCCGGGCCGACAGCGTTCGCGGGATAGTAAAAGCCCCCTCCGCCGCGGCGGAGGGGGCTTTTTCGCGCAGTTTAGTTACCGGCCGTGAACCCTGACTCTTAACCGGCCGGCAAGCACCTCGCGGCACTATACATGGGTCGCCAGACGCGGCGACCAGGAAGGACGCCATGCGAACCAAAGGTGACAACCTGCTGTTGACCATCGCCGCCGGGCTGTGGAATGCCGCGGTGGCGCTGGGCTTCATGATCGCCGTGACGCTGCCGGCGCTGATGCCCTAGTGGATCGACGCCAACAGATGAGTCCCGATCCTTTTCCCTCGTCACCCCGGACGAGCGAAGCGAGATCCGGGGTCCATCTCGCCCGTGGCAGCATGGACCCCGGCTCGCGGGGCTGCGCCGCTTGGCCGGGGTGACGACTGCGGATGTTCTGCACTGGGTATCATCTGTCAGAGTCGCACCACTAGGAATCCAGCGGTTTTTGCGGCCGCGGCCCGCGCATTTACCGAGAATTGCGACAGGTTTTCCGCGCTTTGCGCGATTTTTTTACCGTTCGTGAACCGTAACGTTTAACCGCGCGGCAAGTTCTTCCCCGTACAAACACAGCGTTGAAAAAGCGGCGCCGCAACGCCGGACGCCAAACCGAAGGGGACCCGCATGAATTCCACCACCGCGACCTTTATTTCGGCCTTCCGCATCGGCTTGGGTGCGGGTCTGCTCCTCGGGGCAGCGCTCCTGATCATGCCGGCCCGCGCCGACGAGATGTCGCTCGAAGGCCAGATCGCGCAGGCGCGATTGGTCGGCCAGGTTTCGACCGCTCTGTCCGGCCATGCGCATCATGTCGACTCGCTCGCGCAAAACCTGTCCACCGGCATGCGCGGCCGGATGGAGGCTGCGGCCACGGCGCATTATCGCCGGGTGGTCTGGTTCGTCTCCGCCCTGCAATCCAGCGCCACCGCGGTCGAGACGGACGAATACGCCGAGATCCAGCAGATGGTCGCCGTCTACGGCGAACTGCAGGACCACGTCGCCACCACTGCCCGGTCCGGCGACATGGACGCAGCCGCGCGTCGGGCGCAGGCCGCGTCGGCGGTTGCCTATGAGATCAAGGGCGCGCTGCAGCGGATCGCGAGCCGCGGCTATGACGGGCTGTTCGACACCGCGGCGGCGATGAATGCCGAGCGGTCGACGGCATTCGAGATCGCGCCCTCGGCGTCGAAAGTCGCTATCATCCGGTAGCTCTCGCGGACGTCGTACAAAGAAGGCGGGGCCGGTCGGCCCCGCCTTTTTTCTTTTGTGGTCAGAGCGACGGCGCCGGCCTGACGGTGCCGCGGCATTCGCCGAAGCCGATCGCGACATGGCCGTCGCGGGCGCAGCGCCCGCGCATGATGATGTCGTCTCCGTCCTCGATGAACACGCGGCTTTCGCCGCTCGGCAGCTGTACCGGCGTCTTGCCGCGCTGGGTCAGCTCGAGGATGCTGCCGACCGCGTCAGGCTGTGGCCCGGAGATCGTGCCGCTGCCCAGGAGGTCGCCCGGGCGCAGATTGCAGCCGTTCGAGGCGTGATGCGTCACCATCTGCGCCGGCGTCCAGTAGAGCTCGCCCGCATTGACGCTGGCCAGCCGCTGCGGCGGCAGCCCGGCCGCACGCATCTTCGCCGACGCCAGCAGGATCTCGACCGCGATGTTCAAGCCGCCCGCGGCCTGGTCGGCGGAGTCGGTGAGGTAGGGGAGAGGCTTAGGGTCGCCGGATGGCCGTTCGCCGGCGGGACCCCGGAAGGGCGCCAGCGCCTCGAACGTCACCACCCACGGCGAGATGGTGCTGCCGAAGCTCTTGGCGAGAAACGGCCCGAGCGGCTGGTACTCCCAGGCCTGGATGTCGCGTGCCGACCAGTCGTTGAGCAGGCAGACGCCGAACAGGTGCTCTGCGGCCTGACCGATCGGGATCGTCTTGCCCAGCGCATTGCCCGGACCCACGAAGTAGCCGAGCTCGGTCTCATAATCGAGATTGCGCGAGGGGCCGAAGCTCGGCTCCGCCGCGTCGGGCGGCTTGCGCTGGCCGTTCGGCCGCACGACCTCGCCGCCGCTGACGCCGATCGACGACGCGCGGCCGTGATAGCCGATCGGAACCCATTTGTAGTTCGGCAGCAGCGGGTTGTCCGGCCGCAACATCCGGCCGACATTCGTCGCGTGATGCACCGATGCGTAGAAGTCGGTGTAGTCGCCGATCGTGGCTGGAAGCTGCATCTCGACGTCGCGCGTTGGGACCAGAAGCTTGCTTGCCGCGTCGCCGCGTGCCGCCGCATCCGAACCGTCGGCGCGCAAGAGGCGCGAGATGGCGAGCCGCACGGCCCGCCACGCCGCTGGCCCTTGCGCCATCAGGTCGTTGAGGCTCGGCTGGGTCAGGGCCGAGAGGACAGCGTCACCGCCGGTCAGCAGCCGGCCCTTCGCGGCTCCGGCGACATCCAGGACCATGTCGCCGATGGCGACGCCGATCCGTCCCGGCCCGGTCTCGCCGCGGCGGCGGAACACGCCAAACGGCAGGTTCTGGATCGGGAACGGTGTGTCGGGTGCCGTGTCGACCCAGCTTCGCCGGGCCGGATCGTGAGTCTCGTCGAGTTTCGCGGTCATTTGCTGTGTCCAAACAGGTTCTGGAATCCGGACCAGCAGGCGTCGTAGTCGGCCTGCCGCTGTGGCGAGTCCATCGCAAACCGGGTGGGTCGATAGACCAGGCTGCTTTCGAACATGAAGGCGAGCGTGTCGGCGAGATAGCGGGGCTCCAGCTTCTCGGCGCTGGCGCGCTGGAACGTGGCATGGTCCGGCCCGTGCGCGCTCATCGAGTTGTGCAGGCTGGCGCCGCCGGGCGCGAAGCCCTCGGCCTTGGCGTCGTACACGCCGCGCACCAGGCCCATGAACTCGCTCATCACGTTGCGATGAAACCATGGCGGGCGGAACGAATGCTCCGACACCAGCCAGCGCGGCGGGAAGATCACGAAATCCACGTTCGCGGTGCCGGGCCGCAGGCTTGGTGACGTCAGCACCGTGTTGATCGAAGGGTCGGCGTGGTCGAAGCTGACCGTGTTGATCGCCATGAATCGCGCCAGGTCGTATTTGTACGGCGCGAGGTTGCCGTGCCAGGCGACGACGTCGAGCGGGTTGTGCGGGTAATCCGCCGCCCACAGCGTGCCGAGAAACTTGACCACTACCTGGGTGGGACGGTCCGGATCGTCGGACGCCGCCACCGGAATCTGGAAATCGCGGGCGTTGGCGAGGCCGTTCGAGCCGATCGGTCCCAGCTCCGGCAGCCGGAAGGCAGCGCCGAAATTCTCGCAGACATAGCCGCGCGCCGCCTCGCCGCTGAGCTCGACGCGGAACTTCACGCCGCGCGGGATGACACCGATCTCGCCGGGCTCGAGCCCGATCACGCCGAGCTCGGTGCTGACCCGCAAGCCGCCGAGCTGCGGCACGATCAGCAGCTCGCCGTCATGGCTGGCGAAGACCCGGCCGGCCATCGAGCGGTTGGCGCGATAGATATGGACGGCGGAGCCGGCTTGGCTCGCCGCGTCGCCGTTACCGGCCATGGTCGCGAGGCCTTCCACAAAGTCGGTCGGCTGGTCGGGCAGCGGCAGCGGGTCCCAGCGCAGCCGGTTGGGCGGCGTCTCGACCTCGTCGAATGGTCCGCTGCGCACCGACCCGTCCGCCAGGCGCTCGAAGCGTGGATGCATGGCCGATGGGCGGACCCGGTACAGCCAGCTCCGCCGGTTCTCATGCCGAGGGGCGGTGAACGCGGTGCCGCTCAACAGCTCCGGATAGAGCCCGAGCGGCGGCTTTTGCGGCGAATTCTGGCCCACGGGTAAGGCGCCCGCCACCGCCTCGCTCGCGTGCTCGTTACCAAAGCCGGTCAGGTAGCGCAGCGCCGAGCCGCCTGACGCAGCCGGTTTGCGCGCGCTCTTTGCCTTCATGTCCAGCATCGTCCGTCTCCGTTGCGAGGCAGCGGCACTATTCCTGCTGAGGAACGTGCGCCTCCTGAATGATCCGGGTGAATTTTGCCACATCGGCGGCGACGAATTGGCGCATCTCCTCCGGCGAGGACGGCGTCACCATGTTGCCCATGTCCTCGATGCGCGCTTTGACCGTGGGATCCGCCAGCGCCTTGCGGACTTCCAGATTCAGCCGTTCGAGGACCGGCTGCGGCAGGCCCTTGGGGCCGGCGACGCCGAGCCAGCCGCGCACGTCGTAGCCCGGCACGGTGGCCGCGACCGGCGGGATGTCCGGCAGCGAGGGCCATGCTTCTGAGGTGGTCACGGCAAGTGCACGGATCGTGCCGCCCTTCAGCTGCGGCGTCGTCACCGTAATGGTGTCGATCATCACATCGATCTGGCCGCCGAGCAGGTCGGTGAGCGGGGCTGAGCCGCCTTTGTACGGCACGTGATTGAGCTGGATGCCGGCCATCGACTGCAGCAGCTCGCCGCTGAGATGCTGTGTCGATCCGATACCGACCGAGCTGAAGCTGATCTGGCCGGGCTTCGCCTTGGCGGCGGCGATCAGCTCGGGAAGACTCTGGCGCTTGTCGTCTTTGCGGACCGAGATGACGAACGGAAACGCCGTGGCAAGCGAGATCATCTGGAAGTCGTTCACCGCATCGAACGGCAGCTTTTTGTAGAGGCCCGCGGAGACCGCATGTCCGCTGGTGAGCAGGATAATGGTGTAGCCGTCCGGTTTGGCCTTTGCGGCGCGATCGGAGGCGATGGTGCCACCGGCGCCCACATGCGCGTCAATCACCACCGGCACGCCCATGCTCGCGTTCATCGCGTTGCCGATGAGGCGGGCGATCGTGTCGGCGTTCCCGCCGGCGCCAAAGCCGTGCATGAAGGTGATCGGCCGGGCCGGATAGGTCTGGGCGGCGGCCGGGGACACCGCAAGCAGCAGCGCCGCCGCCAAAAGCCAACCCATCGGTCTCTTCAAATCCATCCTCCGTCGATTCTTCGTGGTGCGGGCGGGGCCGCCGTCACTGCTGCTCTACCTTGGCGTCACGAATGACTTTCGTCCAGCGCGCCGCCTCGCTGACCATGAAGGCCTGCATCTCGTCGGGGGAGTCTGGCGTCACCTGATTGCCCATTCCTTCGAGCCGCGCCTTGACCGGCGCACTTGCGAGGGCCTTGCGCACCTCCTGATTGAGACGGTCGATGATCGGCCGCGGAACTCCCCTGGTCGTGGCAAGGCTGAGCCACGAGCGGACATCGAAGTCGGGGACGGTGGCCGCGACCGGCGGGATGCCCGGCAGCAGCGGCCATTCGTCTCGGCTGGTGATCGCCAGGGCGCGGATCACGCCCGCCTCGAGCTGCGGGGTCGTCACCGTCAGCGTGTCGATCATCACCTCGATCTGGCCGCCGAGGAGATCTGTGAGGGGCGCCGAGCCACCCTTATAGGGGATGTGCGTGAGCTGGACGCCGGTCATGGCGGCCAGCAGCTCGCCGGTCAGATGCTGGGTCGAGCCGATGCCGACCGAGCTGAACGTGACCGCCCCCGGCTTGGCCTTGGCCTGCGCAATCAGATCGGCGATATCGCGGAACCGATGGTCCTTGCGCACCGAAATCACCATCGGGAACGACGTCAGCAGCGAGATCATCTGGAAGTCGTTGAGGGGATCGAACGGCAGCGACTTGTAGAGGGCGGCCGCGACGGCATGCCCGCCGGGCAGGATGACCAAGGTATGGCCGTCCGGCCGCGCCTTGGCCGTGCGGTCGGCGGCGATGATCCCGCTGGCGCCGATGCGCGGCTCGACAATGACGGGCTGACCCAGGCTCTCGGTCAGCGGCCCCGCGAGCAGGCGCGCGATCGTATCGGCGTTGCCGCCCGCACCAAACCCGTGCGTCAGCGTGATCGGCCGGGTGGGATAGGTCTGGGCGGCGGCGGGCGAGGCGGCCAGCAGCATGATGCCGAGCAGGAGCCCGACGGTCGACCTCTTCAAGGCATCCTCCCCGCGTATTTCGTCCGAAGCTTCTGCCATTCGCCGGAGCCCCGCAAGGGTGTCTCCCGAATAGGTTTCGTGTATCGTCCGGCTTATGGCGAAGCCTCATATTCTCATCGCCGGTGCGGGAATCGGCGGCCTCACCGCGGCCCTGGCGCTGCTCCAGCGTGGGTACGACGTCGACGTCTATGAGCAGGCGGCGGAGCTGAAGGAGGTCGGAGCCGGCGTCCAGCTGAGTGCCAACGGCACGCGGGCCTTGTATGCGCTGGGTGTCGGCGAGGCGCTGAAGGCTCTGGCCGTCGAAGCCGAGGGCAAGGAGATCCGGCTGTGGAGCACCGGCCAGACCTGGAAACTGTTCGATCTCGGCGTTGAATCGATCAAACGCTACGGCTTTCCCTACTTCACCGTCTACCGGCCCGATCTGCACGCCTTGCTGGCGGACGCCGTACGCCGGCTCAAGCCGGACGCGATCCACCTCGACGCCAAGTGCACCGGCTTTGTCGAGCAGAGCGGCCGGGTCGCGCTCCGGCTCCACAACGGTCGCGAAGCCGCGGGCGACGCGCTGATCGGCGCCGATGGCGTGCACTCGACGATCCGGCAGGCGCTCTTCGGCGTCGACAAGCCGCAGTTCCTCGGCGTCATCGCCTGGCGCGGCGTGGCGCCCCTGGACCGCGTGCCGGCGCATATGCGCCGGCTCGTCGGCACGAACTGGGTCGGGCCGGGCGGCCATGTCGTGCATTATCCCCTGCGCGCCGGAACGTTGATGAATTTCGTCGGCATCATCGAGCGCAGCGACTGGCAGGTGGAATCGTGGACCCTGCGCGGCACGAAACAGGAATGCGCCAACGATTTCCGCGGCTGGAATAAAGACGTTCACGCGCTGATCGACAGCATCGACGTCCCCTACAAATGGGCCTTGATGGGTCGCGAGCCGATGGAGTCGTGGACGAAGGGCCGGGTCAGCCTGCTCGGCGACGCCTGTCACGCGATGCTGCCACTGCTCGCCCAGGGGGCGGTGATGGCGATCGAGGATGGATACATCCTGGCGCGCTGCTTCGAAAAAGACGGCAGTGAGGTCGAGACGGCCCTGATGCGCTACGAGAACGCGCGCCGGGAGCGGACCAAGCGCGCCGTGCTGGGCTCGGCCGAGAACGCCAAGCGGTTTCACAATCAGACGCTGTCCGATCGCGCCGCGGCCGAGGCCTATATCGACCGCGAGTGGAACGAAAACCGCGTCAAAGAGCGCTACGAGTGGCTGTTTCGCTATGATGTCACGACGGTTGGGATCTAACGATGGCTGACTTCGATTTCGATCTGTTCACCATTGGTGCCGGCTCCGGCGGCGTCGCCGGCGCGCGCCGCGCGGCCACGTACGGCGCCAAAGTCGCCATCGCCGAATCGGTGCGCGTCGCCGGCACTTGCGTGCTGCGCGGCTGCGTCCCGAAGAAACTGCTGGTCTACGGCGTCCATTTCCATGACGAGCTCGAGGACGCGGCCGGCTACGGCTGGACCATCGGCGAGAGCGTGTTCGATTGGGGAAAGCTGATCGCCGCCAAGAACAAGGAAATCGATCGCCTGCACGGCATCTACGTGAAGATGCTGAACGATGCGGGCGTGACGATCATGAACGGCTGGGCCGAGATCGTCGGCCCGAACGAGGTGCGCATCAACGGCCGGACGCTTACGGCCCGGCACATCCTGATCGCGACCGGCGGCCGCCCGGAAAAGCCGGCCATCCCCGGCATCGAGCACGCGATCACCTCGGACGAGGCGCTGGAGCTGCCGGCCTTGCCGCGGCGGATGGTCATCGTCGGCGGCGGCTACATCGCGGTGGAGTTCGCCGGCATCTTCAACGCCGCCGGCGTCGAGGTGACGGAGATGATCCGCGCCGACGCCATCCTGCGCGGCTTCGACGGCGATATCCGCTCGCACCTGACGGCCGAGATGCAGAGGCGCGGCATCAAGATCCTGTCCGGTCTGCGGATCGCCCGGATCGACGACACCGGCGACGGCTATCGCCTCACCACCGACAGCGGCGAGACATTCGAGACCGACCTCGTCATGTACGCGACCGGCCGGGTGCCGAACACCCGCAATCTCGGGCTCGAGCGGGTGGGCGTGCACCTGAACAAGCGGGCGGCGATCGCAGTCGACAAGTCGCAAGAGACGACGGTGCGGGGCATCTACGCGGTCGGCGATTGCACGGACCGCCTCAACCTGACGCCGGTGGCGATCGCCGAGGCGCGGGCCATTGCCGAGACGCTGTTCAACAACAATCCGTCGATGATGGACCACCACGACGTGCCGAGTGCCGTGTTCAGCCAGCCGCCGGTCGGCACCGTCGGATTGTCCGAGGAGGCGGCGCGCCAGATCGGGCCGATCGACGTCTACCGTGCCGTATTCCGGCCGATGAAGTTCGTGCTGCCCGGGCGCGACGAGCGCACGATGATGAAGCTGGTCGTCGATCGCGACAGCGGCAAGGTCGTGGGCGCGCACATGGTCGGCCCCGATGCGCCGGAGATCGTCCAGGGCCTGGCGATCGGCGTGAAGGCCGGCCTCACCAAGTCGCAGTGGGACCGCACCGTCGCGATCCATCCCACCGCCGCGGAGGAGTTCGTTCTGATGCGAGATCCGGTGAAGCCGGCCGCCCGAGCTGCGGAGTAGGGGATTAAGTTCGTATTTCCCGATGTCCGAGCGTTTTGAGAGACCGACGGCTTAGCCGTTCGAAGGCTGGCGGGAATTGCTAATTGGATAATGGCGCAGACGTGCCATTTCCGGATTTGGCGACCGATTTCCAAGGCATCTGGTATTCGCCACCCCTGTAGCACGCGGTGCCAACGGGGCGGGTGCATTGGGTTTTGTGTGGGCGGAAAATGCCCAAATCGAGGTAATTTAAGTATTTGATTTTGGACGTATATTGAAACCCGTCAAGACTTTTTCTCCCGTGTTGGGAGGATTTCGCTTGCTCCCAAGATGGGAGGAACTTATATAAACGAGTGTAAGGGACGAATGCGCCCTAGGCCCATGGGAACGGCAGCGGGCGCGCGTGCTGAGGTGGTCCCGTAAAGAAAATCACCTCGTGTTGACTTTATGAACCGGAGGAGCACGGACGGCCGGCATAGGCCGTAGCGAGCTCCGGACAAGAGATGGGGGATATGATCAGGTGCGCGTATTCAATTCAGGTACCTTGCTCGAATTCGGCAGGGACCACGCTGACGCTGACAAGGCTGTTCGCGAATTAAACGAGACGATTCGTTCTGCCAACTGGACGACCATGCAGGATGTGCGGGAAGCCTATCCGTCAGCAGTGGTCCTTAACGGCGAGCGAGTAGTCTTTCACGTTAAAGGTAATGACTATCGAGCAATTGTCGCGTTCAATTTTAAAAAGCAGGGTGCGTTTATAAAATTCATAGACACGCACGCTGAATACGATCGCATCGAAGCGCTGACAATTGATCGATTTTCGAAAGGATAAATGAGCTATCTGATGACTGAAATGATCGGCCCGATCCGTAATGAAAAGGAGCATGCGGTCGCGCTAGCCGAGATCGAGCGTTTGTGGAACGCCGAGGATGGAACACCTGATGGTGATCGTCTCGAGGTGTTGATGACGCTCGTCGACGCGTATGAGCGGGGCAAATGGCCTTCATTCTCTCTCGATCCGATCGAAGCAATCAAAGCAAGGATGGAAAATTCAGGCCGCACCCGGAGGGATCTCGAAAAGCTAATCGGTTCGTCTGGGAGAGCATCGGAAATCCTGAATCGCAAGCGTCATTTGACACTCGCGATGATTTGGAAACTTGTGTCGGAATGGAAGATGCCGGCGGACGTACTCGTGCGCCCGTATCAACTTGCCAAACGCAAAGTGGCAGCTTGACTCTCAAATTACGGCGAACACCGCGAAAGCCATTCTCCGGACTAGAACGTATCGGTCCGACGCGTTAGGCGAGAAGAGCACGGGGGAGCCTCAGGGCGCCGGAAACAGCGCATCCGTGTAGCCTGCGGCGCGATAGGCGATCAGGCCGATGAATTCCCGGACCGCGGCCGTCAGCGTTCCGTATCCTAAATCGAACCCGATCGGCTTATCGAAGAGCCGGTCGCCCGTGGGCAGGGTCTGATAATCAGCCGGATACGGGATGACAGGGAAACCGGCTTGGCGGAAGCAGCCGACGGCGCGCGGCACGTGGAGCGCTGACGTGACCATCACCCACGCTTGGCCGGCCATTGGCTTCATCAGGTCACGCGTGAACACCGCATTCTCGTGCGTGTTGCGCGAGCGGTCTTCGAAGATCACACGCGCCGGGTCCAAGCCGACGGCGCGAAGCGCCATTGGCATGGCCTCGGATTCGGTCTGGCCCTGATTGAGGAGGCGGCCCGAGCCGCCGGTGAAGACGAGCTTTGCCCCCGGATATCGCCGCGCCAAGTCGGCAAACGCCAGCAGCCGTCCGGCGCCATTGACGAAGATCGGCTGGCCATACGCGAGCGAGGGTTCCTGGTCGATCTCGCCGCCGATCAGGATGATGCCGTCGACCTGCGCCGGCAGGGTGGGCTGCGGAAAGCGGTGCTCCAGCGCCTGGACCGACCATCGCCCCACCGGCAGCACGATGGTGATGACGGCGAGTCCCAGGACTGCGGCGATAACGGTCCGGCCGCGGCGCCACGCTTTGGTGAACAGCAGCGCCGTGCCGAGCGCCAGCAGCAGGAAAGCCAGGGTTTGCGGGTTGGCGATGAACCACGCGATCTTGCTCGCCGCGAACATGGGCGCGGTGCTTACACGACGCTGTTCGGGAAGGCAAATTTCGATGCCGCTCAATTGGTTAATGCTCATTGGCGTTTTGCGGCTCGGCGGCGTATAACCGCACTACGACTGCTTTTTCGAGCTTCTGGAGTATCCCGATGGCGGCCAAATGGACGCCCGAATCCTGGCGCGGCAAATCCGGCCGGCAAATGCCGGACTACCCGGACGCGGCGGCGTTGACCGCGGTTGAAGGCAAGCTTCGCAGCTTCCCGCCGCTGGTCTTTGCGGGCGAGGCGCGGGCGCTGAAAGCGAGCCTCGCCAAGGTGGCGGAGGGCAAGGCCGTCCTCCTGCAGGGCGGCGACTGCGCCGAGAGCTTCGCCGAATTCGGCGCCGACAACATCCGCGATTCGTTCAAGGTCTTGCTGCAGATGACCGTCGTGCTGATGTACGGCGCCGGTCTGCCCGTGGTGAAGGTCGGTCGCCTCGCCGGCCAGTTCGCGAAGCCGCGGTCGAGCGATACCGAGACGCAAGGGACCGTCACCCTGCCGGCCTATCGCGGCGACATCATCAACGGCATCGATTTCACGGCCGAGGCGCGCAAAGCCGATCCGGCGCGCATGCTGCAGTCCTATGCGCAGGCGGCGTCGACGCTGAATCTGCTGCGCGCCTTCGCGCATGGCGGCTACGCCGATCTCCATCGCGTCCACGGCTGGAACCTCGGCTTTGTCGAGCGCAGCCCGGCGGGCGAGAAGTTCCGCGCGCTTGCGGACCGGATCGCCGAGGCCCTCACCTTCATGGAAGCCTGCGGCCTCACCGCCGACCACACCCCGCAGATCCGTGAGGCGGATTTTTTCACCTCGCACGAGGCGCTGCTGCTGCCTTACGAACAGGCCCTCACGCGGATCGATTCCACGACCGGCGACTGGTACGACTGCTCCGCGCACATGGTGTGGATCGGCGACCGCACGCGCCAGCCCGACGGCGCGCATGTCGAGTTCTGCCGCGGCATCAAGAACCCGCTCGGCCTCAAATGCGGCCCGACCTCGGATCCGGACGAGCTGCTCCGGCTGATCGACATCCTCAACCCGGAGAACGAGCCCGGCCGTCTGACCCTGATCACCCGCATGGGCGCCGACAAGGTGAACGCGAAGCTGGCGCCGCTGGTGCGCCGCGTCCATCGCGAGGGCCGCAAGGTCGTCTGGTCATGCGACCCGATGCATGGGAACACGATCAAGTCGACGACCGGGTACAAGACCCGGCCGTTCGACCATATTCTGACCGAGGTTCGCGCCTTTCTGGAGATCCTGCCGGGCGAGGGCGCGTACGGCGGCGGCGTCCATTTCGAGATGACCGGCCAGAACGTGACCGAGTGCACGGGCGGCGCGGAAGCGATCGACGACCATGCGCTCGCCGATCGCTATCACACGCATTGCGACCCTCGCCTCAACGCCAGCCAGGCGCTCGAGCTGGCGTTCCTCATCGCCGAGGGGCTGAAGGCGTCGCGACTGAACGGGCTGGGAGCCCGGCGCGCCGCCGCGGCGTCGTGACGCCATGAGCGGGCGCGGGGACGGTCCGGCACCGGGCCCTGATGAGATCGAGCGGCTGAGCGACCGCTACTTCCTGAAGAGCAAGGCGGCGGTCGAGCGCTTCGGCGACCAGCCCGTGACCTATGCCGTGTTCATGCGGCGCCCGGTCATCTTCACGCCGAAGCTCGCCGTCGACTGGCTGAACGCGATCGCGGCCGCGCGCGGCACCCGGTTCGACATCGAACTCCGCCACAAGGAAGGTACGTGGGTCGGCGCCGGCGATCCGCTGATGTACATCAGCGGCTCGTTCCGCCATCTCGTCGACCTCGAGACGATCTACCTGCAGAAGATCGGCCCGGCCTGCGTCGCCGCATACAACGCCTACACGATGTGCATCGACCTGCCGAAGGTTGCCTTCCTGGCCATGGATGCGCGCCACTGCGCCGGCACCGAAATGGCCGAGATGATGGCGTACGCCGCGTCGGTCGGTTCGGCGGCGGCCAAGCGCGAGGCGGGCGCCGTCGGATTCATCGGCAACGCGACCACGGCCACCGCGCATTACTTCGGCCGCACCGAGGGGCTCGGCACCATGCCGCATGCGCTGATCGGCTATGCGGGGTCGACCGTGCGCGCCGCCGAGATGCTGGACGAGACGTTTCCGCGGGACGAGCTGCTGGTGGTGCTGGTCGACTATTTCGGCCGCGAGATCACCGACGCGCTGGCGGTGAGCCGCCGCTTCCGCGAGCGCGCGGCCGCCGGACGCCTCGGCGTCCGGCTCGACACCCACGGGGGGCGCTACATCGAGGGCCTCGACATGGCAGGATCCTACGCGGCCCTCGACCGCCACGCGCGGAAGGCGATCCGCGGCTACCGGACGGAGTCGGAGCTCCGCTATCTCGTCGGCACCGGCGTGTCGGCGGCCGCCATCTGGCACGCGCGCGAGCATCTCGACGCCGCGGGATTCAATAAGGTCAAGATCGTCGCGTCGTCGGGCTTCACGCCGGCCAAGTGCAAGACCATGGCGGTGGCCGAGGCGCCGATCGACATCGTCGGCACGGGCTCGTTCCTGCCGGAGAACTGGACGGAAACCTACGCGACCGCCGACATCATCGCTTATGACGGCAAGCCGATGGTGAAGATCGGGCGCGAATTCCTGCTGCGCAAGCCGGCCGACGGCCGGTCCGGACCATGACCGACCGCCTGACGCTGGCACTGGCGCAACTCAATCCGACGGTCGGCGACCTGCCGGGCAACGTCCAGCGCATCCGCGAGGCCCGCCGGAAGGCGGCGGCGCTGAAGGCCGATCTGGTCGTCTACTCGGAGCTCGTCATCGCGGGGTATCCGCTGGAGGATCTGGTGCTGAAGCCGGCGTTCCAGGCCGCCGTGCATGCCGCCGTCGCCGAGCTCGCCGCCGAGACCGCCGATGGCGGCCCGGCGATGCTGATCGGGAGCCCGTGGGTCAGTGAGGGCAAACTGTACAACGCGGCACTGCTGCTGGAGGACGGCAAGATCGCGGCGACGCGCTTCAAGCATGAGCTGCCGAATTACGGCGTGTTCGACGAGAAGCGCGTCTTCGCCACCGGCCCCATGCCCGGCCCGATCCCGTTCCGCGGCGTGCGGATCGGCGTGCCGATCTGCGAGGACATCTGGCTCCCCGACGTGCCGGAGTGTCTCGCCGAGTCCGGCGCCGAGATCCTGATCTCGCCCAACGGCAGCCCGTTCGAGACCGACAAGATCGATGAGCGGATCAATCTCGCCGTGGCGCGGGTCAGCGAGACCGGCCTGCCGCTGGTCTATGTCAACCAGGTCGGCGGCCAGGACGAGCTGGTGTTCGACGGAGCGTCGTTCGTGCTGAACGCCGACCGCAGCATCGCGGTGGAAGCGCCGGCCTGGCGCGAAACCGTCGCGATCGCCCAGTTCACGCGGAACGGCAACGGCGGATGGACGTGCGCGCCCGGGGAGATCGTCAAGCCGCCCGAGCACCTGGACGCCGTGTATCGCGCGCTGATGATCGGGATTGGCGACTACGTGACCAAGAACCGGTTCCCCGGCGTCATTCTCGGCCTGTCGGGCGGCATCGATTCGGCATTGACTGCGGCGATCGCCGTCGATGCGCTCGGGCCGGGCAAGGTGCGCGGCGTCATGATGCCGTCGCCGTACACCTCGCGCGAAAGCCTGGACGACGCCGCGGAAGTCGCGCGCCTCCTCGGGATCCAGCTCGACACCATCCCGATCGAGGCGGCCATGCACGCGATGCAGGAGATGCTCCGCGTACCGTTTGCCGGGACCAAGCCCGATACGACCGAAGAGAACATCCAGTCGCGGGCGCGCGGCATGACGCTCATGGCGCTGTCCAACAAGTTCGGCCACATGGTCGTCTCGACCGGCAACAAATCGGAGATGTCGGCCGGCTACTCGACGCTCTACGGCGACATGTGCGGCGGGTACGCGGTGCTGAAAGACGTGTACAAGACCGAGGTGTTCCGGCTGGCCCGCTGGCGCAACCAGGTTCAGCCAGAGGGGGCAAAAGGCCCGGCGGGGCGGGTGATGCCCGAGCGCGTCATCACCAAGCCGCCGTCGGCGGAGCTCAGGCCCGACCAGACCGATGAGGCGTCGCTGGGCTCGTCCTATGCCGAGCTCGATGACGTGCTGCATTGCCTGATCGAGAAAGAGATGCCGGTGGCTGAGATCGTCGCCCGCGGCCACAACGAAGCGACCGTCAACCGCATCTGGCGCATGCTCGACATCGCGGAATACAAGCGGCGGCAGGCACCCCCGGGTGTGAAGATCACGCGCCGCGCCTTCGGGCGCGACCGCCGCTATCCGATCACCAACGGTTTTCGGGCGCCGCGATGAGCGTTCGCGTTCGTTTTGCGCCGAGCCCGACCGGCCAGCTTCATGTCGGCAATGCGCGGACCGCACTCGTGAACTGGCTGTTCGCGCGCGCCGTGCACGGGACGTTCATCCTGCGTTTCGATGACACCGACCTCGCGCGTTCGGAAGACCGTTTCGCGGAAGCCATCCGCTCCGACCTGCTGTGGCTCGGCCTCACCTGGGACGAACAAGAATATCACCAGTTGGCCCGCCTCCCGCTTTACACCAAGGCGGCGGAGAAGCTCGAAGCCGCCGGCCGGCTTTATCCCTGCTACGAGACCGCCGAGGAGCTGGACCTGCAGCGCAAGGTGCAGCTGGCCCGGCATCGGCCGCCGGTGTACGACCGCGCGGCGCTTCGGCTCGGCGACGCCGACCGGGCGCGGCTGGAGGCGGAGGGCCGCCGGCCGCACTGGCGCTTCAAGCTCGACCACCGCAAGGTCGGATGGGAGGATCGTATCCGCGGGTCGGTTGCAATCGACGCGGCAGCACTCAGCGACCCCGTGCTGATCCGCGCCGACGGGGTACCGCTTTACACGTTCTCATCGGTCGTCGATGACATCGATCTGCAGATCACGCATGTCATCCGCGGCGAAGATCATGTGACCAACACCGTGCCGCAGATCCAGCTGTTCGAGGCGCTTGGCGCCAAGCCGCCCGAGTTCGGCCACCTGGCGCTGCTCGTTGGCCGGGAAGGGGAGGGCCTGTCGAAGCGGATAGGTTCGCTGTCGGTCAAGTCTCTCCGCGAGGACGGCGTCGAGGCGATGGCGGTGAACAGCCTGCTGGCGCGGCTGGGATCATCCAAGCCGGTTGCCCCGGTGCGGTCGCTGGCCGAGCTCGGCCAGCACTTCTCGCTCTCCGATTTCGGCCGCGCGCCGGCGCGGTTCGATGCCGACGAGCTTAAGGCGCTGAGTGCAGGGGTGCTGCATCACTACGAGTTCGCAGACGTCGCCCACAGGCTGAAGGCGTCGGGTCTCGACGCTGCTACCGAGGAGTTCTGGCAGGCGGTGCGCGGCAATCTGCAGCGGCTCGAAGACGCGCGGGACTGGTGGCAGGTCACCAGCGGGGCCGTGGCGCCGCTCATCGACGATGCGAATTTCGCGGCGACCGCCGCCTCGTTGCTGCCGGCCGAGCCGTGGGACGACACCACGTGGACGATGTGGACGTCGGCGGTCCGCGCCGCCACCGGGCGCAAGGGGCGGGAGCTGTTCATGCCGCTGCGCCGGGCCCTGACGGCACGCGAGCACGGTCCCGAGCTGAAGGCGCTGCTGCCGATGATCGGCCGGGAGAAGGCCGCGGCGCGCCTGTCGGGACGGGCGGCATGACCGCGACGAAGCTCCGCTTCCATAACAGCCTGACGCGGCGGCAGGAGGACTTCACACCGCTCGATCCGTCCAACGTGCGCCTCTATGTCTGCGGCCCGACGGTCTATGACTTCGCGCATATCGGCAACGCGCGGCCCGTGGTGGTGTTCGACGTGCTCTACCGCCTCCTGAAGCACGCCTATCCCAGGGTAACCTACGCCCGCAACATCACCGACGTCGACGACAAGATCATGGCGGCGGCGCGGGACAGCGGCGAGCCGATCGCCGCGATCACGGCCCGCACCACGAAGGCGTATCACGACGACATGAGCGCGCTGGGGGCCCTGCCGCCCGACATCGAGCCCCGGGCAACGCAGCATATCCCGCAGATGATCCGCATGACCGAGACCCTGATCGCCGGCGGCCATGCTTATGTCGCCGATGGCCACGTTCTGTTCAGCGTCCAGAGCAAGGCGGATTACGGCAAGCTATCGGGCCGCTCGCGCGACGAGATGATCGCCGGGGCCCGGGTCGAGGTCGCGCCTTACAAGAAGGACCCGGCGGACTTCGTTCTGTGGAAGCCCAGCGCGCCCGACCAGCCCGGCTGGGACAGCCCGTGGGGTCGCGGGCGGCCCGGCTGGCATCTCGAATGCTCGGCGATGAGCGAGACGCATCTGGGCGTCACTTTCGACATCCACGGGGGCGGGCACGACCTCATCTTCCCGCACCACGAGAACGAGATCGCGCAGAGCGAATGCGCGCATGGCGGTGCGCCGTTCGTGCGGCTTTGGATGCACAACGGCTTCCTCACCGTGAACGGCGAGAAGATGTCAAAGAGCCTCGGCAACTTCTTCACCGTGCGCGACCTGCTGGCGAAATGGCCGGCGGAGGCCATCCGCCTGCTGCTGATGAAGACCCATTACCGGGCGCCGCTCGACTTCACCGAAGACGGGCTGCGCCAGGCGCGGACCGAGCTGGACCGGTTCTACAACGCGCTGCGGAAATTCGATCCCGGCGAGCGGCTCTACGACCTGGCACCCTCGCTGTCGCCGCCCGTCGACGTGCTGGACGCCCTGGCCGACGATCTCAATACACCGCTGGCGCTGGCGCGGCTGCACGAGCATGCAAACGCGGCCTTTCAATCCGCCGCCGCGTCGCATGAGCCCGGCCCTCAGGTCACGGCGCTGTTCGCGGGCGGGCGGCTGCTCGGCCTGTTAGGGCAGCGGCCGGGGGCCTGGTTCCGTGCCGGGTCCGGCGACGCCGGCGCGATCGCGGATGCCGAGATCGACGCGATGATCGCCGCCCGGCTCGAGGCGCGCCGCGCCCGGAACTTCAAGGAAGCGGACCGCCTCCGTGACGAGCTCAAGGCCAAAGGCGTGGTGCTGGAAGACGGGCCGCAGGGAACGACCTGGCGACGGGTATAACCGCGCCAAACGGTAGTATGCTTGAAACGCATGCGTGTCACCAATACATGTTGGACATGAATTGGGGCGCGTTCGATCTCAATCTCCTCATCGTGTTCGACGCGGTGATGCAGGAGCGCAGCGTCACTCGCGCCGGCAGCCGGATCGGCTTGAGCCAGCCGGCGATGAGCCACGCGCTCAACCGGCTGCGTTACATGCTCAAGGACGAGCTGTTCGTTCGCACCCCCGACGGCATGGTGCCGACACCGCGAGCCGAGACCCTCGCCGGCCCGCTGCGCAGCGCGTTGAGCGAGATGCAGCTGGCCCTCGAGCCGGTGGCATTCGACCCCGCGGCGTCCGACCGGCGCTTCACGCTGGTCCTCAACAACTATGCCGCCGTCGTTCTGGCGGCGCCGCTCGTCGCGGCCGTCTCCGCCGCGGCACCGGGAGTCCGGCTCGATCTGCGACCCAGCGGAACGCTGGACATTGCCGAGCGTCTCGACCGCGGCGATCTCGATCTCGCCCTTGGCAGCATGGACAACCCCGCCGAGCGGTTCGCGACGGAGACGCTGCTCGAGGACCCGTATGTCATGGTCATGCGGCGCGGGCATCCGGCGAGCCGGCGCAAGCTGTCGCCGGCGGCCTTCGCGGAACTGCCGCACCTCGAGATTTCGTCGACGCGCGAGGACATCGGCTTCATCGATCGCTGGCTCGCCGGTCATGGGAAAACGCGCCGGATCACCCTGCGCGTACCGTACCTCTCGGCGGCACCGATCCTCGTCCAGTCCGACCTGGTGGTCACCCTCGCTCGCCGCATCGCGCAGGAATTTGTGCGCAATCATCCGCTGCAGATCTGCGAGCCGCCCTATGAATCGCCGCAGCTGCACACGTCGATGCTGTGGCACCGGCGGCTCGACCGCCACCCCGCGCATCGCTGGCTGCGCGACGTGGTCGTGTCGGTGACCAAGAGCTTGTAACGCTGTGGTCATTCGCAATGGGCATGTCCCAGTGACATGAATGCATTTGCGGCATTAGGCGCCCGGGCTTAAATCCGTCGCAAGGCAGGGCGCCCGGCGTCTTGCCAGCTCGGTTTCTGAAGGAGCGGCACATGGCCTGGATGCAGTTTTCCCACGGGATTCGGCTCGATCCGACGGCGACGAAATTGCCCGAGGCGCTGGTTGTGTTGCTGCACGATTTTGGCGGTTCTGCCGCCATGCTGACCGCCAAGCTGGCGCGATGGGCGACGATGGTGCCCGCGACGGCATTCGTGGCGCTGGATGGGGTCGAGCGACCCGAGTCGGCCACGGACGGCGCCATGGATGGCGCGCTGGCGAACGGGGCCGGTGGCGGGGTGGCGGGGATTGCTCGCGCGGCGCAGGACCTCGAGTTGCTGGTCGATCAGCAATTGCGGTCCTACCGGCTGGGGCCGAACCGGCTCGTGTTGGCCGGCTTCGGGTATGGCGGGACTGTCGCTCTGCATCTGCTGCTTCATCGCGGCTGGACCTGCGCCGGCGTTCTCGCCTACGGCGCCAAGGTGGTTCGTCCCTTGCCGGGGAGCCTCCAGGTCCAAAGCAAAGTGCGCCTGATCGAATGCATCGGCGATGGTCACGTCGGTTACGGCAGCGTGCGCGAGGTGGTGTCTCTGCTCACCGACCGCGGCATCGATGCGCGCGGCGTGCTCTTAGGCGGCTCGGTGTTCTCCGATGCCGCGATTCGTCATGGCGGCGCCTATCTCGTCGAGCTCGTCGCAACCGCCCAGCGCGGGGCCGATCGATTCCAGAGCAACTCGGAGACTCATCATGCGTAAGAAATCGTCCGCGACGCGGAACCTGGCCGTCATGCCGCGCCCCATCCAAAGATGGACGGGCGTCGCATCGGGCGACGCGGCCGAGATCGATGCCGGTCTGTATCTATTCGCGCTCTGCCGGCACCTTCAGATGACGTCTCTCGATCGGCGCGGCATCGACTGCCGTGTCGATGCCAGGGACACCGGGAGGTTCCCCGCCTCGGTCTGTCGCATGCTGGGGCTGGTCGTGTCGGAGCTCGTGAAAGACGCGAGCGCGGGCTCGCCAAAAATGATCACCGTGACCCTGCGCCGGCGTGGAACGACGTGCTTATGCACGGTCGCCTGCCAAGGCCTCAACGAGTCGTGCGCCGCCGCCACCGCCGGCTTGCAGCGGGTCCGCGACCTGGCCGCGGAGCTTCCGGGCGACTGCGCGGTCCGGCCGATGCCTGACCGCGGGCTCGTCGCGGTTATGTTCGACGCCGGTCTGGTCGAGCGCGACTTTCCAACCGCGTTCTGGCGCTACCGGGCCAACGAGGCGTGGCGCTCGCCGCGACAGCTTTACCCCACCATGCTGGAGTAGACGGAATGCTTGACTGGACCATTTTCGCTCCAACCTTTCTCACCGCGGCGGTCGAATGGGTCGAAGCGTTCACGATCGTGCTCGCGGTCAGCTTGAGCATCGGCTGGCGCGCTGCGTCCACCGCGGCACTCGCGGCATTGGCCGCGCTTGCGGCGATGACGGCCGCCACCGGCGGCGTCCTCGGGCTGGGGGTCGATATAAGGTGGCTGCAGCTCACCATCGGGATCTTCCTGCTTCTCTTCGGTATGCGCTGGCTGGCCAAGGCCGTGGCGCGCGGGGCAGGCCTCAAGGCGCTGCATGACGAGGCGCAGGAGTTCGCGTCCACCCGCGCGCAGCTGGCGCGAGGCGACTGGACGGCAAGCTGGCTCATTGCCTTCAAGGGCGTCTTGCTCGAAGGCCTCGAGGTCTGGCTGGTCGTGGTCGCGTTGAGCCTGCACGGACGCGCCTGGATCAGCAGCACCGCCGGCGCGCTCGCGGCGCTGCTTGTGGTGATTGCCGCGGGGCTGGTAATCCGCGCACCGCTGCGGCGCGTGCCCGAGAACGCAATCAAGTTCGTGGTCGGCGTCATGATCACGGCCTTCGGAACTTTTTGGACGATGGAAGCTGTCGGGGGCGCCGCGGCGTGGCCGTGGGGCGATTGGAGCCTGCTGGGCCTTGGCGTCTTCTACGCCCTTGGCGGGCTTGCCCTTATGGCGGCCTTGAGCAAGCGGTGGACCGCGGGAGTAGCCCGATGAGCCCATTCTACAAGACGCTGTTCGGCGACGCCGCCACGATTGCCGTCACCGCGATCGTCATGGTGACCGAGGTGGTCTTGGTCGCCGCCGATCAGGCCGCATGGGCGGCGGTCGTCGTTCCGGCCGTGGTACTCGCCGGAACCGCCTGGCTCGCCCGGCGTTGAAGACCATCCGAATTCGCCCGAGCTAGACCAATCGGAGCGAGGGAACGTCATGGTTGGCATTGTCAAAATCGCGCTGAAGCGACCCTACACGTTCGTCGTGATGGCGGTGCTGATCATGATCTTCGGCGTCGCGTCGGCGCTGCGCACGCCGACCGACATCTTCCCGAACATCAATATTCCGGTGATCAGCGTCGTCTTCAGCTTCACCGGCCTGCCGCCGGACGACATGGCGGGTCGCATCGTCACGTATTACGAGCGCGCGGTCAGCACCAGCGTGAACGACATCGAGCACATCGAATCGCAGTCGATCCCCAATTACGGGATCATCAAGATCTTCTTCCAGCCGACCGTGAGCATCGACGCGGCACAGTCTCAGGTGGTGGCACTATCGCAAACCGTCCTGAAGCAGATGCCGCCCGGCATCACGCCGCCGACCATACTCACCTTCAACGCGTCCAGCGTGCCGATCCTGCAGCTGGCCCTCTCGAGCGACAAGCTCTCCGAGGCGGTGCTGTTCGACCAGGCCAGCAGCTTCATCCGCCCGCAGCTGGTCTCCGTCGCCGGCGCCTCGATTCCGCTACCCTATGGCGGCAAGGTCCGTCAGGTCCAGGCGGACCTCAACCAGCAGGCGCTGCACAACTACGGCATCTCCGCAAACGACGTGGTCAACGCGCTGTCGATTCAGAACCTGATCACGCCGGTGGGAACGCAGAAAATCGGCAAGTTCGAATACACGGTGAACTTGAACGACTCGCCGAGCGAGATCGCCGCGTTCAACGATCTGCCGATCAAGACCGTCAATGGCACCGTCGTCTATATGCGCGACGTGGCCTATGTTCACGACGGCAGCCAGCCGCAGACCAGTGTCGTCCATGTCGACGGCAAAAGCGCCGTCTTGCTGTCCGTCATCAAGTCGGGAGCGGTCTCGACGCTCAACATCATTTCCGGCATCAGGAACCTGCTGCCGAGCGTGCAAAAGACCTTGCCCGACGGCCTGCAGCTGACCGCCGTCGGAGACCAGTCTGTCTACGTCTTGAGCGCGGTCACCAGCGTCGTCCGTGAAGCTCTCATCGCGGCGGTGCTGACGGCGACGATGATCCTGCTGTTCCTCGGCAGCTGGCGGTCGACATTGATCATTGCGATATCGATCCCGCTCGCCGTCCTGAGCTCGATCACCGTGCTGGCCGCTCTGGGAGAGACGATCAACGTGATGACTCTCGGCGGGCTCGCGCTCGCCGTCGGCATCCTTGTCGATGACGCGACCGTCACCATCGAAAACGTCAACCGGCATCTCGACCTCGGACAGGAGATCGAATCCTCGATCCTCAACGGCGCCCACGAGATCATGATCCCGGCGACCGTCTCTCTCCTGTGCATTTGCATTGCGTTCGTGCCGATGTTCGGGCTGGGCGGCGTCGCGGGCTATCTGTTCCGGCCGCTCGCCGAGGCGGTCGTCTTCGCGCTCGTCGCTTCGTACATCCTGACCTATACGCTGGTGCCGACGCTCGCCAACTATCTGCTCCGCCACCAGGCGCCCCACCAGGGGGCCGGGGACGGCCACGGCGAAGCTTCGCCCGCGGCACCCAGCCGCAATCCCCTGGTCCGCTTCCAGAAAGGCTTCGAGCATCGTTTCGAGGCGGTTCGCCTCCACTATATGGGCCTGCTGCAGCTCTGCCTGAACAACCGCGGCAAGCTGATTGCCGGTTTTCTCGGCTTCTCGCTGCTGTCGTTCGGGCTTGCCCCCTATCTGGGCCAGGACTTCTTCCCGAATGTCGACGGCGGCCAGATGAAGATTCACATGCGGGCGCAGACCGGCACGCGGATCGAAGAGACCACGAAGCTCGCCGATCGGGTGGGCGAGGCGATCCGTCAGATCATCCCGGCCGATCAGATCGACGGGATCGTCGACAATATCGGAATCACCGGCAGCGGCATCAACATGGCCTACAACAACTCGGGCACGATCGGGGTCGAGGATGGCGACATCCTGGTCAGCCTCAAGCCGAACCATGCTCCGACGCCAGGCTACGTCAAAACCCTGCGCGCGCAGCTGCCGCGGCGCTTTCCGGGCACCTCCTTCGCCTTTCTGCCGGCCGACATGACCAGCCAGATCCTGAATTTCGGCGCCCCGGCGCCGATCGATCTGCAGATCGTCGGCAACGACATCCAGGCGAATCGGACTTACGCCAATGCGCTCCTGGCCCGGATCAAGCAGATCCCCGGGATCGCCGATGCGCGGGTCCAGCAGGCATTCCAGCAGCCGACGTTGAACGTGAATGTCGACCGCTCGCTGGCCGGGCTCACCGGTATCAGCGAGAGGGACGCCGCCACGGCGATGCTGATCACGCTCTCCGGCAGCTTGCAGACGAATCAGACCTATTGGCTCAATCCCAAGACCGGGGTGAGCTATCCGGTCGCCGTCCAGACCCCGCAACACGACATCAGCACCATCAACGGTCTTCAAAACCTGCCGGTGAGCGCTGGTGGCGGTGCCGGCACGCAGCTGCTGGGTGGCCTGTCCACCATCGGGCGCACCCCCAGTGATGCGCTCGTCTCGCATTACAACGTTCGCCCGGTCGTCGATATCTACGCAACCCCGCAAGGGCGCGATCTGGGCGGCGTGGCCGCCGACATCCAGCAGGTGATCAAGGACACGGCCCATGACGTGCCGCGCGGATCCGGTGTCGTGCTGCGCGGCCAAGTGACGACCATGACGAGCGCCTATCAGCAGCTGTTTGTGGGCCTCGCCCTGGCCATCGTGCTGATCTATCTGCTGATCGTGGTCAACTTCCAGTCCTGGCTCGACCCCTTCGTGATCATCATGGCGCTGCCCACCTCCCTGGCCGGCATCGCCTGGATGCTGTTCGCGACTCACACCACGCTCTCGGTGCCGGCGCTCACCGGCGCCATCATGTGCATGGGCGTCGCGACCGCGAACAGCATCCTGGTGATTGCGTTTGCCCGCGAACGCCTCGCCGCCGGCGTCGACGCGGCGACCGCGGCCCTCGAAGCCGGCGCCACCCGCTTTCGGCCGGTGCTGATGACGGCACTCGCGATGATCATCGGCATGGTCCCGATGGCGATCGAGTCCAGCCAGAACACGCCGCTGGGTCGCGCGGTCATCGGCGGGCTGCTCTTCGCGACATGCGCGACCCTGCTCCTCGTGCCGACGTTGTTCAGCCTCGTCCACGCCCGTGACCGCAAGCCGGTCGACGCGGCACCCGCGGACGGTCATCCCACCCCCGCGTAAATCGGAGCCTGTTATGTCCTCGCCATCTATCCCGAGGCCGAATCGCCGCTGGCTTATCCTGGTCGGTGTTATTGCGCTGGTAGTCGCCGGCGCGATCGTCGGCGAGGGGGTCGTCAGCCGCGTCCGCGCCAAGCGGGACCTCGCTCAGTGGACGAACGCGCAGGCTGTTCCGACCGTATCACTGGCCGCTCTTCAGAGCGGCGGCTCCCTGCAGCGGCTGATCCTGCCTGGCAACATCCAGCCTTATACGAAGGCGGCAATCTACGCCCGGGTCAGCGGCTATCTCAAGTCCTGGGAACAGGATATCGGGGCGCACGTGACCGCCGGTCAGACCCTGGCCGTGATCGACACGCCGGATCTCGACCAGCAGCTCGTGCAAGCCGAGGCGAATCTCGCCACGGCCGAGACCAACGCACGCCTGGCCTTCGCGACGGCCCAGCGCTACAACGGGCTTGCGAAGCCCGAATTCGTGTCGAAACAGACGCTGGACCAACAGAATAGCGCCGCGGCGACCGCGAAGACGTTCGCCGAAGCTGCCCGCGCCACGGTGGGGCAGCTGCAAGCGATGGAATCGTTCAAGACCCTGACCGCTCCGTTCGACGGGATCGTCACCGCACGCAATACCGACGTCGGCGCCTTGATCAACGGCGGCAACACGGTGACCGGGCAAGAGCTCTTCGAGGTCTCGGATCTGCACCGCGTCCGCATCTATGTCCAGGTGCCGCAGGCCTACTCGGCCGGTCTTCAGCCCGGTGTCAAAGCCACCTTCGAGCTGCCGCAGTATCCCGGCCAGACGTTCGAGGCGACCCTGGTCACCACCTCGAATTCGCTGAACCCGACATCGCGCAGCATGCTCGTCGAATTGCAGACCGACAATGCGGACGGCAAGCTGTTCAGCAATGCTTATTGCCGGGTGACGTTCCAGCTCCCGGCCGATCCGAATGCCGTGCGCGTTCCGGCGACGGCGTTGATGCCGTCTCCCGTCCGCGGCATGCAAGTCGCCATTCTGGGCGCAGACAACAAAGTGACGCTCAAGCCCGTCCAGACCGGCCGCGATTTCGGCGACAGCGTCGAGGTGATTGCTGGGCTGACCTCGCAAGACCGGGTGATCGACAGCCCGCCCGAGACATTGCAGAACGGCGATACGGTCCGGCTCGCCGCCGCAACGCCCTCGGCGCAGCCGGCGCCCTCGCAGTCCGCCGGAAATCACTGAGCGGGCCAGCGAGGCAACGCGATTGCGAGCCTCGCCGGCTTGTGATCGAGACGCGCGGTCATTCCGTATAAACTCGCGCCGACGCTTTTCGTCCGTTGGAGGATCCATGACGCGGAGGATGTGGCTCGGCGCGGTGCTCGCTGGCCTGCTGGTTGCAGGGCTCTCGGCGTGCTCGATGTCTGAGCCGACTTTATACCAGCGCCTGGGCGGCAGCCCGGGGATCGCGGCGGTCACGGACGACTTCGTGGACAATGTCCGCGCCGATCCGGCCGTCAGTCAGCGGTTTGCCGGCACGGATCCGGCACAAACCAAGCGGCGATTGACGGAGCTGTTCTGCCAGGCCTCCGGCGGCCCGTGCAAATACACGGGTCGCGGCACGGTGCCGCTCAGCGACGCCGAATTCAACGCCATGACGGCCGACATGACCAAAACGCTCGACAAATTCAAGCTGCCGCCGCGCGAGCGTAGCGAAATGCTTAAGCTGATGGCGTCGGTGCGCAGGGACCTCGCGGCCGCGTAACGGCGTACCCGGTGTTGCATAAAAGGCGTATTGGGCGCGCCGGACGGCTGCTATAAACAGCGCCGCTCCGGGCGGACCGGGGCACCCCATCCTCGAGCGCCCCGAAGCACGTCCGATGACCGCCGACGACCGCATCTATCTCTACGATTCCACGCTGCGTGATGGCGCCCAGACCCAGGGCGTCGATTTCGGCGTTGCCGACAAGACGGCAATCGCGTCGGCGCTGGATCGCCTGGGCCTCGACTATGTGGAGGGCGGCTGGCCGGGAGCCAATCCGACCGACGATGCGTTTTTCGCCGCCCTGCCGAACCTGGCGACGGCGAAAGTGACGGCGTTCGGGATGACGCGTCGGCCGGGCCGCAGTGCCGCCAACGATCCCGGCCTCGCGGCCGTGCTCGCCTCGCCGGCGCGGGTCGTGACCCTCGTCGGGAAGACCTGGGACTTCCACGTCGAGACCGCATTGGGCGCCAGCTTGCCCGAGAATATCGACATGATCGCCGACAGCCTCGGCGAGGCCGTGCGGCGCAAGGACGAGGTGATGTTCGACGCCGAGCATTTCTTCGACGGCTACAAGGCGAACCCTGGCTATGCGCTCGATTGCGTGACCACCGCCCACAAGGCCGGCGCCCGCTGGGTGGTCTTGTGCGACACCAACGGCGGCACGCTGCCGCACGAGATCGAGCGCATGGTCGGCGAGGTCGCCCGCGCGATCCCGGGGACCCATCTCGGCATTCACTGCCACAATGACACCGAGAACGCGGTGGCGAATTCGTTGGCGGCGGTGCGCGCCGGGGTCCGCCAGATTCAGGGCACCTTGAACGGGCTCGGTGAGCGCTGCGGCAATGCCAATCTCGTGTCGATCATCCCCAATCTTATGCTGAAGATGGGGCTGAAGACCGGTCTTTCAGCTTCACAGCTCGAACAGCTGACGCATGTGTCGCGGCTCCTCGATGAGCGGCTGAACCGCCCCTCGGCGAGCGGTGCCGCCTATGTTGGGGACCGCGCCTTCACCCACAAAGGCGGGCTTCACGTCTCGGCCATCGAGAAGGATCCGCGCACCTACGAGCACGTGCCGCCGGAAAAAGTCGGCAACCGCCGGCACGTCGTCGTCTCCGACCAGTCGGGCAAGTCCAACATCCTGGCGCGGTTCCGCGATATCGGGCTGGAGATTGCGGCCAATCATCCGAAGCTGGGACGCCTTATCGATGAGGTGAAATCCCGCGAGCACGACGGCTTTGCCTATGATGGCGCCGACGCCAGCTTCGAGCTGTTGGCCCGGCGCCTGCTCGAAAGCGTGCCGGAGTTCTTCACTCTGGTGTCGTTTCGGGTCATCACCGAGCGCCGCTTCAATGCCAAGGGCGAGCTGGTGACGCAGTCCGAGGCGACGGTGAAGCTCGACATCAAAGGCCATCGCGTCCTGACCGTGGGCGAGGGCAATGGCCCCGTGAACGCGCTCGACGGGGCGTTGCGCGAGGCGCTGCTGCCCGTGTATCCGCGCCTTTCCGACGTGCGCCTCGTCGACTACAAGGTGCGCATCCTGACCCCGGAGGCCGGGACCAAGGCCGTGACTCGGGTGATGATCGAGAGCGCCGACGGCGACGGCCGGCGATGGTCGACCGTGGGCGTCTCCGCGAACGTGATCGACGCCTCGTACAACGCGCTGCACGACAGCATCACCTGGTTCCTGTTCCATGAGGAGCGGCTGGCGGCGCGCAACCCCGGCGGCACCGGCGGCAGGCGAGGTGCCGGCGCGTGAGCGCCAACCGAGCCACGCCGGTGGTGATCCTGGTGGCGCCGCAGCTCGCGGAGAATATCGGCGCCACCGCACGCGCCATGCTGAATTGCGGTCTGAGCGACCTGCGACTTGTCCGTCCGCGCCCGACATGGCCGCACCCGCGCGCGGTGGCGGCAGCCGCCGGCGCCGACGCCGTCCTGGACAAGGCGCGCATCTTCGCCACGGCGGCCGAAGCGATGGCCGATCTGCACTATGTCTACGCCACCACCGCCCGCCCGCGCGAGGGCGTCAAGGCCGTGGTGACGGCCCGGGCGGCGGCCGCGGAAGCGCTGGAGCGGCTCGAGCGCGGCGAACGGTCCGGCTATCTGTTCGGGCCGGAGCGGACGGGTCTCGAGAACGAGGATGTGGCGCTGGCGGACGCGCTCCTGAGCGTGCCGCTCAATCCAGACTTTTCGTCGCTCAACCTGGCGCAGGCGGTGCTGCTCGCCGCGTATGAATGGCGGATGGCGAGCACGGCGGCGCCGGCTCGGGTGCTGGCCAAGGGCCGCGCCGAGGCCGCGAGCAAGAAGGAGGTGCTGGATTTCTTCGCCCGGCTCGAGGCGGAGCTGGACGAGTGCGGATTCCTGCGCAACACCGAGATGCGGCCGATCATGGTGCGCAACATCCGCAGCATCTTCTATCGCGCGGGCCTGATGGCGCATGAGACCCGCACCCTGCACGGCATCCTCACCGGTCTGACACAGCGACCGCACGCTCCACGGCCGGCGAAACCTCCGTCGGCAAAATCAGGCGGAAAACCGGGACGGCCTCGGCGCGGCCGCGCAGAGTGAACGTGCCGACCGCGGCCCGCGGGACGTCCGGGCCGAGGGCCTGCTCGGTCGCGCCGCTGAACAGCACGACGATGTCGTCGCTCTTAATATCGAGGAACTGGCGGCCGAGTTCCTCGATGCGTTCCGCCGCGTTCACCGTGTCGCCGACGATCGTGTAATTGATCCGGCCTTCGGCGCCGATATTCCCGACGATGACCCGGCCCGTGTGAAGCCCGATCCGGATCCGGATCGGCGGCGCGCCGTTGCGTACCCGCACGCGGTTCTCTTGCTGGATCGATATCGCAATTCTTGCCGCTGCGCGGACGGCCCGCACCGCATGATCGGGCTGCCGGCTGGGCGCGCCCCAGAACGCCATGACCGCGTCGCCGATGAACTTGTCGACCGTGCCTTCCTCCGCCTCGATGCACTTGGTGATCAGCTCGAAATGCTGATTGAGCAGCTGCGCCGTCTCGACCGGGCTCATGTGCTCCGCGATCGGGGTGAAGCCGGCGATATCGGTGAACATGACGGTCACCCGCCGCTCCACCGAGGGGAGAGGGCTCTGGTCGCCGCGCCTTGCCAGCCGACGCACCAGCTTCCGTGGTACGTAGGCTTCGAACCAGTGGAGTGCGGTCAGCATCTCGTCGAAGGCCCGGACCTGATCGTCGAGCTCACGAAAGATCGGTCGCGGCAGTTTCGGCACACCGGAGAAGTGTAGGCCGCGAAGATGCCGGGCGACCTCCGCCAACTGGGTGATCGGCCGTGCGATCCACCGGCCAATCAGGATTGCGGCCGAGGTCGCGACGATGAGAGCGATGCCGGCGCCGGTCCCGGCGAATATAAGCTGCCGAAGGTCGGCCAGCGCATCGGCGGCGCGGAAATAGGTTCCGATGAGCCACGGCTTGTCGCCGTAGTCCGACACGGTCCGGTAGAGGTAGAGCCATTCATCGCCGTCGAGCCGTACCGCATGTACGGAACCCGAGCTTCGTCCAAGAAGGGGCAGGCGCGAGGGTTTGTTCCAGATCGCCGCCAACACGGGGTCGCCAACCTCATCCAGGCGCGGCAGGACCTGGTCGCCGCGCAGAGATGGAACCGGTCGGGTGAGGCGGGGATGCGCCAGCACGTAGCCGTGGTCATAGAGAATGAAGCTGTTGCCCTCCATACCTGGAACGGCGGTGAGGAAGTTCGACAGCTGCCGCACCGAGATGTGCCCGAACAGCGTGCCGACGAACGTGCCGTCGCGGTACACCGCGTGCCGGCGAACGATGTAAAGTTCGCCGTTCACGTCGTGGAGGATTCCGGCCCATTTGCCCCCAGGCTGGGGATCGGGGATCGCCGCGGCGCCTTCGCGTCCGAGATCCGCGGTCTCGATCCTGACGCCGTCGTCCTGACGCACGGCTGTTGTCGAGATATACGCTGCATCGACGAAGCCCAAGGAGGCGATCTGCGGCGTCGCCGCCAGGGCGCCGGTCAGGATGTCGCCGATGCGTTTGCGATCGTACATCTGCCCGTCGGACCGGCTCAGCACCTCGGCGATGAACGCGAGCTGATTGGTCGGCGGCTCGATCTGCTGGCGGACGCGCAGTTCGATCGTATTGAGGAGCAGATCGCCGTTCTCGCGCAGCAGCGCCACTGTGCTGTTCCGCCCGAGATACAACAGCGGCGTCACCACCACGGCGACGGTCACGAGGACCAGAAGGGCGAGCGTGAGGGCGAGAACGGTCGAAATGGAGTAGAGCCGGGGCCGGCGGCGAGGTTGGCCGGGCGGGCCGGCGGCGGCCGCGGGTGGGGCGGGATCGGAGATTTGAGCCATCGCGTTCCCAAGAGATATGCATGGCGCGGCTGCGGCCAAATGAAGGGCGCCAGGGTTTCAATCGATCGTGACCGGAAGATGGCAATGGACGGGCCATCGCGGTGGCCGGCTCGCCGTGCGCAAGCACTTGATTTCAACGGGAAACTGCGGCAAACCCCGGGTCGACCGAAACGGTTTGACAGGGCCCGACACGCAAGTATATTACCGCCTCTTTCGGCGGGTACGGGGACAGCGCGGCGCGGCCATTGGCCAGCGTTGGCACCCTGTGGCCGCCGGTTGCATTTTATCCCGAGCGAGTGTCCGGACCGAAATGAGCAAGCGCGCCCAGTCGAAGTACAAGATCAACCGCCGTCTCGGCGTGAATCTGTGGGGTCGGGCCAAGAGTCCGATCAACAAACGCGAATACGGCCCCGGCCAGCACGGCCAGCGCCGGCGCAAGCCGACCGAGTACGGCATTCAGCTTGCGGCCAAGCAGAAGCTTAAGGGCTATTACGGGAACATCACCGAGCGCCAGTTCCGCCGCGTTTATGCCGAGGCGAACCGCCGCCGCGGCGACACCGGCGAGAACCTGGTCGAGCTCTTGGAACGGCGGCTGGACGCGGTCATCTACCGCATGAAGTTCGCGCCGACTGTCTTTGCCGCCCGCCAGATCGTCAATCACGGCCATGTGCGGGTCAACGGCAAGAAGGTCAATATCCCGTCATACGTGGTGAAGGACAGCGACACGGTCGAGCTGAAGCCAAAGAGCCGCGAGCTCGGTGTGGTCCTCGAGGCGGCGGCGTCGCCGGAGCGGCAGGTCCCGGATTATCTGAACGTCGACCACAAGATGATGAAGGGCACCTTCGTGCGCGGGCCGAAACTGTCGGACGTACCCTATCCGGTGCAGATGGAACCGAACCTCGTGGTCGAGTTCTACTCGCGCTGACACGCACCCGGACGCAACGAGGCGAAAAAGCCGCCCGCGAGGCGGCTTTTTTATGCGCTCACTCGGCTGCGGTCGAGGACATGGCCGACGTCGCCGAGGGCGTTTCGCGCTGCTGGACGGCGGCGTCCTCCGTCATCCATTTCTTGGCGAGTGCATCCAGTCGGTCGATCACGTCGGCGAGCTCGCCGCCGCGCGCGGCCAGCGTATAGGTCACCTGCGGCGGGATGGTCGGTTCGTAGTGCCGGATGATGATGTCCGCCTCGGCCAGCATACGCAGCCGCTCGGTGAGGACCTTGGCGGAGATCCCAGCGACCCGCCGCTTCAACTCGCCGAACCGCGTCGGACCGTGCGCCCGGAGGACGTAGAGGATGTACGTCGTCCACGGGCCCATGAGCAGGCGCAGCAGGGAATCCATCGGGCATCCGATCGGGCTTTTTGGAATGGGCATCGCGTCCTCCGAGGGGGTTAGGCACCTAATACTAGTTACTTAACGGTACCTACTTAACAGAAGTTATCTGATAGCCTACCTAACTGTTGTTACCTGATGTAACTAACATAAGCCGAAGTTACAAGCCCAAACCAAGTCCAGGATCTGAAAGGATAATCGCCATGGCCCACGGTACCAACACCAACATCGCCCGCGCCCAAAATGTCGCTCGGGTCGCGGTCGTCTATCATTCGGGGTACGGTCATACGAAGATTCAGGCCGAAGCCGTGGCGCGGGGCGCCGAGAGCGTTCCGGGCACTCAGGTCGCCCTGATCCCGGTGGACCAAGCCGAAGCGCGCGCCGCCGAACTCGAGGCCGCCGACGCCATCATCCTCGGCGCTCCGACCTACATGGGCAGCGTCTCGGCTCCCTTCAAAGCCTTCATGGACTGGAGCTCGAAGGCGTGGTTTGGGCAGCAGTGGAAGAACAAGATCGCGGCGGGATTCACCAACTCCGGCTCGCAGAGCGGGGATAAATTGAACTCGCTCATCCAACTCGCCATCTTCGCCATGCAGCACGGAATGATCTGGATCGGACTCGATCTCATGCCTGGCAACAACAACAGCAAGGGCAGCGTTCAGGATCTGAACCGCCTCGGCAGCTTCCTCGGCGCGATGGCGCAGTCGAATGTCGACGTCGGACCCGATCAGGCGCCGATCGAGAGCGACCGCAAGACCGCCGAATATCTGGGCCGGCGCGTCGCGGAGTTCGCGCATCGCGTGGTGCCGGTGGCCATCGCCGCATGACTGCGAAACGGCCCGCCATCTTCGTCTCGCACGGCTCGCCGATGCTGATGTTCGAGCCTGTGCGAGCCCGTGATTTCCTGGCCGGTCTGGGCAGAACGCTCGGCCGGCCAGCGGCCATCCTCGCCGTGTCGGCGCATTGGGAAACGCCGGCCGTCCGCGCCAGCACCACCGCTCGATCGGAGACCATTCATGATTTCGGCGGCTTTCCGCAGGAGCTTTATCAGGTGCAGTACGACGCACCTGGAGCGCCGGCGCTGGCCGAGAACGCCATTGCGCTGCTGAAGGGGGCTGCTGTCCCGGTGGCTGCCGAAAATTATGGTCTCGACCACGGCGCCTGGGTGCCGCTGTCGCTGATGTATCCCGACGCCGACATCCCGGTCGCGCAACTGTCGATTCAGCCGAGTGCTGGTCCGTCGCATCACATTGCAGTCGGGCGGGCACTGGCGCCGCTGCGCGACAAGGACGTGCTGATCCTCGCCAGTGGCAGCGCCACGCACAATCTGGGAACGATGGAATACGGCCGTCACGATTCGCCGCCAGCCTGGGCGACTGCCTTCGATGGCTGGCTCGCGGACGCGCTGGAGTCCGGCGACGAGGCCGCGCTGGCTGACTACCGCAAGCAAGCACCTTATGCCCGCGAGGCTCATCCCCGCGATGAACACCTTCTCCCGGTGTTCGTCGCCTTCGGCGCCGGAGGCCCTGCTGGGAAGGGCCGCCGACTTCATAGCAGTTTCACCCATGGCAGCCTGAGCATGGCCGCCTACCTGTTCGAGTGACCCCCTTCGAGTGACCGCCGTCACTGCGGCTTTAGCTCACAATCTAGTGATACCGGTCACAGCGTACTGCAGGGTTCCGCGGTACGACTCGTGTATTCACTCCAAGACCTGTAATCGACCGAGACGTATCGAGACGTATAATGAAATCGAACTATACCGAAGTCGCGGCGGCCTGGATCGTCGCCGTGGCATTGATCGCAGCGATCGCGGCCCACACGTTCCTGCCGGCGACGCCGCCGGATCTCAGCCACGGCGCCATACCGGCGGCCGCATCGCGTGTCGGGGTGGGGGCTCCGGCTTCGGACACCGACCTTCCGCTCGTCGAAGCGCCCGAAACGTCGACGGGGAACACGAAACCCCGTGACGGCTCCGATCTGTCGCTCGATCCCGCCTACCGGTCGATCCGCGGCTAATCCGCGCACGACGGGCCCAAGTTCCTTAGAGACCATCGGGCACAAAAAAGGCGGGCCGAGGCCCGCCTTTTTTTCCGTCGTCGGGAGAGAGCCGTCAGGATGCGGCTTTGACCGCGACGCCTTTGTCCTGGAGCAGCTGCTGTAGCTCGCCGGTCTCGAACATCTCGCGCACGATATCGCAGCCGCCGACGAACTCGCCCTTGACGTAAAGCTGAGGGATCGTCGGCCAGCTCGAGAATTCTTTGACGCCCTGGCGGATCGACGGATCCTGCAGGACGTCGATGCCTTTGAACTTCACGCCCAGATGCGTGAGCACCTGGACGACCGCGGCGGAAAAGCCGCATTGCGGAAAGACCGGCGAGCCCTTCATGAACAGAACCACGTCGTTCGACGCGACGTCGTTCTTGATGCGCTCGGTAACAGTAGCGTCCATGTTCGTCTCCTATTCGGGGGCCGAGGTCTGCAAGGCCATCGCGTGCAGCTCGTTGCCCATCCGTCCTTTCAGTGCCTGATAGACCATCTGGTGCTGTTGCACGCGGGACTTCCCCTTGAAGGCCGCGGAGACCACATGCGCCGCATAGTGGTCGCCGTCGCCTCGCAAATCGTCGATCGTGACCTTCGCGTCGGGAAGCGCCTCACGGATCAATCGCTCGATCTCGGCTGCAGGCATCGGCATCGGATTAACCCTACAGCTCCTGTGCCATATATGAAGGCAGCCAGCCCTCGTGGGCGGCTCGCAAGTCCTCGATCGATATAAGGACGCGCCCATCGAGTGTCAAATCGCGGCTGGCGTGCGTCTTGCCGATGACGATCGCCGGAACCCCCACCATGCGCGCCGAGTTCAGCACCGGCTCGGGATCGGCGGCGGTGACGACGTAGCGGGCCTGGTCTTCGCCGAATAACCAGGCATGCAGAGGGGGCTTATCGGTGGATTTGGGCGCGTCGATCGCACAGCCGATGGCGCCGGCCAACGCCATCTCGGCCAGCGCCACCGCGAGGCCGCCGTCCGATACGTCATGACAGGCGCTGACGATCCCGCCTTCGATCAGCGCCCGGATGAGCCCGCCGTTGCGCTTCTCGGCTGCCAACCTGACCGGCGGCGGAGCGCCGTCCTCGCGGCCGCAGACCTCTCGGAGATACAACGATTGGCCGAGCCAGCCGGCGGTGTCGCCGATCAGGATGATCGATTCGTTCGGTGCCTTGAAGGCGAGGTTGACCGTGTTCGCCACGTCGTCGATGAGGCCGACGCCGCCGACCACAGGGGCCGGCAGGATCGCCTTGCCTTGTGTCTCGTTGTAGAGCGAGACGTTACCCGAAACGACCGGATATTCGAGTGCGGTGCAGGCGGCGCGCATGCCGGCGATGCAGCCGACGAACTGGCCCATGATCTCCGGCCGCTCGGGATTGCCAAAATTCATATTGTCGGTGATGGCGAGCGGCTTGGCGCCCACCGCGGTCAGGTTGCGCCACGTCTCGGCCACGGCTTGCGCGCCGCCGGCTTCGGGGTCGGCGGCGCAGTAGCGGGGCGTGCAGTCGACGACGAGCGCCAGCCCCTTGGACGAGCCGGGCAGGCGGACGATCGCCGCATCGCCGCCTGGCCGCTGCACGGTGTGGCCGCGGACGAGGTGGTCGTATTGCTCCCAGATCCAGCGCTTGCTGGCGAGATCCGGGCAGGCCATCAGCTTCTTCAGCGCCGCCGCCGGATCGTGCGCCGGCACGGCGGCTGGGTCGAGCACCGGCTGGGCCGGCGCGGGCGTCCACGGCCGGTCGTATTCCGGCGCTTGCGCCGAGATCGGCTGGATCGGCATATCGGCTTCGACCTTGCCATGCCGCTTAACGACCAGCCGCCCGGTGGTGGTGAGGCGGCCGATGGTGACGCAGTCGAGCTCGTATTTGTCGAAGATCCGGCGCGCGACCTCTTCGCGGTCGGGCTTCAGGATCATCAGCATGCGCTCCTGGCTCTCGGAGAGCAGGATCTCGTACGCGGTCATGCCGCTCTCGCGCATCGGCACCTTGTCGAGGTCGAGTTCGATGCCGAGCCCGCCTTTGCCTGCCATCTCGACCGACGACGAGGTGAGGCCGGCGGCCCCCATGTCCTGGATGGCGACGATCGCGTCGGTCGCCATCAGCTCGAGGCACGCCTCGATCAGCAGCTTCTCGGTGAACGGATCGCCCACCTGCACCGTCGGCCGTTTCTCGTCCGAGTTCTGGTCGAACTCGGCCGACGCCATGGTGGCGCCGTGGATACCGTCGCGCCCGGTCTTGGCACCCAGATAGACGACCGAGTTTCCCGGCCCGGCGGCCTTCGAATAGAAGATGCGATTGGCCGGGGCGAGTCCGACCGTCATCGCATTGACGAGGCAGTTGCCGTTGTACGAGGCGTGAAAATTCGTCTCGCCGCCGACGGTCGGCACGCCGACGCAGTTGCCGTACCCGCCGATGCCGGCGACAATTCCGGCCACGAGGTGGCGTGTCTTGGGGTGGCTCGGATCGCCGAAGCGCAGCGCGTTCAGGTTGGCAATCGGTCGGGCGCCCATGGTGAACACGTCGCGGAGGATGCCGCCGACGCCGGTCGCCGCCCCCTGATAGGGCTCGATGAACGACGGGTGATTGTGGCTCTCGATCTTGAACACCACCGCCTGGCCGTCGCCGATGTCGACCACGCCGGCGTTTTCGCCCGGCCCGCAGATCACCCGCGGCCCCGTCGTCGGCAGTGTTTTCAGCCATTTCTTCGAGGACTTGTACGAGCAGTGCTCGCTCCACATCACCGAGAACACGCCGAGCTCGGTGAAGGTGGGGGCGCGACCCAGGATCGCCAGCACCCGGCCGTACTCTTCTTCGGAGAGGCCCATGAGGTCCTTGGGCCGGGCGGCGTCAGTCACGTCAGTGGTCAAGCGAGCGCGTCCACCAGGCTGTCGAACAGGGGCTTGCCGCTGGTCGAGCCGATCAGCGTCTCGGTGGCGTTCTCGGGGTGCGGCATGAGGCCAAGCACGTTCTTGGTTGCGTTGAAAATGCCGGCGATGTTGCGCGCCGAGCCGTTGGGGCAAGCCTCCGGCTCGACCCGGCCGTCGGGGGCGCAATAACGGAACGCGACGCGGCCTTCGCTTTCCAGGCGGGCAGACGTTGCGGCAGACGAATTTCAGCGACGCGTTGCGCAGCAGCACGCCCGGGAGCAGGCCCGACTCGCAGAGAATCTGAAAGCCGTTGCAGATCCCGATCACCGCGGTCCCGTTATCGGCGCGACGGGCAATCTCGCGCATGACCGGCGAGCGCGCCGCGATGGCGCCCGTGCGCAGGTAGTCGCCGTAGGAGAAGCCGCCGGGCAGGACGATCAGATCGACATCCGGGAGCTCGCTGTCCCGATGCCACACCAGGACCGGCTTTTGGCCCGATGAACGCTCGATCGCGTCGACGACGTCGTGCTCGCGATTGGACCCCGGAAAGACGATGACGGCGGATTTCATCCCACCATCTCGATCGCGTAGTTCTCGATCACGGTGTTGGCGAGCAGCTTCTCGCACATTTGCTTGACCGCCGCCTCGGCCTTGGCGCGGTCTTTCTCGGCAAGCTCGATTTCGATGTATTTGCCTTGGCGGACGTCGTTGACGCCCTGGAAGCCCAGACCGTTGAGCGCGTGGCCGATGGCCTTGCCCTGCGGGTCGAGAACCCCGTTCTTCAGCGTGACGTGGACTTTTACTTTCATCGGACGACTTTCAAGCTGAGGGGCTCACTGCATCGTGCTGGGGCCCTTGAGGTCGCGCGGTCCCCCTTCGGGAAAGATGCCGAGCCGCCGGGCCACCTCCTGGTAGGCTTCTTCGACTTGGCCGAGGTCGCGGCGGAAGCGGTCCTTGTCCATTTTCTCGTTGGTCTTCACGTCCCACAGCCGCGCGCAATCGGGGCTGATCTCGTCGGCCAGCACGATGCGCATCTCGTCCTCGTTCCACAGCCGGCCGAACTCGCATTTGAAATCGACCAGCTTGATGCCGACGCCGAGGAACAGGCCGTAGAGGAAGTCGTTGATGCGCAGGGCCAGGGCCATGATGTCGTCGAGGTCCTGCGTGGTCGCCCAGCCGAAGGCGGTGATGTGCTCCTCCGACACCATCGGGTCGCCGAGCTGGTCGTTCTTGTAGTGGTACTCGACGATCGAGCGCGGCAGCGCCTGACCCTCGGGCACGCCGAAGCGCTCAGAGAACGAGCCGGCGGCGACGTTCCGCACCACCACTTCGATCGGAATGATCTCGACCTCGCGGACCAGCTGCTCGCGCATGTTGAGCCGGCGGATGAAATGGGTCGGAACGCCGATCTCCTCCAGCCGCATCATGAGGTACTCGGAGATGCGGTTGTTGAGGACGCCCTTGCCGGTGATGACGCCGCGTTTCTTGGCGTTGAAGGCGGTGGCGTCGTCCTTGAAATATTGGACGAGGGTGCCGGGTTCGGGGCCCTCGAACAGGATCTTGGCCTTGCCTTCGTAAACTTGCCGGCGACGGGTCATTTTTTCAGAAGTTTCGAAGGAGAATTCGGCCCCGAGGCCGCGGTGATCCGCACGGCCTTATATATACTCTCGATCCCGACCCCGCAATGAGGCCAAATGGCGTGGCGGATCAGAGCTTTACGTCCTGAAATGGCGTGACGTCGGGAGCCCCGGGGGCGAACCGCCAGACGATTCCCGGCGGCGCGGCATGGCCGGGGGCGGCGATCGCGATCAAGGAGCTCGAGGACGTGCCGTAGCCGCTGCGCCGGTCGTTCTCGCCGGTCACGATGGTCAGTGCCCCGTGAGGGCCGGCATCCGGCTCTTGCTCGCGGCTCGCCAGCAGCTTCTCCCACGACTCCCATTGCCCGCGCTCCGGATCGGGCGGCGGGGCGGCGGCAAAGCGCGGCCGATGGAAGCGGATGCGCGCCGAGCTCTCGTCGTTGAGCTCGTGGGCGGTCACCATCGAGAGCCCGGGCGGGATCGGCGTTACCTTATGACCGGCGCTGCCCAGCGAGCGGACGAGGAACGCGTCGCGGTTGTCAGCAATCACCAGATTGAACGAGCGGTAGGCCTTGGGGTCGAGGGCCTCGAAGGCCTTGGCGGCCTCGGCGGCGTCGGGATGGTCCAGCGCTTCGAGGACCAGCTCGCCGCGCGAGCGCAGGCCCGGTGCCGGACCGAGGGTGCCTTGGCGGTTGAGCACGCCCACCACCACCCCGGTCGCGTTGATGCCGAGCCAAGACCCGCCGGCGAGATTGTCGCGTCCGGCGACGACATCGGGCCGATCGGGCCAGTGGTGGCCGGGCGGGCTCCACGGCCGGTCGAGCATCTCGTCGCGGTTGGCGCCGATCAGGACTGGCCAGGCGGTGTCGGGGCGGCGAAGGATGACGAGCGTGCACATATCGCGCGGTTAGGACCCGCGATTGACCCGGAAGGGGCGGCGCGTTATCGCCGTAGCTGGGGAACGGAGGGGACGGACTGCGGAGAGGAACGTCATGACGACTTTTGATGAGCGCGAACAGGCCTTCGAAAAGAAGTTCAAGCACGATCAGGAACTCCGCTTCAAGGCTAATGCGCGGCGGAACAAGCTCATCGGCTTGTGGGCCGCGGCGCAGATGGGGCTTCGAGGCCCCGACGCGGACACCTACGCGAAAGCGGTGGTCGACGCCGATCTCGGCAAACCGGCCGGCCATGGCGCCCGCGATAAGGTCCTCAAGGACCTGACGGCCAAAGGCATTTCCACGACCGGCGCCGAAATCGAGCGCGAGATGGAGCGGCTGCTCGCCGTCGCCAAGGAAGAGGTCGCGCGGCGGCCCGGCTGACACGGTTATGACGGCGCAGCTTGCCAGCCCCGCGCCGGCCGCAAAGCTGTCTTAACGTTTCTTCGCGCCGAACACGCGATCGAAGATCGTATCGACGTGCTTGAAGTGGTAGCCGAGGTCGAACAATGCCTCGAGCGCTTTCGGCTTCAGGTGCTTCGTCACCTGAGGATCGGCCTGGAGGCGGGCGAGGAAGCTGTCGCCCTTGCGCCAAGCCTCCATCGCGTGCTTCTGGACGAGGCCGTAGGCATCCTCGCGTGCCACCCCGGCCTGGGTGAGGGCCAGCAGCACGCGCTGGGAGTGGACGAGCCCGCCCAGCTTGTCGAGATTGCCCTGCATGGCCTCGGGGTAGACGACCAGCTTTTCGACCACGCCGGCCAGGCGGTGCAGCGCGAAGTCCAGCGCGATGGTGGCGTCCGGTGCAAACACGCGCTCCACGGCCGAGTGCGAGATGTCGCGCTCGTGCCACAGCGCCACGTTTTCCAGCGCCGGGACGACCGCGGCGCGGACGACGCGCGCGAGGCCGGTCAGGTTCTCGGCCAGCACCGGGTTGCGCTTGTGCGGCATCGCCGACGAGCCCTTCTGGCCGGGGCTGAAATACTCCTCGGCTTCGCGCAGCTCGGTCCGCTGCATGTGGCGGATCTCGATGGCCAGGCGCTCGATCGACGAGGCGACCACGCCGAGGGCGGCGAAGAACGCGGCATGGCGGTCGCGGGGGATCACCTGGGTCGACACCGGCTCGACGGCGAGACCGAGCTTCTCGGCGACGTATTGCTCGACGAACGGGTCGATATTGGCGAACGTCCCCACCGCGCCCGAGATGGCGCAGGTAGCGATCTCGCGCCGGGCCGCCGTCAGCCGTTCGCGGTTGCGCTGGAATTCGGCGTAATGCGACGCCAGCTTGAGGCCGAACGTGGTCGGCTCGGCGTGGATCCCGTGGCTGCGCCCGACCATGGGCGTGCGCTTGAACTCGAACGCGCGCTTCTTCAGGGCCGCCAGCACCCGGTCGACATCGCCGATCAGGAGGTCGGCGGCCTGGGCGAGCTGGACCGCAAAGCAGGTGTCCAGCACGTCGGACGACGTCATGCCCTGGTGGACGAAACGAGCGGCCGGGCCGACATGCTCGGCGAGGTTGGTCAGGAACGCGATGACGTCGTGCTTGGTCTCGCGCTCGATCGCGTCGATCCGCGCCACCTCGAACTTGCCGCGCTTCCACACCTCGGCCGCGGCGGATTTCGGGATGATCCCCAGCTTGGCCTGGGCGTCGCAGGCATGCGCCTCGATCTCGAACCAGACGCGGAAGCGGTTCTCGGGTGCCCAGATGGCGGTCATCTCGGGCCGGCTGTAGCGGGGAATCACGGGCGGTTTATCTCAGGCGAGTCGCAGGCGGTTGAATCCATCCCCGGTATATATCACCTCAAAAGCGGCGCAACAGCGCAACGCGCTGGGAAGCCCGTTCCGTTGCCGTCTCGTAGGGGTGGCAATCGATACAAAAATGCCCGAAGATCGGAGCGTCGTGGTTCCGGCAAGAGGTACAGTCTGCCATGAGCGCCAATCCACCCGACGACAAAGCCAAGCAGGAGCAGGAGGCCGTCAAGAAGCGGCATCAGGAGGCGCTGCAGCGCGTGCTGGAGCAAAAGCGCCAGCAGCAGAACCAGGCTCACCAGCATCAGCCGGGAAAGCCGAATTTTTCGCCGAAATTCTCGCCGAAGCCGATCCGCCGCGGCCCGCGCGGCAGCTGAGCGCTGCGGCTAAGCGTCTAGTAGCCGCGCCGGCCGCGCCACTCGTCGCGCCAGGCCAGGAATAGCCGCTCCTGGTGCCAGAGCTCGAGTCGGCATCGCGCGGTCCGCAAAATCTGAAGCAGCGTCACCATGCTCAATATGCCTTGTTCGACGCCTGAATAACGTACGACTGTTACAGATATTCGTGATTATTCTGAGACCGCGTCGGTTTTTCGGCTGTGCGGATGCGCACACCCGGTCGCCCACCGCGAGACAACCGGTTAGAGCGCAGCTCGTAGGATCAGATGCGCGCCGAGGCTGAGCAGGCTGATAAAAAACCACCGCCGGAACGTGGCCGGCTGGACTCGGCTCCGCACCCACTGGCCGACAAGCATCCCGAGGAGGGCCGGTAGCAGAGCCAGGACCGAGTCGCTGGCGAGCGACGCCGCGAATGCGCCGTGGCGGGCCAGGTCGGCCGCCAGCGCCAGCGTTGATACGGTGAACGATAGGCCGAGGGCCTGCATCAGTTCGTCCCGTTCGAGGGCCAGCGCCTGCAGGAATGGCACGGCGGGGATGACGAAGACTCCGGTGGCCGCCGTGACCAGGCCGGTGGCGGCACCGGCGCACGGCGACAGCCAGGGTTCGGCGCGTGGGGGGACCCGCAGCCCCGGGCCGAGCAGGCCGATCAGGCCATAGAGGACCAGGGCGGCGCCCAGCGCCATGGTCGCCCGACCGGAGCCTTGTTGGGACAAGAACCCCGATCCAGCCCAGGTCCCGAGGCAGATCCCACCGAGGAGCGGCCATAGCCGTCCCAGGAGTGAGCGCAATGCCGGCCCCGCGGCAAGCTGCCAGAGATTGGTGACGAGCGAGGGAATGACCAGGAGGGCCGCGGCCTCGGCCGGCGGCATCGCCGCACCGAGCAGCCCAACCGCGACCGTCGGCAGGCCGAGGCCGCTGACGCCCTTCACCACGCCCGCCAGGACGAACACCACCGCGATAAACAAAAGGCGCAACACGCCCGCACGTTGACGGGCGGTGCGTGGTGCCACAATGTGGAACTCCGCAACCCTGCCTTCGGAATTACCGAAGGCAGGTTTCTCTTCTCCGGCCGGTTCAATGCGCTTCGACCTGACCGATATGCGGTTGTTCCTGAACGTGGCCGAGGCGGCGAGCATCACGGGCGGCGCCGAACGCTCCCACCTGGCCCTGGCATCGGCGAGTGCCCGCATCCGAGCCATGGAGGCGACGCTGGGTACGCCGCTGCTGGAGCGGCAACGCCGCGGTGTTCGCCTCACCCCGGCCGGTCGCGCTGTCGTGCATCATGCGCGCACGATGTTACAGCAGGTCGAGCGGATGCATGGCGAGCTGAGGGATTATGCCCGCGGCCTGAAAGGACACGTTCGGCTCCTGTGCAACACGTCAGCCTTGGTCGAATTCCTGCCCCAGACGCTGGCTGCGTTCCTGGTTCAGCACCCCGACATTGACATCGATCTCGAGGAGCGGCTCAGCCACCAGATCGTGGACGCCGTCGCCGAGGGCCTTGCGGATGCGGGGATCGTCGCCGACACGGTTGATCTGGGCGATCTTGAGGTGTTTCCGTTCCGCATCGATCGGCTGGTCGCGGTGGTGCCGAGCCGCCACCGCCTGGCGCGGCGAAGGAGCGTCGCGTTCCGCGACACGCTCGCGGATGAATTCGTCGGCCTCAGCCGCGACAGCGCGCTGCAGGAGCATCTGACGCGCAATGCGGCGCGGACCGGGCGGGCGTTCAAGGTGCGCGTGCGCGTGAGCACCTTTGAGGCGATCTGTCGGATGGTCGAGCTTGGGGTCGGCGTCGGCGTCATTCCCGACACGGCCGCCCGGCGCTGCCGTCGCTCGATGAAGATCCACGTCGTGCCGCTGACCGATCCTTGGGCGCTGCGCCACCTGATGATCTGCGTTCGGCGCTTCGACGATCTGCCGGCGCACGCAAAACAGCTCGTCACGTTCCTGAGGCTCGCCGGCGACGAGCGGGCGACGCGGCGGACCCGGCCGGCGTAGGTCACCGGTGTGGCGCCTGTGCTTTTTCAAGCCGGCATGGCCCTCGCAGCCGACGATGATGTACCTTACGACGCGTGGTCTTCTGTGGCGTCGACCGGGCACGGGAGGGCGGGAGCTCAATCGCCTGCTTCGTCCCGGACGCAAACTCGTGGAGAGCCTTATGACGCGCTCATTTCTATTTTCGGCGGTGACGAGCCTCGCGCTGCTGTCGGCGACCATGGCTCAACCGGCGGAACTCTCCGCCGAAAATCAGAGCCGGCTGATCAAGAGCGTCGACGGCTATTCGTCCCGCATGTCGGAGGTGGCGCTCAAGATCTGGTCGACGCCCGAGCTCGGATATCAGGAGACCAAGACCACGGCACTTCTGCAGGACGAGCTGCGCAAGGCCGGGTTCAAGATCGAAGCCGGCGTCGCAGGCATTCCGACCGCGTTTATCGCACGCGCGGGAACCAGTGACGGCCCGGTGATCGCGATCCTGGCCGAAATGGACGCGCTGCCCGGGCTGTCGCAGGCCGCAAGCCCCGACCATGCGCCGATCCCGGACCAGATCGCGGGCCACGGCTGCGGCCATCACCTGTTCGGCACCGGCGCCGTTGCGTCTGCGATCGCGATCAAGCAATGGCTCGAGGCGACGGGCACCAAGGGCCAGATTCGCGTCTACGGCACGCCGGCGGAAGAAGGCGGCGGCGGCAAGGTCTACATGGTGCGCGCGGGGTTGTTCAAGGATGTCGACGTAACGCTGTACTGGCACCCCGCCGACGCCAACAACGCCTCGCAGGATCGCAACCTCGCCAACACCAGCGCGAAATTCCGTTTCCACGGCCAGGCCGCGCATGCCGCGGCGGCGCCCGACCGCGGCCGCTCGGCGCTGGACGGCGTCGAAGTCATGAACGTGATGGTGAATTATCTGCGCGAACACGTGCCCCAGGAGACGCGCATCCATTATGTGATCACCAACGGTGGCGCCGCGCCGAACGTCGTGCCTGACTTCGCCGAGTCCTATTATTACGTCCGCCATCCCGATCCCCGCGTGGTCGCTGACGTGTTCGAGCGCATCAAGAAGGCGGCCGAAGGCGCCGCTCTCGGGACCGGCACGACCGTCGATTACGAGCTGATCAACGGCGTCTACAGCATGTTGCCCAATGACGTGCTTGGCCGCGTGATGGACGCCAATCTCCGCCGCGTGGGGGCACCGGTATGGACCGCCGACGAAATGGCTTTCGCGGAGAAACTTCAGAAGACCCTTGCGGGTCGCAACCTGCCGGCGCTGTCGAGCGCACAGGAATTCCGCAGGTATCAGTATGACGGTCAGAAATACGCGTCCACCGATTCCGGCGACGTGAGCTGGGTCACCCCGCTGGCGACGCTCAACACGGCGACGTGGGTCCCCGGCACGTCGGCGCATTCGTGGCAGGCCACCGCCGCCGGCGGCATGGGCATTGGCCTCAAAGGCATGGTGGTCGCCGCGAAAACCCTGGCACTCACCGCCGCCGAGCTCTTCACCAGCCCCGACGAAGTCGCGGCCGCCAAAGCCGAGTTCGACAAGAGCCGCGGCCCCGGCTTTGCGTACAAGGCGCTGATCGGTGACCGGGCGCCGCCGCTCGACTATCGGAAGAATCCCGGCGGGCCGGACGCCGGGTGAGCGGGTCGGCTATCGTCGACCGATCAGGCCGCCCATGTGCTGCGGTCAGCAAACAATGAGAGGCAGCCGCGACAGGTAACGCAGGCCGATATCACTGCCCCGAGGACGCGTCATGATCTATTCAGCCGCGACAGTGCCGGTGAATCCGGCGGGCGAGCCGCCCCTGACCCGAGAGCAGATCTGGAAAGGGCTGGAGCTCAAGGCGCGTGACGCGCGGCTCTTTCTTCCGCCAGGTGCCTGCACCAGATGCGAGGTCGTAGACGAGGGGGACGGCTACATCGTCCGGGAAGCGACGATTTTCGGGGAGGATCTCGCCGAGATCATCACGTTCGAGCCCATGGCGAAAGTTTCGTTCCATCAGTTCAAGGGACCGCGTGAGGGCGTCATCGTCAACGAGCTGATCGAGGGCGCGGATGGCGCGCTTCAACTTCGGTTCTATGGCCTGCTTGGGCTCAAGAACGTCGAGCCCGGGGGTCCGGAAGAGATGCAGGAGAAGGCCATGTTCGACAGCGAGGACCGCGGCTACAAACGGGCGCTCCTTTCGACCTTGGCAAGAACTCGGGCGCTGGTGCGGGAGAGCAAGCTCTAGATCACGCCCATGCTCTTCAGGCTGGTATGGCCCTGGCGGCCGACGATGATGTGGTCGTGCACCGCGATGCCGAGCGTCGACGCCGCGCGCGCGATTTCGCGGGTCATTTCGATGTCGGCCTTGGACGGGGAGGGATCGCCGGACGGGTGGTTGTGAAAAACGCCACCTGATAGGACTAAGCGGCTAAATTCAAATCTCTTTTTTGAATTGGCGTCGGCGAACGGAGGCGGTTCTGCGCCGTGGTTCGGGCAATCTTGATCCACGCGTAAGCTGAAAATTTTGCACCGCATGTCACAAATTGCAGGCGCAGCTCGTCATCTCTCCGCAAGCCGCCAAAAGGAGATGACGATGACACCAAGACTGAACCCCTTCACCGCCAGCCCCGCCGCAATGCAACCCTGGATCGCGCTCGGAAAAACGATCCAAACCAATGGTCTGGAGCCTTTGTTGAGAGAACTCGTGATGACGCGGGCTTCACAGATCAACGGGTGCGCCTTCTGCATCCACCATCACACAATAGATGCCCGCAAGTACGGCGAGACCGAGGAGCGACTGCATCTTCTTAGCGCGTGGCGCGAGTCCGGGCTTTATTCCGACCGCGAGCGGGCCGCGCTCGGCTGGACCGAGGCTCTCACGCTGGTGTCCGAGACCCATGCGCCGGACGATGCCTACGAGGCACTGCGCCGGCACTTCACGGAGGATGAGCAGGTAAAGCTCACCTTGCTGATCGTGCAAGTCAACGCCTGGAACCGGATTAAGATCGGCTTTCGTGCCGTCCACCCGGTCGAGGAGCAAAAGGCCGCCTGATGGCGCCAGCATCGAGCCAGGACGCCGCCGCCGTCTTCGAGCCGCTGCGCCCGCTTCTGATCCGGGTCGCCTATCGGATGCTGGGCTCGGTGGCGGACGCGGAGGACGTGGTCCAAGACGCGTTCCTGCGCTGGCTCGATGTCGACCGGGACGCGGTGCGCGAGCCGGAAGCATTTTTGCGCCGAGTCGTCGCGCGCTTGTGCCTGGACCAGCTCAAGTCGGCCCGGCGCCGGCGCGAGACCTATGTCGGCCCGTGGCTGCCGGAGCCGGTTGTGGAATCGGCGGAGGACGAGGTCGACGACGTTACCTTGCCGCTGCTGATGGCGCTGGAGCGTCTGTCGCCGCTGGAGCGCGCCGCCTTCCTGCTTCATGACGTGTTCGGCCTCGACTTCGAGGAGGTCGCGGCCACGATCGACCGCGAGCCCGCCACGTGTCGCCAGCTCGCGAGCCGGGCCCGGGCCCATGTCCGCGCCGACCGTCCACGCTATCCCGTGCCGAGGGAACTTGGCTTCGAGATCGCGGAAGCCTTCTTTGCCGCGTCCCAGGACGGCGACATGCACCGCCTGCGTGCGTTGCTTGCGGCGGACGTCACTGTCTACGCCGATGGCGGCGGCAAGGTGCCGGCCAGCACGGAGCCGGTCGCGGGGCTCGACAACGTCTTGCGGCTGTTCGAGAGGCTCGCGTCTGTCTTCGCCGAGAGCAGGTCCCGCCTCGTGCGCTACGGCTTTATCAACGGCCTGCCGGGGCTCGTCACCATCGGGCGGGGCGACATCCTCCAGACCACGGCCCTGGAGATTGAGCATGGCCGCATCGTCGCCATCTATATCATGCGTAACCCCGACAAGCTCAGGCACATGGCGGGCACCCTGCATTGATGACTCGAGCCGAGCTTCGGCCATCGCATTGTCGCACTGGAAGCTGAGATGTTCGACAGCGAGGACCGCGGCTAAAAACGGGCGCTCCTTTCGACCTTGGCAAAGATGAGGGCGCTGGTCAGGGAAGGGAAACTCTAGATCACGCCCATGCTTTTCAGGCTGGTATGGCCCTGGCGGCCGACGATGATGTGGTCGTGCACCGCGATGCCGAGCGTCGACGCCGCGCGCGCGATTTCGCGGGTCATTTCGATG